>JACCDW010373385.1_pt1 | contig 43947 bp, 46 predicted proteins | sample 7449781 | NCBI WGS metagenome assembly JACCDW01 (sample SAMN15323449, study PRJNA562643) | freshwater metagenome | isolation source: river surface water | place: USA:Blue River Watershed | collected 2017-08-18
ATGAGGGCAAGGGTAAAGCTACCGACTTGCTCGGAGATCGCGTCGACTATGTAGTTCGTTACCAAGGCGGCAATAACGCAGGACACACAGTTGTCATTGGTGACCAGAAGTACGCACTCCACCTTCTACCATCAGGAATTCTCTCTCCTAACGTCGTTCCTGTGATTGCAAATGGCGTCGTGATTGACCCAGCAGTTCTCTTGCAAGAGATCAATGGACTTACTGAGCGTGGCATCGATTGCAGCAAGTTGGTTATCTCAACGAATGCTCACTTGATTACTCCTTATCACCGCACAATCGATAAGGTTTCAGAGCGCTTCTTAGGTAAGTCAAAGATTGGAACAACTGGTCGCGGAATCGGTCCAGCGTATGCAGATAAGATCAATCGAATCGGTATTCGTGTGCAAGACCTCTTTGATCCATCAATTCTGCGCCAGAAGCTTGAGGGTGCGCTGCGCGATAAGAACCAGATCCTTATCAAGGTCTTCAATCGTAAAGAGATGAATGTGGACGATGTTCTCGCTGAATACCTTGAGTATGCAGAGATCTTGCGACCATATGTCGCAGATACTGTCTTGCTCCTCGATGAAGCGTTGAAGTCAGGAAAGCGCGTATTGCTAGAGGGTTCACAAGGAACTCTTCTCGATGTTGATCACGGCACATATCCATTCGTAACTTCGTCTAACCCAACTGCAGGTGGTGCTTGCACAGGTTCAGGAATTGGTCCTACAAAGATCGAGCGCGTTATTGGCATCGTAAAGGCCTACACAACTCGCGTTGGATCAGGTCCATTTCCTACCGAGCTCTTCGATGAAGATGGCGAGAAGCTGCGCACAATCGGAGGCGAGGTTGGCGTGACTACAGGTCGCGCACGTCGCTGCGGTTGGTATGACGCACCTATTGCACGTTATGCGGTGCGCGTAAACGGCCTTACAGACTTCTTCCTGACAAAGCTCGATGTCCTCACAGGCTGGGAGCAGATTCCAGTATGTGTGGCCTATGAGATTGATGGAAAGCGCGTGGAAGAACTACCTTCATCCCAAACTGACTTCCACCATGCAAAACCAATCTATGAATATCTTCCAGGTTGGAAGGAAGATATCTCCGGAGCTCGCACAATTGCAGAACTTCCAAAGAATGCTCAGGACTACATCACTTTCTTGGAGAAGATTTCAGGAGCACCTATGAGTGCGATTGGAGTTGGTCCAGGACGCGATCAAACAATCGTGGTGAAGGAGTTCATCTAAACCATGAGCATCCTGGCCGACCGCTACGCATCAACTCAGATGCGCAATCTTTTTGCACCAGAGGCAAAGATCATTGCGGAACGTCAATTATGGATCGCTGTGGCACGAGCACAATCACAGTTGGGTCATGAGATTGATCCTAAAGTTATTGCGGATTACGAAAGCGTAGTTAATAAAGTTGATCTTGCCTCAATCGATGCGCGAGAGAAAGTCACACGCCACGATGTAAAGGCGAGAATCGAAGAATTTAATGCTCTTGCAGGTCATGAGGCGATTCATGCAGGAATGACAAGTCGAGATGTCACTGAAAACATCGAAGCGATGCAGATTCGAGATGGCCTCAATATCGTTCGAAATAAAGTCATCGCACTTCTTGCTCAACTTGGCGCACGTGCTACAGAGTTTGCTGATCAACCGATTGCGGGTCGTTCACATAATGTTCCAGCACAGATAACGACTCTTGGTAAGAGGTTTGCCTCTGCTGCAGAGGAGTTGCTCTACGCATTTGAACGTCTAGAGTCATTGCAGCAGCGCTATCCCATGCGCGGAATCAAAGGCCCTGTTGGGACCGCCCAAGACTCCATTGATCTCCTTGGCTCTGCCGCGGTGCATAACAAGTTAGAGAAGCTCATTGCTGATGAGCTTGGTTTTGAGCGAGTTTTAGACTCTGCAGGTCAGATTTATCCGCGTTCTCTTGATTTTGAGGTAGTGAGCACCCTTGTTCAGATTGCAGCTGCTCCTTCATCACTAGCGACTTCTATTCGCCTCATGGCAGGAGCAGAGCTCGTAACAGAGGGATTTAAAGCAGGTCAGGTGGGTTCTTCTGCGATGCCTCACAAGATGAATACGCGCTCATGCGAGCGAGTAAACGGCCTCGCGGTGATCCTTCGCGGGTATTCATCGATGGTGGCAGAGCTTGCAGGTGATCAGTGGAATGAGGGCGATGTCTCATGCAGTGTTGTGCGACGCGTTGCTATCGCAGATGCCTTCTATGCCATCGATGGATTGCTTGAAACTATTTTGACCGTCGTTAAAGAATTTGGTGCATATCCTGCAGTTATTAGCGCTGAAATTGAGAAGTATCTTCCTTTCTTAGCAACTACAAAGATCTTAATGGGAGCAGTGAAGGCTGGCATCGGTCGCGAAGTAGCACATGAAGTAATTAAGGAGCATTCAGTTGCTGCGGCTCTTGCCATGCGCGAGGGGGGCGAGAACAACCTACTCAGCTTGCTTGCTGCAGATGAGCGAATCCCGTTTTCTTTAGAAGAACTTCGTAATTTAATTGGCACTCCAATCGATTTCACTGGTGAGGCAGCAGATCAAGTCTCACGTGTTGTTGCGCGGATTCAATCTCTTGTTGCAAAGTATCCAGAGGCTGCCAACTACTCACCTAGCGCAATTCGTTAAACGAAAAGCATTTAGCGATGCGTGATCCTGAAGTACTTGAAAAGGTAAAGAGCTCACTTGCGCTGTTAAGCCAGAGGTATCCAGGAAGAGCGATCGAGGTAAGAATTCCTCCTTATGCGGCGACACAGTGTGGAGATGGCCCAAAACATACGCGGGGGACACCACCGAATGTTATTGAGATGACTGCCGAAACATGGTTGGCACTTGTGGAAGGGCGAACTTCCTGGAACCAGGCATATGAAGCAGGGTTGATTATTGCCTCTGGAGTACGAGCGGATTTAAGTCATTTATTGCCGCTTCTTCCGGACAAATAGAGTCCTACTCATCCATACTTTACCCCTGAACTTTTTTACCGCTAGTACATAATGCAAGAACAGGAATCAACCCATGGCAAGTAAGTCCAAGCAGGTACGTCAGGCTCAAGGTAAGAAAGATCGCAATCTCTTAATCTGGGCTATTGCCATTCCCGTTACAGCCTTCTTTGTAAAGATGATTGTTGCAGGCAACATCATTCCTTTTGGAAGCTTCGCTGGAGTTGAGCAGAAAGGTGGTTGGCTCGGAGCCGATGGCGAGAATTACCTCAATGCACTCGCAGGCTTGATGACAGATGGCTTCTCATCCCAAGAACACCTTCTTACCTATTGGCCTGCGGGATATCCACTCTTACTATGGATTCTTACCAAGATCTCTGCAGCAAATCTTCTCTGGCTTATCTCAATTACCCAGAGCGCCTTCTATGCCTATGCCAGCTATTACTTCGTAAAACAATTACTCTCAACAAAGATAAAGAAGTACGCCTTTGCCATTGCTCTCATCTTGGCCATCAACCCAACGCTCTCATTGAGCTCACTTGCAGTGGGATATGAAAGCCCAATCGCAGCCTGTATGTTGATGATTACAGGGCTTATCTTGAAGTCACAGATTAATCCAGTAGATAAGAGATTCTGGATCCGCGTTGCTGCTGTAGGTGGCTTCTTCGCACTTGCAGCTTTAATGCAGCCACGATGGTTGCTCACTACGGCAGTAGTCGCACTTATTTGGGTATTAGTTCAGAAGAATAGAAAACATCAGGCAGCAATTCTTGTCGCCGTTATCGCAATCATGGCAATAGCTCCTGCAACTTTGATTGCACGAAATATCTCTGCAGATAAGGGCGCTGTGATTTCAACAAACCTCGGTGTCACAATGCGCATTGGTGCAGGAGATGAAACAGATGGTGGCTACGGAAGAAAAGGTCCTGAGGTCCCATGTGATCCAGTTCCTCCGGCTACGACGGTTTCTGATAATGAGATCGTTAAGTGTGTAATCAAGTGGTATGCAACTAATCCAACTAAGGCTGCAAAACTTTTTGTAAACAAGAGCCTCTTCTACTGGTCTCCTTGGTCTGGTCCATTGGTAAATGGCACAATGGCACGCAATCCATGGCTGAAGATCAATCCAGTAACCAGCACAGCTAAGAACAGCCAACAGGGATATGACTTGGTCCATGGTGGTTTCGGCAAGGCGATCTCTTGGGTCTGGCTACTCGGTGGAATCTCACTCTTCTTTACAGGCTTCTTCTGGCTCAGATCCCTTAAGGGTGAGTACAGCCTCCTGGCCTGGCTCTTGGCAGCCCCTGTGGTGGTCTCATGGCTCATCGGTATGGGCACGATCGGAGATCATCGCTTCCGAATCCCTACGATGTCACTTAGCCTGGTCCTTCAAGTACTTGGCATCTATGCCCTTAAGAAGAAGGCTCTGACCGGCACCTTTGCCCACAGTGAGTAGTCCACACCCCCACTTCGCTTTGGAGCTCAGGGCTCTGGCGCGATAACCTACCCCCTGAAAGCTTAAATATGATGAGGAGGTCTCGCCCATGGGTCGCGGCCGTGCAAAAGCTAAGCAGACAAAAGTCGCTCGTGATTTGAAGTACAACTCCCAAGAGATGGATATTGATCGTCTCGCAAAGGAACTTCACGGCGAAGCGCCTCTCTCGCAAGATCGTGATGATGACGATCCATTTGCTGAGGGCAATTACATTCCACGTGCATAAGTCACGCGTGAATTACGCATCGCTAACGCAAATATAAAATGAGCCACTTCTCTTTGAGCTCAACACCTTATGTGGCATCGCTGCGAATATTTGAACCACTCTCCGCATTTCCAGCAGCAGATCGTTTGCGTTGGCAAGATCTAGATCCTAATGAAGATACGCGCGCTGCAGAACACGCCCTCGCTCTTCGTAGATTGATTGCGCCAGAACCTCCAGCGCTACGACCTGATGGCGTGCATATTCTTGAACATGATGGTCAACGATTTATCTCTCCCTGGTCGACAGCTCCACGTTGTTGGTCAGCACTTGAAGACTTTAAAGAGTCACTACCCTCTTCTGTTACTCCCTTTTTCATCTCTGCCGCACTTGAAGAGGTAATTACTTCAGGGATGGAGAGCGTTGAAGATCGAGTGCCACATATCTTGACTGAGACATGGATGGTGCCACCACGTTGGCTTGCACTCTATGAACCAGGTGATCGCACACGTGGTTATCTCGATGGGATCGCATATTCACGAGCACTTGCACCATTGGCTCGCGCAATAGAACGCAGTCGCAGCTCTTATGAGATTGTTCTTCAATCCTTTGGCGATGGAGTCGTTGCCCAAGAGATTGAGGTACTCATTGAGTGGATGGAGCTCTTCCACCCGCAATCTTTAATCGAACTCGATTACGGAGGGTTGGCCGGATATCTGGACTCAACCTTGAAATCTGAAGGGCTGTCGGGAATTGAAGATGATGGCTCAATTGAAGATGTCATCTTTAGCTTGGCAGGGCTGGCATCCGGTGATGGAGCGATCGCTGGTGAAGGCTATGAGCGCTTGGTGCGCCGCTGGCGCCCTGTTCAAGCCCTTGAATCGGCGATGTGAGCGGTAAAAGTAACCAATCTTTGCCCATCGCCCATATTGCCTTTTCACCCCATTCTCCACGATACTTCCCGACATAACGGAGCAATTCGGACATTGACCCGGGGTCGGAAGAGGAGAGTGGCTGTGAACCGTATTCCAGAGGCAGAGACACTTCTAACCCCTCGCGAAGTCGCCGACCTATTCGGTGTCGATCCCAAAACTGTCACACGTTGGGCAAAAGCTGGAAAGCTGACATCGATTCGCACTTTGGGCGGTCATCGTCGCTATCGCAAGTCAGAGGTTGATGAACTTCGTCAAAACTACTTTAAGAGCAAGAGCTAACTTCTTAATTTATGGAATATTCAATATCGCAATTCGCTCTCCTTGGCGCGCTCACGATGATCGCAGTCGGAGTCATTACCCCACAGATTCGTAAAGTCGCAATTCATTTTGATGCAGTAGATGCGCCTAATCTCGAACGCAAAGCACAGAAAGCTCCAGTTCCATATTTAGGTGGAGTCGCAATTGCAATCGGAGTTATCGCAGCATCTTACGGTTCACTCTTGGCTGCAGATTTCTCAATGGAGACCCTTCGTCTTGCAAGCACCGTGCTTGTTCCTGCTCTAGCTATCTCTGCTATGGGGCTCTGGGATGATCTGCGCGGCTTGCAACCTTGGCCACGGTTAATTGCTCAGACAGTCACCGGAGTTCTTGTTTCATCAATCTTGATTTCAACAGACACTATCGGAACAGCATTCGGCAGCACCTGGCTTAACTATCTCGTCACAACTATTTGGATTGTTGGCGTCTGTAATTCAATTAACTTCTTTGATAACCATGATGGTGGCGCAGCAGGAACAGTTGCTGTCATCACCTTCTTCCTCTTTTTTATCGCCTATGACCGCCAGCAAGTATTGGTAAGTGCACTGGCTATCGTGACAGCTGGTGCCACGGCAGGATTTCTTATCTGGAATCGCCACCCAGCAAAGATCTATATGGGCGATGCCGGTTCACTCTTTCTTGGAATCATCATCTCAGTGTTGACGATTCGCCTTAGCCCAGGAGTTGTTCCGACCTACCTATCTCTAGCGATTCCCGTCATCTTGATGGCAACGCCAATTTTGGATACAAGCGTTGCCGTGATTTCACGTCTTTATCGAGGAATATCTCCATTTCAGGGCGGTCGAGACCACCTTTCTCATCGTTTGATGCGAAAGGGTCTTGGACGTAAATCAACGGCAATCACGTTGTGGGCGATGGCAGCTTTCTATGGAGCACTTGCCTTAGCGCTCTACCTTTGGCCAGAGACAGCTGGCGTGCAGATCTTTACTGTGGCCCTTGTAACGTGGGTATCGGCACTGATCTACTTCTTAAGAATCCCATCTGAGGGGTAAGCTTTCACTATGTCTACAACACCAGCAGGTTCATCAGCAGATGATGTAAAAGCAAAGATGCTCGCAGCCCTTGAAGCTAAGAAGAATAAGAAGAGCGCTCCAGGCACACAGAACCATGCTGACGGTGGATCAAAGATTAAGGGCGGACAGCGCTCTGGTGGAGCGCCCGCTGTTCAGCGTAAAGCTGGACCATCAGGTTCAGGATCTGCAGGCTAAATAATTCTTGCCCGTGCCATTTCTTCTTGAGATTCGGGTACGACCTAACTCTTCACACAATAAAGTAGGTGGATCTACCGGCGAACCCGCACGCCTGCTAGTTTCTGTTCAAGCCCCGGCAGTTGATGGAAAAGCGAATGCAGCTGTAGTTAAGCAGTTAGCTGATGCCTTTGATTTGCGCGCGAGGGATTTCACAATTGTCTTTGGTGAACTTGGTCGCGATAAGAGAATCGTTGTGAATACGACATCGCCTGAGCAAGAGAAAACTCTCCAAGCAAAGCTTGAAGAGTTGATGGGTGAACCAAAACTTTTTTAACGAGTGATTCCTTGTGGCTTGGGACAGGATCGAACTGTCGACCTCACGATTTTCAGTCGCGCGCTCGTACCAACTGAGCTACCAAGCCATTATGTATTTGTTAATCAATTTCAGATGGCGAACCATAGAAACCTTTTGAAAAAGAAAGAGAGTGTGTGGACACTCCCTCTCTTTAGCGACCCGGACGGGACTTGAACCCGCGACCTCCGCCGTGACAGGGCGGCGCGCTAACCAACTGCGCTACCGGGCCTTGATTGCTCAAAGCCTTACTGCTCTTACCGCTGTAGTCCGAGTGGCTCACGCCCTTCGAACAGTGCCCCCAACGGGATTCGAACCCGTGTTACCGCCGTGAAAGGGCGATGTCCTAGGCCCCTAGACGATGGGGACGTATGAGGCTGGGAAAGAATACCCGTTTAGACAGGATGCTCCAAACTCGCCTATTGAGCAGATTGGAGCTTACGAAGTGCCAGTAGAGAGCTTGAAATAAGGGCCACACCGGCTGCAAAGAGGCCAACGAGAGCCCCTGTGGATCCACCTAATGATTCGGCGACAAATTCACCGACTGCAAAAGTTGTCATTGCAACGATTCCCAGAAGCAGTGGCCATTTACGGTCCTTCAGGAAGATCGCGGCAAATAGAGCAGATGCAGAGATTGCAACGAGATAAGAGAGAACGTGGCTCGATGTTAGAAAGAGGAATTGAGATGCAATGAAGAGAGTTGCTGCGCTAATGAGATAGCCGAGTAAAGGCTCCACCATTTTTGTAAAGGATAGGTAGAGCCAGATGCATCCAAGAATCACCCAATACATGGGATAGATATATGAATCCTCCGGCTCATCACCTGAAATCTTGCCAATAATCATTAACCCAGTGATGAAGAGGTAACCGTATGCACCGATATGAAGGATTTCATGACGGTAGCGAAGAAATGAAGCCACCGCGATAAGTGCACCGACAGTAAATGGCAACCATGGGGCATCGTTGATCTCACGAAAGAGAGCGACTGCTCCTGTTGCAGATATCGCTGCGACGATAGATAAGACGCTAGTCAAACGAAGGCGCATCGCATTGCGGTCACCAATAAAGTGAGCGAGCAAGAGAAGGGCAATTGAGAGCGCACCAAGGGATCCTGTGCGAAGAATCGCAGGTGCTTGATCCCACTTATCTGCGGCAATCAAAATGGTGGAGAAGAGAACAAAGAGGCCTCCTAGATAAATTGCAATCTCTGCAAAGACACTCTTTCGTGACTCGCGATCTTCTTGCACCTCAACATAGGCCTGACGTAATAAGGCTCCCTGCTCAGAGCTCATTGAACCTTCGTTAATGAGTTGAGAGAGAGCCTTATCGAGACGATCAGTATTCATAAATACAGCGTATTACAGACCCCATTGAATAGTGATGGAAACCGTCACTGATTGTTCTCCAAGATCTACAACGGTGGCAGCATCAGATTTTGCAACGGCCATATCGGTGTAGATAGGTGCTGAGATTGCAGGGCTTCCAACCTCGGTAAGGCTTGTGACCTTGCCTAGCTTGACGCCAATGAGCTTGGCATATGAAGCAGCCTTTGTTCGTGCATTCTTTACGGCAGCTGCGCGAGCTGACTCAGTTGCCTTTGAGGCATCGAGTACAAATGGTGAGACGCCGTTGAGCTGGAAGTTATCTCCACCTGCTGCAACTACTGAATCAACTACCGCACCAGCATTAGCCGCGTTGCGAATAACGATTGTGAAGCTCTGTGAAGCGCGATATCCAACTAGAACTGAACCCTTATCGTTGGTGTAGTTGTACTCAGGATAAGTAGTAACGCTTTGAGTCGCAATATCTTTTGCAGCGATGCCAGATGACTTCAGCGAAGCACGGACAGCTTCAGCTGTCTTCGCAACCTCTGCGAGAGCAATTTTGCTCGTAGTCGAAACGATTGACACTGTTGCATTCATGCGGACCGCATCAGGTACTACCTTGACAGTGCCTTCAGCACTTACTGTGATGTGGCGAATTGTGCTCGCAGCGCCAGCCGATGATGGCGCTACCAATAGTGCGATAAGTGCGAGCGGAGCCGCAACGAGAGCTAATTTCTTAATTGTTGAGGTTTTCATGACCTCAGTATGGCCTATTGATTCTGTGAAATCTCATAGAGCTGCGCATGATCTGCGAGTGATTTTTCTAATGAAAAATACTTATCTGCGCGCACTTTTCCAGCCGCCCCCATACTCTCGCGACGATTCGGCACTTCAAGAAGAGCTGCCAAAGCGCTTGTCATCGCATCAGCATCTGGCCTGGTCAGATAACCAGTCACCTGATCTTGAACAATATCTGAGATGGATCCAACTTCTGGAGCAACTATGGGAAGCCCTGCCATTGCAGCTTGAATGAGAGTTAATGGAATCCCTTCATTATCGCTAGTCAAGATTGCGATATCACTTGCGGCAAGCAGTCGTGCAACATCGCTGCGCCACCCAAGGAATGTAATCGGCAGCTCTTGCTCTGCTGCGCGAGCCTTGGATGCCTCGAAAAGTTCGCCTTCTCCTGCGACAAGAAAGTGAATGTTTAACCCACGTGCCTTTGATTGTGCTGCAATGTCGAGAAGGCGATCTGGTCGTTTGATCTGCGTTAGCCGTCCCACAAAAGTGCAGTAAAGCGCCGATGGATCGAGTGCCAATTCACTGCGTGCAACCGACTTTGAAGGCGCAATGGGTTCTGGTAATCCCGGAAAAGCGGTGCGATATTGATCGCGCTCTCCGATACCAGCTGCAAGTAGATCCTCTTTCACCTGATTTCCCACGGCAAGGAGATAATCAGTATGGCGAGCTAGAAATTTTTCGATTGAAATAACGAGGCGTACTTTCCAACCTGAAAAATAACCGTGTAATAGATGGCCGTGAAAAGTATGAATGCGAATTGCCTTACCGCCAGCTAACATGGCAGCAAGACGTCCAAGCACACCAGCTTTCGCAGTGTGCGTGTGAATAACATCAGGGCGCTCCCTTTTAATCATTGCGATAAGAGCGAAGAATGACTTGAGGTCAGATACGGGTGAAATTGAGCGACCTAAACCTGCAATACGAGTGGCGGTGATATCTGTTGCAACTGTCTCGAGATAGTCAGCCTCGTTCTCATCACAGAATCCAGTGATTAGGTGTTGATCAAATCGCGTCTTATCGAGTCCACGCATCAAATCGGCGACGATGACAGCAGGGCCGCCCACATTCATGCGGGCTATCACCTGCATAACCTTGATGCTCATGTGGTTATCTTCTCGCAAAAGTCAGAGATAATAGGCATATGAGCCAAGGTCAATTTATCTCGCATTGCACTGCAGATGCCTTGACTCGAGCTGCGCAGGATTTACAGAGCGGCTCTTTGGTGGCCTTTCCCACAGAGACCGTCTATGGCCTTGGCGCAGATGCCACCAATGCAGCAGCTGTAGCGCGTATTTATGAGGTTAAAGGTCGCCCTGCAGATCATCCTTTGATTGTCCACCTGGCAGATATGCAAGATATTGCCGAATGGGCATCTGAGATTCCTGATTATGCAATTGATCTTGCACGTTCATTCTGGCCAGGGCCTATGACTCTCATCTTGCCTCGCACAGAGCTTGCTCAAGATTTCATTACCGGGGGACAGGCCACTGTGGGTCTGCGAGTACCTGATCACACCTTGGCCCTGGCTCTGCTTACAGCCTTTAAAGAAATTGGTGGCAAGGGAGTAGCAGCGCCTTCTGCAAATCGATTTGGTCACGTTTCGCCTACGACCGCCGCGGCTGTTCGCGAAGAGCTTGGCGAGTATTTAGCAGAGAGTGATCTTGTTCTCGACGGAGGACCATCGACTGTCGGAGTCGAATCCACAATCATCGATTGCACAGCAGCAGCTCCTCGAATTCTTCGTCCAGGTGCGATTACTGTAGAGATGATTGAGACCGTTACTGGTGTGAGAGTTGTAAACCGTGAAGATGAGATTCGTGTAAGCGGATCACTCGAGCATCACTATGCACCATCTGCACGCGTCATTCTCGATGGCACGGCAGAGGTTGGCGATGGATTTATCGCGCTGCAAAGCGTTGCAACTCCAGAAGGAGCAATCCGCTTGGCATCTCCATTAAACAATGAAGATTTTGCCCGTCAGATTTATCAATCACTTCGCGACGCTGACGCTCAATCAATCGAACGCGTCATTGTTGTTCAACCTGAGGGTGAAGATATTGCAATTGCCATCCGAGATCGCTTAGGGCGTGCAGCGCGCGGTCGATAAGCATATGATGCTGACATGAACACAAAAGGATATGCAGCACTTGCAGCAGGGTCAGAGCTAGTTCCCTTTGAATTTGATCGTCGTGAAGTTGGTGCATTTGATGTCGAGCTCGACATTAAATTTGCAGGTATCTGTCACTCAGATATCCACCAGGCTCGCGAAGAGTGGGGCCCTGCGATATTTCCGATGGTTCCAGGTCATGAAATTGCTGGCGTTGTAACCTCTATTGGTTCATCTGTGACAAAGTTTAAAGTGGGAGACCACATTGGCGTTGGCGTCTTTGTAGATTCATGCGGTAAGTGCGAGCAGTGCCTTGCCGGTATTCAGCAATACTGTGCTGAAGGAATGACAGGCACCTATAACGGCTATGAGCGCGATGGGAAGACCGTCACAATGGGTGGTTATAGCAATCGCTTTGTGATTAAAGAAGATTACGCAGTCCATATTCCAAGCCATCTTCCACTAGATGGAGTTGCCCCACTTCTCTGCGCAGGTGTGACGTTATGGTCACCGATCAAGCACTGGGGAGTTACAAAGGGAAGCAAAGTTGCTGTCATGGGCCTTGGTGGTCTTGGGCATATGGGTGTGAAATTCGCCGTTGCCATGGGCGCGCAAGTCACAGTGCTCTCGCATTCACCATCTAAAGAGGCAGATGCCCTTGCGATGGGTGCACATCACTTTGTGTCAACGAAGGATCCTGCAAACTTTAAATCTATTCAGAAGAGCTTTGATTTAATTCTCAACACAGTCAGTGCTGAGATAGATATCAATCAATACCTCAACTTGCTCAAGCAAGATGGAACTCTCGTTGTTATTGGACTTCCTGGCAAGCCATATGCAGTCCATGTTGGAGTGCTCTTAGGAGCACGTCGTTCAATGGCAGGATCCATGATTGGCGGCATTCCAGAGATGCAGGAGATGCTTGATTTCTGCGGTGAGCACAATATCCTCAGTGATATTGAGGTCATAAACGCTCATTACATCAATGCAGCTTATGAACGCACCATCGCAAGCGATGTTAAATATCGCTTTGTGATTGATGCCTCGACTTTCTAGTCAGAGATTTAATTCAAACCGCGACGCTTAAGCAATGGTGCAATTGTTGCCTCACGTCCGCGGAAGTTCTTAAACATCTGCATAGAATCAATTGATCCACCACGACCAAGCAACTGGTTACGGAAGTGCTCGCCATTAGCGCGAGTGAGGCCACCATTTTCCTTAAACCAATCAACTGATTCAGCATCGAGAATCTCAGACCAGATATAGCCGTAATACCCAGCTGAGTAACCGCCTGCAAAGATATGGCTGAAGTAAGTTGAGCGATAGCGAGTGGGCACGGGGCCAAAATCAAGACCATACTCTTCAATTGCCTTCTTCTCAAATGCTATGACATCTTCAACTACCTGGCCCTCTTCAAGCTCATGCCAAGCAAGATCCAAGATTGCTGCGGCTAGATAGCTTGTAGTTGCTTGACCCTCATTAAATGTCTCTGCGCTCTTAAGGCGATCGATGAGCTCTTGTGGCAAGCGCTCACCAGTCTCGTGATGGAGTGCGTAATTGTTTACAACCTCTGGCCAGAGAATCCACATCTCATTTACCTGTGAAGGGAACTCAACAAAGTCACGCTCAACACTTGTGCCTGATGTGCGAATGTAGGCTACCTGTGAAAGCAATCCGTGAAGTGCATGACCAAACTCATGGAACAAAGTTGTGATCTCAGAAAATGTCAGAAGTGTGGGCTCACCTACTGGTGGCTTTGGAATATTGAGGTTATTGACCACAACCGGTAGCTGGCCAAAGAGGTGATTCTGATCAACAAGATTATTCATCCAGGCGCCACCGCGCTTTGAATCACGTGTGTAGAAGTCGCCGATAAAGAGACCTAACTTTGAGCCATCTTCATTGAGCACCTCGAATGCGCGAGCTTCAGGGTGGTATGTCACTAAATCTTTACGCTCTACAAAAGAGATTCCAAAGAGCTTATTTGCGGCGAAGAAGATGCCATCACGTAGTACGCGCTCGAGCTCAAAGTAAGGGCGCATCGCTGCTGTGTCGATATCGTACTTAGCAAGGCGAACCTTCTCTGTGTAGAGATCCCAATCCCATGACTGGAGTTCGAACTCATCGCCAATCATCTTCTGAAGATCGGCAGCCTCGGCCTTTGCATTCCGAACTGCAGCCGGTGCAATCTGGCGCAACATTGCATGAACATTTTCAGGCTTCTTCGCTGTATTGGTCTGCAATACCCACTCAGCGTGGCTCTTGAGGCCAAATAGCTTTGCACGCTGGGCGCGCAGAGAAGCCATCTCGCGAAGAATCGCCTTTGTATCGTTGCTGTTATTGCGATTAGCTTTCTCTAGAGAGGCTTGCATCACGCGCTGACGAAGGTTGCGGTTGGTAAGAGAGGCCAAGAGTGGATTGCCGCTGTAGTTGACTGCGCCAATTAAGTACTTGCCTTCAAGGCCACGATCTTGTGCTGCTGCAGCACATGCTGCAATTTCATTTGCTGATAGGCCATCGAGCTCAGCCACGTCCTCCACAATCACAGCGAGATCATTAGTATCGGCAAGTACGTTCTTTGAAAACTGCGTCTCAAGCATCGATAGCTTCTCATTAAGTCCCTTGAGAACATCTCTCTGCTCTTCTGTCAGATGAGCACCTGCATGGAGAAAATCGGTGTGGTATTTCTCAACTAAGTTGAGATCTTCTTCGTTCAGGTTCAGGCTTGCGCGCTTGTCATAGATTGATTTAATGCGAGAAAAGAGCGCTGGATTAAGGCGGATAGCATCAGAGTGGGCTGCAAGCTTTGGTGCAATCTCTTCTTCAATCGCATCGATTGCATCATTGGTATCACTTGAAGATTTATTGAAGAAGACATTGAGCATACGCATTAGCGTCTGCCCACTCTTTTCGAGAGCTACTAGAGTGTTTTCAAATGTGGGTTCACCGCTAGCCAATATTGCCTCAACTTCTGCAATCTGCTCCTCACACCCAGCATAGAAAGCAGGGAGATAGTGCTCTTCCTTGATCAGGGCAAATGGAGGCAGCTCAAAATCAAGTGTGCTGCGTTGGGCGAAAGGATTAGAAGTATCTAGGCTCATGGCAGATAGTCTCCCAGAAATCTGCCATGAGAGAAGAGTTTTACTGAGTCAGAACCGTGGTGGTCTGACCAGCAACAACGACCTTACTGCCGCTGTGAACCTTCAATACCTGTGTTCCGATCTTCGAACCTTCGGCGAGAACGCTCCACTTCTTCGCATTCGGAAGAGTTACCGTTGCGCTACCTGGATTGGCGTTATGAATGACAACAATCAGAGATGCCTTATCTCCGGCAGCTTTGCCATTGATTGAGTACGCAATGACATTCTCGGGTGTTTTCAGAAACTTCAGGTTGCTCTTAACTGCCTGAGTAGTTGTCATACGGAAGGCAGGGTGTGCTGCACGGAGTGCAATCAGCCCTTTGTAGTAGTTCACAGTTGATGCGTACTTAGCCTTTGTTGACCATTTCAATGAGTTCGTTGCATCAGAGGACTTGTAGCTATTTTCATCGCCTGCCTTAGAGCGTAAGAACTCTTGACCTGCCTGCATGAATGGAACACCTTGAGATAAGAAGGCTACCGAAGTTGCGAATTGGCTTGCCTGAGCAATACCTGCAGGCGAGATTCCCTTAACGCTGGCAGTTAACTTATCTGCCAATGAGAGATTGTCATGGGACTCTACATAGTTCACAGATTGACCAGGTGCAGCCGTTGTCCACTTATTAAGAAGTGATGGGCTGTAGTAGGTGTTGCCGACAATGCCTGGATAGATATCTCCTTGCGCTGCGCTCTTGCCAGTCGCCCAGCCAGTATCTGCAGCCTTAAAGACTGAACCCTTGAGACCATCTCGAATCTGATCATTAAAGAGTGCAACATTTCCAAGCTTTGCAATATTGGTCTGGCTTGCACGGAGGTTGTCAGGAAGTGTTCCCATCTCCCAACCTTCACCGATGATGATAATTGTTGGGTCAATTGCCTTGAGAGCTGCAGATACTTCGTTGATTGTTTGGATATCCATAAGGCCCATGAGGTCAAATCTAAATCCATCAAAGTTGTATTCAGTAGCCCAATACTTGACTGACTCGACGATAAATTTACGGACCATTGGTCGCTCACTTGCAACGTCATTTCCGCAACCGCTGCCACTTGTCAGGGTTCCATTCTCATCTGTGCGGAAGAAATAGCCTGGAACAATGAGGTTCTGGCTAAATGTGCTTGCGTTATAAACATGGTTATAGACAACATCCATGTTTACTCGAAGACCAATGTTATGCATTGACTGGATAGCGCTCTTGAGCTCTGTAATACGAGCCTTGGGGTTACGAGGGTCAGAGCTATAGGAGCCTTCAGGGACGTTGTAGTTCTGTGGGTCATATCCCCAGTTAAAAGTTGGAGATGCTTCATCAACTGATGCGTAATCAAAAACAGGAAGAAGTTCGACGTGAGTTACACCGAGATCCTTGATGGCAGAGACTCCGGTAGAAACCCCACCACTCTTTGTGTTGAGCTCAGTAAATGCAAGATATTTACCCTTATTTGCAGCAGATATTCCGCTGGAAGCATCCATAGAGAGATCGCGAACATGGAGTTCATAGATCACAGCATCGGTAGTCTTACCGCTAAATGCAGGCTTCTTCTTGCTCCATCCAGCTGGATTGGTCTTTGATAGATCTACAACAACACCACGTTCACCATTAATTGTGGTTGCGCGAACGTAAGGATCGACTGCTTCATTAGTCTTGTCATCGAGAGTAACTCGATAGTTATAAATCAAACCATCCTTATCACCAGTCAGAGTTGTCACCCAAGTGCCATTGACATCAGATTGCATAGGTGTTTCAACTCCTGTTGATGCCGCTGCATCCGCCTTTGCATATGTCACAAGTGTGACCGCTATTGCTGTCGGAGCCCACACTCTAAATTTCGTAGATGCAGAGGTATAAGTATTTCCTAAATCATTTCCAGTGTAGGTGTACTTCTTTGCAAAGTCATCAGAGTCATAGAGCTTCGCTAGCTTGTTTCCGACAGCAACAGGAGGTGGTGTCGTTGGAAGTGCGTAATGGATTGTGGGATCACCTTGGCGCAACCAAATTTCTGTTACTCCGTCGCTACCAAACTTAGTAATGAAGCGATCATCCGGGATGTCTTTCGAGAGCCATTCGCCCTTGCGAACAATTACACCGAGATTGTCGAACTTATCCATGCCCGTGATCTCGACTGTGGCGATCTTTCCGTAAGCATCCTCGCCAGTGAATTGAACACCTGCCTTATTCACATCAACATCAGTACCTGTAGCCATGTTCTTCCAGAGCCATAAGTTCCAGGATGTGTAATCGGCATCAACTCGCTGATAATGGACAGTCAGCTTTACAGTCTCTGGGTTGGCCGCATGTGATACCCCGGGCAATCCGACTGCAAGAATCGTCAAAATACTGGATAGGGCGATATAGAAACGAGTAGTGGTTCTCATGGTCAGAAGGATAGGTGAGGGGCTCTGGTCAATAAAGAGAAGCTGACCGTTAAATGACCACCCCAAATATGGCCTAAGATGCTCCATCAGTAGGGCCTTTAGCTCAGTCGGTAGAGCAACGGACTTTTAATCCGTGGGTCGTCGGTTCGAGCCCGACAGGGCCCACTTATTCACTGTAGATTTGTAGCTATGAGAGAAGAACTCGCGCTATTTCAACAGCACACCACTGATTTCCTTGATGCCCTTGCTCTAATTCCAGATCGCAAGCGCAATGAAGCACCAGAAGGTGAGTGGTCTGCAGCATTTATCGTCCACCACACAGCCGATGTAGAGGTCCACTTCTCCGCCCGGTACCTCTTAACTTTGGGGGCCGATAACCCGCCCCTGATCTTCTTCGATGAGAATCAATACCCAGAGCGCCTCAATTACGCCAAGCGCTCACTCAACAAATCATTGGCCGCCATCGTCGGAATTCGCGCCATGATCGGTGAGACTCTTGAGCTCTTAGATGAGGCTGAGTGGGAGCGTACGATGACCCACGGTGAGGGAAAGAGGGCAACCCTGGCTCGCCTTGTGGCAAAGGCGGATGGTCATATCCTCTCTCACACCGAGCAACTACGCTCGCTCGCTGCGACCCTCTAGCTCAATTGACCAGCCAGAGACTGGTCGTGATTTGACTGGTCAGAACTGGTTATAGCATCGCATAAATAAAGGGTTCTCCCTACGGTATCCACTTCAGAGCAATCTGAAAGGGAGTACTACATGTACGAGATCCGCAACTTCATTGAGTGGCTGAGTTATCACCCAACCTCGGATGAGATCGCGCGCGCCCTTGTCCTTGAGCACCTGGCCAACCTTGGCGCATGCTGTGCACGAATCGGATTGCTCAACCCAGATGATTCTCTGACCTTTGCTGGTGAATATGGTTTTGAAGATGGTCGCAAAGGAAAGACATTCCCAGGTTCGGAGTGGCGCAGCTGGGAGCACGATGCTGCAGATATCGCTCTAGGGCGTAATCCAAATCGCTGGTCTAATGATCACAAGATGTTGATGTTCACACTTCGCCACCATGGATCCATTCAAGGACATCTATTGGTGCGCTTCTCTCAGCCAGTTGAAAATCCTCAGCAGGTAGAAGACATTGTTCTAGATTACGCCGTTCCACTATCCCTCTATCTCTCTTTGATTCATGAGGGTCGTAAAGCTCCAGGAACTACCTCTCGTGATGACACAGGAGCTGAGCAATTAACCGCTCGTCAACTTTCCATTCTTGGCGGAATGGTAGAAGGCAAGACGAATCACGAATTAGCTACAGAGCTCGGATTTAGTGTGAGCACAATCCGTCACGAAACCATGCGCATCTATCAGGCACTTGCCGTCAGTGATCGTAAAGAGGCTGCAAAGAAGGCGCTCGCTCTCGCACTTGTCTAGTACCGTAATTGCGTGAAGAAGAGCAGCTCGTGGCTACCGGTATACCTAGCACTAGGAATTGTCTGGGGTTGCTCATTTATCTTTATTAAGTCTGGCCTTGAATTCCTTACTCCATTTGGGGTTGCATTTATTCGCTGCGCATTAGGGGCTTTAACTCTCTACATCTTTGCTAAAGCTCGCAAGATCACACTTCCTCGCACACCTAACGCACTCTTTCATATTTGGATTGTCAGCCTATTACTCAACGTTTTACCAGGCATCTTCTTTGCAGTTGCTGAGACAGAAGTGACTTCAGTTCTTGCAGGGATCATTAATGCGGTAACCCCGCTCATGACCTTGCTTGCGATCTTGCTCCTTGCCCGAGACGAAAAGGCAAAGCCAACACAAGTACTCGGATTGTTCTTGGGCTTTGTAGGGGTATTGATTGTGCTGGGAGCGTGGAATGGCTTAGGAGAAAACCCTTGGTGGGCAATAGCTATCTTGCTCTTAGCTGTGACCTGTTACGGAATTTCTTTCCCATATACCCGCCGCTTTGTTATGCCTCTTGGTCTTGCATCAGAGGCTATCGTGGCGCAACAACTCATTTTGGCCTCGCTCACTTTGTTGCCCCTCTACCTCTATGACGGAGTTGAGGAATCAACATTTATGTTTTGGCCAGTGCTATCAATGCTTGCACTCGGAATCTTCGGGAGCGGTTTTGCATACTTGTGGAACTTCAAGGTGATGCAGTTAGCAGGAAGTGCCATTGCAAGTAGCGTCACGTATTTGACGCCAGTTGTGGCAGTCATTGTAGGCATTGCTTTTGCAGGAGAATCCATAACCTGGAACGAGCCTGCCGGCGCTGTAGTGGTTCTACTCGGGGCGGCAATTGCTCAGGAGCGAATCAAAATCAAAAGGGCTAGCTGAGATTAAATCCGAAAGGAAGTTCGAGACGGTTCTTCTCAAGCTTCTTCTCATCTGCCAGCAGCTCACGTGTCGGGCTATCTTCGACAATAACTCCGCCGCTGAGAACAAGTGATCGCTCGCAGAGCTCAAGTGCGTAAGGAAGATCGTGGGTCACCATCAAAATCGTGACATCCAGGGATTTTAAAATACTCGCCAATTCACGACGACTTGCTGGGTCCAGGTTTGATGATGGCTCATCGAGAACAAGAATTTCAGGCTTCATGGCGAGCACACCGGCAACGGCTACTCGGCGGCGTTGTCCAAATGAGAGGTGGTGAGGTGCGCGATCTGCAAAGTCGAGCATCCCTACTTGAGTAAGGGCATCGTCAACTACCTTTTCGAGCTCTGAACCACGCAAGCCCATGTTGTAAGGGCCGAAGGCAACATCTTCTCGAACAGTTGGCATAAATAGTTGATCATCTGGATCTTGAAAGATGACTCCAACAGATGAGCGGATTCGTTTGAGTAGTGCTGCATCCTTAGAATCAATCTTCTCGCCAGCGATTCTTACCTCACCCTGCTGAGCCTCATGAATACCGTTCAGGTGCATCACCAAAGTTGTCTTACCGGCACCATTTGGCCCAAGGAGAGCAACTCGCTCACCCTTTTCAACTCGTAGGTTGACTCCAAAGAGAGCTTGATTGCCATCCGGGTATGCAAATGCGAGCCCTGAAATTTCTAGTGAAGGTGTGGTCATTGTGTGACTCCTGAGATCAGTGCAATTGCAATTGCAGTAGTTGGGATTACCATAGCGATGAACTTATCTCTGGATGTAACTTTTGGTTTCTCTGTTTGGGGGAGTACACCTTGGTATCCACGAGAGATCATTGATGTGTGAACTCGTTCACCGCGCTCGTAAGAACGAACAAAGAGCGCACCTGCAGTACCTGCGATAAATTTCCAATCACGAATTCCGCGCTCTGTAAATCCGCGTGCAATTCGTGCAACCTTCATTCGCTCTACCTCATCGGTAATGACATTCATATATCGCAACATAAAAGTCATAATTTGAACAAGAAGTGAAGGCATCTTCAGGAGCTCAAAGCCACGCAAGATTTCACGGGCTGGCGTTGTACCTGATAGCAAAATTGCTGTCAGGACTCCTAGAGTTCCTTTGGCAATAATGGAGAGCGCAGCGATAACTCCAGGCTTAGAAACTTCAACACCTAAGAGAATAATTTGCTCGCCTTTTGAGAAGAAAGGCATCAAAATTGCAAAAAGTAGGAAGGGAATTTCGACAGTAGCTCGCTTAGCCACCTTGATCACAGGTAGCTTTGAAATTGCCAACAAAGTAGCAATAACTAACCCGTAACCAATGAAAGCAAAGTATTGAGTGATAGGTGTTGCGACTACAACAATAAGAAAAGTAAAGAGGGATAGCAGCTTTAAGTGTGAGGGAAGTGAGTGAAGCGGAGAATGGCGATGAATATAAAGTCGCTCGCCTGCATCATGTCCATGGTGATGGCCATGGCTATGAGCTTGGTTCTCTTCTTCTACTTTGAGATTACTCATTCATCCTTCTTGCGTCTGCCAAGATAGAAGAAGAGCCCTGTTGCGGCCACACCAGTAGCTGCAACCCCAATTACGCCCGCAATGCCGACTGATGCTCGTTCATTTTCAACTCCTGCAACACCGTAATCAGCGAGCACAGATCCTGCAGTTGCTGGGTCCTCTGAAGTCTCAATAAAGCCAATATCTTCGGCAACTTTCTCTAGTCCATCGGGGTGAGAGGAAGCGTAAAAAGAGAGGACACCGGCGACAAGAAGAGTGACTAATAATCCGCCGAAATAAAACTTCTTATTTGAGATTTTTGTACTCATGCACGAATCTCCAATTCCTTTTCAGTTCCCTTAAGTCCATAAACAAGATCAGAGCGTGCTGCGATTACTGCACCGATAGTGAGGAAGGTAATTACCGCCTCACCTATTCCAATAAGAAAGTGAGTAGAGATCATCGCTGTTAGAACAGTGCTTGTCTCATATGTTGCAGTAGCGCCCATCCAATACTGCAATACAAAACCTGCAGCTGCTGCTGGTACGGAGAAGAGTGCTCCTACTGCTGCAGCAAGCGGAATGGAGGCCTTCTTCTTTGGCAAGACTTTGCGAGCGAGAACGAAAACTCCATAGCCAACCCAGACACCAATAAATGCCATATTGAAGATGCTCAGACCCAATGCTGTAAGTCCGCCATCTGCGAAGAGGAAAGCTTGTATCAAGAGAACTACAGTGATTGCCAGAGTTGCAGCAAATGGCCCGACAAGAACGGCAGCGAGTGCACCGCCTAAAAGGTGCCCAGAAGTTCCGGCGGCAACAGGGAAGTTAAACATCTGCACAGCAAAGACGAAGACCGCTGTGAGGCCAGCCAGTGGGGCGCTCTTCTCGTTCAATTGACGCTTTGCGCCGTTGAGGGCAACGCCCACTCCTGCCGCGCTAACAGCTACAAAAGCTGCTGAGGTACGTAGATCGATAAACCCGTCTGGGATATGCATGGTCTCTCCATATGGCTAGATGCAAATGATTTGCATGTAGAAGGGTACGGGGGATTGGGGGCTATTTCCACTCGATTGACCGGTTACCTCCTCAAAATAACCGCCACTGAGCGTGGGTTAGGTCTAGAGTGCGGGAATCCAGGCCAGAGCAGTGGCAGGGTCAGCAGTAGGAGCTTCAAGGAGGTGCGCCGATGAGTAACGATGATGGCAGCCGCGATGGGGATGAGATCCTCACCGAAGAGATGCTCTGGGATCGAATCCCTGAGGTAAGTGGCGAAGAAAGAGCCGATACTTACTACGAACTTAGCGCTCGCATATTTGCCCGTGGTCAATATGACGAGGCGCTCGCTCTGGCAGAAACTGCTCGCGATATCTACTCCGAACTTGGTGCAAATGTTTCAAGTGACGGATTAGCTCAGGCGTATTCAGCTATTGGTTACAACCTTAATCAACTCAAGCGCATGGATGAGGCCGCAACTGCGATGTCGAAAGCAGTTGAAATTTTACGTGAGAATAAATCACCAGTTGCATTAGAACTTGCCTGCACTCTTGGAGAGTGGTGGTATTCCTCAAAGAATTACGAAAAAGTCATCGAGACCATGTATGAGTGCGCACAAGAGCATTTAGTTGATGGAAACACAATTGGTGCGGCAAACGATATGCATCTCATCGGTTGCGCACATCGCGAACTCAAGAATTACAACGAAGCCATTATCTGTTTTCAAGAGGCTCGTGCATCATTTAAGGGAGAGAAAGAAGTCCTTCATGTTGCCCGTTGTGATCAAAAGATTGCCTCGTGCTACAACGAACTTGGTGATGGCGAAGCGGCAATGGAGGCTGCGCGCAAAGCAATTGATGTCTTTGACACGGCTCACGATCACCGCCGCGAAACCTTTGCCCTCTTTGAGTATGGCAAGGCTGAAGTCCTTCTAGGAAAGCTAGAAGAAGGCCTAGCAACTCTTGATGGGGTTCTTCAAATTACTGCTGAAGAAGATGGAAAAGATTTCGAGTTCATTATTGATATTGAAACTCGAATAGCCAATGTCATGCGCCAGCTTGGACGCATTGAAGAGGCAGATGAGATTGAGCGCCGTCTGACTACAGTTCGAGAGATTCTCGAGTAAGTTAAGACTTACGTGGCAGGTGCTGTAATGCCCAGTGATACATGGCAATTGCAGCCGCTGCAGATGCGTTCATTGATCGAGTTGATCCATATTGCTCAATTGCATATAAGACAGAGCAAACCTCGATCGCTTCATCTGACATGCCTGCACCTTCTTGACCGAAGAGAAGTACGCAACTTTCAGGGACATTTGATCCTTCAAGGTTGCGTGATGTTGGCACGTTATCGATTCCTATGATTGGTAAGTCATTATCTGCACACCACTTTGCAAAATCGGCAACAGTGGGATGATGGATAACGGTGAGGTAGCGATCAGTGACCATCGCCCCACGCTTATTCCAATCGCGCTTTCCAATTATGTGGACGGCAGAAACATTAAAGGCATTTGCTGTGCGCACAACTGAGCCAATATTGAGATCGTGCTGCCAGTTCTCGATAGCAATTTGGAGCTTGTGTCTTTTTGTATTCAGATCCGCAACTATGGCCGGAACTGACCAATATCGGTAATGGTCTAAGACATTACGGCGATCGCCATTTGCAAGAAGTTCTGGGTCGTATTGATCTCCTTCAGGCAAAGGCAGAGGATGAGGACCCACGCCTACTACCGGGAAGAATTCACCCGGACCAATCTCGGCAGGTGTCTTGATTTCCATGACTGCACTCTAAACTAGTGCCATGAAGACTGTATTTTATATTGCACTTGCGATTCACATTTTGAGCATTCTAGGAATCCTGGGATTGCTCCTATCTCAAGCTCAAAAGAGCCCACGCAAACTTAATCCAGGAATCATCCATGCCGGATTAACTGCTCTCGTTGCCGGAATCGTCATGACAAGCATCTTTAAGGATGCCCACCCTGCGACAGCAACAGAACCCGCAGAGACACTGAATCATATGAAGGTCGGAATCAAGACATTAGTTCTGGCAGGAATTCTCTTCTTGGGCTATCGCAATGTGAAGAAGCCATCTGTGAATACATGGGTCTGGGGCACAATGCTTGGACTCACCGTGTTTAACTTCCTCATCGCTCTCGGCTGGAAGTAATTCTTTGTTCCGTAAGTTTGCGGTATTACTTAGCCTCGTCTTGGGGCTTCAAGTCATACCGCAAACTTATTTATTTGCAGCAGATGTCACAGCTGTCACATCTGCATTCACGCAATTAGTGCGCACGCCTGCACTTGCAAACCCATCCGTCATCGTGATGGATCAAGCAAGTGGAGAAGTTGTCTATGAAAGCAATGGCAACTCTCCACGCAAGCCAGCATCGGTCATCAAGATTCTTACAGCTGCTGCTGCCTATACCCATCTGACTCCCAATGATTCATACACGACTTCTCTCTGGCAGAGCACAGATAGCAAGACAGTTGTGCTCCAAGGCTCACTTGATCCTTGGATTAGCTATGACGCAAAAGTTGCTCAACGGATGAAGCGCACATCTATGGCCAAACTTGAATGGCACATTGTGAACGCTCTTTCCCTGAACAATGCCGGATCACTCGATGGCACTCAGCTGCTCTATAGCAATCTCTATCCGCAAGATGTTGCTGAGATTGAGCGATATCTCAAGGCGAGAAAAGTCCCGATATCTCTCAAGCGCACCTCGCCCGAAGGTGCTATTCAACGCTCAACAACTCAGATTATCTCCTCGACTTCACCTCGCCTTGAGACCATCGTCGACTGGGCCCTTACATGGAGCGATAACTTACTGTCAGAAAGAGTTGCTAGAGCTGCATCTGATGCAGCTGGAAATACGCGCGATGATAAAGGGGTAGAGAAGACCTTTAGAGAACTCCTTGAAAGTTACAACATCAGCAGCCAGAACTTAATTGTCAAAGATGGCAGCGGACTATCGCGTGAAAATCGCCTGAGTGCTTTTCAAGTAGCTCAATTGCTTCTAGTGATTGCAAGAGATCCGAAATTTGCCCCTCTTGTTGACGGTCTTCCTGTTGGTGGAATTTCAGGAACGCTCACTGAAAGATTTATCGATACAGCACCTAGTGCTGTGGGATTGGTAAGAGCAAAGACAGGAACTCTTAACGGTACGACAAATTTAGCTGGCTATATCGAATCAGAGAACCATCAATACATTTTTGTCGTCATTGCTGATCAACATAGTCGTAGTTACACCGTGACAAAGAAAGTTCGGGCAACAGTGGATCGAATCTTAGGAAAGATCGCGAAACCTCTATTGCCCGAACTGATACCGCCTGCCCCCTCAAGCGAGACGGTTACTGCTACAAATCCTTAAGCTTGACCTTTAGTCGTCATCCTCTTCATCATCGTGATCTCCGTGATGTGATCGTCGATCATCATCATGATCATCGTCATCGTGATCATCGTGATGTTCGTCATCTTCATAATCATCATCATCTCCACCACTTGGTGGAAGCATCCCTGGAGTCGATGCTGGGTTAGCAGGGTTGGTTACCCCAGGTGTTGAATTCTCGGTTGTAATTGTGCCGACTTGATCAGATGTCGATGCTTGAGATGCTGCAGTGACAACCTGATTTGTTGGCTCCTCTGATGCATTTGCCAATAGAGCACCAGATGCGATGATCGCGCCAGCAACAACTACCGCCATTGCTGGAAGGAACTTATTCACCTTCTGCACCTGCGCCGAAGGAGCGTTGCCATCTATGAGTTCAAACCACTCTGGCTTTCCAGAATTAGTGTTCTGTGTCATAGCTATTCCTTTCAGTACCGCCTCATGGGGTAGTTCAATAAGTAGAAAGTAGGCCTTCTCACTGAGAAAGTGCTGAGATTCAGCGCGTAAGAGCCTGCTAATCGCCCTTAAGCTAAGCGTGTGACCATAATTCGCGCCTATATCGACCTGATGAAACTTCGGGTCGTTGAGCTATTGGTCATCACGACGGTGCCAGCGGTCGTACTTGCTGAAAAAGGAGTTCCATCCCTTTCTCTCTTAGCCTGGACGCTCTTCGGAGGAACTCTCGCTGCCGGATCTGCGAATGCATTTAATATGGTTATTGAATCTGAGCGCGATAAGTTGATGAAGCGCACGGCCAAGCGCCCGATTGTTACTGGCGCAGTTACTAGAACTGCAGCTGCAGTATTTGCCTCGGCAATCGGATTTATCTCACTCGCAATTTTCTGGTTCTTCACCACACCACTTGCAACTCTACTTACTGCGATTGCAATTGGTTATTACGTCGTGATTTATACAATCGCACTTAAACCCAATACATCTCAGAACATTGTCTGGGGTGGCGCTGCAGGATGCATGCCAGTTCTAATCGGCTGGGCTGCGGTTACAAATGATCTCACTCTTGTACCTATCGCTTTCTTTATGGTGATCTTCTTCTGGACACCGCCACATTTCTGGGCGCTAGCCATTAAGTACAAAGATGATTACTCGGCTGCAGGAATTCCTATGCTTCCATCAGTTGCAACGCGAGCAAATGTAATTGGTCAGATGTGGTTTCACACCATTGCAATGGTTCTCTGCTCAACCGCTCTTATCCAATTAGCTGAGCTACCGGTCTGGTCACTCATGGCAACTGTTGCATTAGGTGCCGTGTTTACATTTCAACTCTTTGCGCTCAAAGAAAATTCTGATAACTACAATAAAGTTGCAGGCGCAATATTTCATTGGTCAATTACCTACTTGACTGCACTCTCAGCTTTATTGGTGATTGCTCAATTACTGAGCGCTTGATCAATATCCTTAATCAAATCATCAACGTGCTCTAGCCCTACAGACAGCCGTAGGACACTTGGCGTAATACCCATCTCCAGTTGAACTTCAGCTGATAGACGGCGATGTGTGGTCGAAGATGGATGAGTAATCAGTGACTTGCTATCTCCAATGTTGTTAGAGATGTCAATGACGCGAAGGGCATCCATAAACTTAAAGGCATCCTTCTGTGAGCCCTTAAATTCAATACCAATCGTTGTTCCACCGCCCTTCATCTGCTTCTTAATCACAGCAGCATCAGGATGAGAGGCAAGACCTGGATAGCGAACACTCTTTAACTCAGTTCGACCCTCTAAATACTCAGCAATTTTCTGAGCATTTGAATTCATGCGCTCTACGCGCATCTCAAGAGTCTCAAGTGACTTCAGCAAGACCCATGCATTGAATGCGCTCAATGATGGACCGGTGTGGCGAGTAAATGGAAGCAACTTCTCGTGAATGTATGAAAACGATCCAAGGAGAGCGCCTGCGAGGACTCGCCCCTGACCATCAATATGTTTTGTTGCAGAGTACATAACAACATCTGCACCTAGCTCTAATGGACGTTGCAATACTGGAGATGCCATGACATTGTCGACGATGACAGTGGCCCCAGCTTTATGGGCCAGTTCGCTGACTGCACGAATATCTGTAATCTCCATTAAAGGATTGCTGGGAGTCTCAATAAAGACAGCCTTAGCTGGCTTGGAGAGCGCCTTTGCCCAACCATCCAGATCATTTGCCTTCACGAGTTCATAAGTCACGCCCCACTTAGGCAAAATTTCTGTGATGACTACGTGGCAAGAGCTAAACATAGATGAGGTTGCAACGATGTGATCGCCGGCTTGCACTAAACATGCAAGAGATGCAAAGGCTGCAGCCATTCCAGAACTAAATGCGTGGCAGTAGTCCGCGCCTTCAATCGCAGCAAGTCGCTTTTCAAACATAGCAACAGTGGGATTATGGAAACGGCTATAGAGATAGTGATCGGTCTCGTCTGTAAATGCATCGAGTGCCTCTTGGGCGTTGGAGTATGTAAATCCACTATTGAGAAAGAGGGCTTCAGATGTTTCACCGAAACCAGTTCGGGTTAGCCCCGCGCGCACTGCATCGGTCTGAGAGTGAACTTCCCAATCAGGTGCAGGCCGGTCATTGCGAGGCTGATATCCCCATGCATCTTTACTCATGAGCTAATTCTAGATGCAGAGGTAGCTCAGTTTGTACTGAGTATCTCTATACTTTCGCGCATGAGCACCCATGCAATTGAAGTTCACGGACTTACTAAGCAGTATAAGAATGTCGCTGCGCTATCAGAGGCGACCTTCACAGTTCCTCAGGGTTCAATCTGCGGATTTGTTGGTCCTAATGGTTCCGGTAAGACAACAACGATTCGAATGCTCCTAGGCCTGATTGCACCCACTAAGGGAAGCGGAAGCGTCTTAGGCCATCCCATCACAGACCCCGCTTCATACCTTTCTCACGTGGGAGCGATGATTGAAGGCCCAGCCTTCTATCCAGCGCTATCTGGTGCAGAAAATTTGCGCGTGCTTGCAACAATGGGTGGAATCGATCAGGGCAGAGTTGAAGAGCTCATCGATCTTGTTGGCCTTAAAGGTCGTGGAAAGCATAAATACAAGACCTATTCATTAGGAATGAAGCAGCGCCTTGGGATCGCAGCAGCTCTACTTCCTAATCCAAAACTTCTCATTCTCGATGAACCAACTAATGGTCTTGATCCAGAAGGTATTCAAGAGGTTCGCGATCTCATTAAACGTCTTGCAGAAGGCGGGACAACAGTTTTTGTTTCATCTCATTTACTCTCTGAGCTAGAACTCATCTCAGAGCACATCGTGATGCTGCGAAAGGGCAAAGTTATCTTTGCAGGACCTATGTCCGAACTTCTCGCTGCTCAGAAGCCACTGATCATCGTAAAGACATCACGCAAGAGTGACTTGAAGAAAATTGTTGCCCTAGCAAAAGCTGCAGGACATAACGCCTTTATTAAAGATGAAGAAGCCTTTATTGAAGGACCGCACAACTGGGCAGCAACTCTTAATGAGCTTGCCTTCGACGAGGGAATCACTCTCTCCAAACTTTTGCCGACAACACCAAACCTCGAAGAGACATTCTTTGAAATGACAGGGGGCCTTTAAATGTTGAACGTCTTTCGTGCCGAATGGCGCAAACTCCGTCGCCCAATGTTGGTCGCAGGCTCAATGGCCGGCTCTCTCTTCTTTACCGTTCTGGTTAGCATCTTTCTTTTCAAGAATGTTGATTCACCTAATGGCAACGGCGATCGCGGAGCAGTTATCGGCCGCCCAATACTTGAGAGCACTGAAGGCTCAGTCATTGCCATTGGTAGCGTCGGTTTCTTCTTAGGAATCACAGTGCTCTGTGTCTTTGCAGCTCAGATCTCGCACGAATACACCTACGGCACGTTGCGTAACCTATTGGTTCGCCAACCAAGTCGCTTTACATTGCTTATGGGTAAGTTTGCTGCGATGAAGTCATTTGCACTTTTGATTGCCTTCGTCAATATGTTTATCAGCGTCGCAATCGTCTATCTCATTGCACCTTCAGTAGATGTCTCGACAGCACTCTGGTTCACCTCTGAAGGATGGTCTGAGATCGCCCGCACCTTCCTCAATATCTTTATATCTCTTATCTATTTCGGAATCTTTGGTTTAGTCCTTGGACTTATCTTCCGCTCCCCAATCTCATCGATATCAATCGGTGTGATTTGGTCATTAATTCTCGAAGGCCTTCTCTCATTGGTTAACTCCAATGCACCTAAGTGGACCCCGGTGTCACAGTTCACCACTATCGCTTCAGGTGGATCTGAAGATATTTCATACCAATATGCACTGACCCTTGGCTCGGCATACGTTGCTCTCTTCACGGTTATCTCAATCTTTCTCTTTGTAAAGAGAGATGTAGCTAACTAATCAGATTGTTGAACATCTGAGAAATAATGTGAATTTAATGAGATTGTGCGACACAGTGGCAGTTGGCACTGCGTAAGTACCTCACCTCACTTATTCTTGAATAATGCGCCGCAAGTCCGTAATAGCTCTCGCCCTCATGGGTGCACTTACCCTTGCCTCGACGCCAGCTGTTGCTAAACCCAAGCCAACTTTGGCCGAGATTGAAGCTGCCAAGAAGGCAGAGGCCGCCAAGAAGAAAGCTGCCGATGCCGCGGCAAAGAAATTAGCATCTGCGAATTTAACCCTTAAGCAACTGACAGCAAAGGCAAATGAAGCGCGCGCGCTCTACTTAAGTGCAAAGCGCGAACTCGATGTCGCAACAGCTGCAGCAAATGCGGCAGCAGCTCATGCTGCTGAGACTGCACTTGCTGTCGCAGATGCACATAAGACAATTGGAAAGATGGCGGCAAGTGCCTACATCTTGGGTGGGTCACTCACCGATATTCAGCCGCTTCTGAGCGCCAATGGACCACAAGATTTAGTTGATCAGCTTTCGACCCTGAATACTCTTGGAGCACGCAACTCAACTGCGCTCGATCGCTTTAAAGCAGCAGAGATAGTTGCAAAGGCTGCAAAGCAGAAGGCAGATGAAGCGCGCGCCGTGCAGGCGACTGCCACTGCCAAAGTTGCTGCTGCAAAGAAGGTAGCCGATGATGCGCAAGCTCTTCAGCAGAAAGAGGTAGATAAGCTCCGCGCTGTTCAAGATAAGTTGATGAAAGAACTCACATCCGCACGCAAGGTTCGTGTAACTCTTGAACAGCAACGTCAGCTTGCACTCCTTGAAGAGAGCCAAGCGAATACCGCTACAACAACAATTAATCAGGCAAAGGTCTGGCCAGATCGTGGCTTTAAGGGGCGTTCGACATTCCGCACCACAGAAGCACAGCGACTTGCTGCAGTTGAATTTGCCAAGAAGCAGGTCCAAGCGCGTAAGCCATACATTTGGGGCACGCAAGGACCAAACTCATTTGACTGCTCAGGACTTGTCTATGCAGCCTATAGATCTGCAGGACTCGGTTGGCCTAACTGGGATCGCCTCAACTCAGCGCTCTACGCTGGTTACACCTATCACGTTCCACTTACTCAGCTTCAGCCTGGCGATCTTCTCTTCTATTCATACAAGGGAACAATCGGAACCATTCACCACATCACAATCTATGCAGGCAATGGAATGATGTGGGAAGCAAATTCAAAGAAGACTGGCCTAATTTACTCAAGCATTTACTCTGTTAAAGGCCTTATGCCATTTGGTGGCCGAGTCTAGAAATGACTCGAGGACTTAAATGATTGAGGCAATTGTCTCGATTCGTAACGCAGTAAAACCACATCTTGATCAACTTGAGCCAGGCGACACTTTTATTGTTGCCGTATCAGGTGGCGCAGATTCACTTGCACTTGCACACGCACTTCTTGTCGAATCTCAATCTCGCGCACTGAATGCTGTTGCTGTCACAGTTGATCATCAACTTCAAGAAAATTCTGGTGTGCAAGCATCACGTGTATCTAATCAATTAAAGGAGATGGGCTATGTTCAAGTTTTTGTTAAGAAAGTCATGGTCGCTTCTGAGTCCAACCTCGAAGCTCTCGCTCGTGATGTTCGTTATCAAGCTCTTAACGAAATCCTTCAAGAAACGAAAGCAACGAAAATCTTCTTAGGTCACACATTTAATGATCAGGCAGAGACGGTTCTACTAGGACTTGCGCGCGGATCGGGAGCACGATCTCTTGCAGGAATGTCAGAGGAGAAAAATCACTACATTCGCCCGCTACTTTCTATTTCGAGAGAAGAGACAGAGCGAGCATGTAGAGAGCTCTCACTTGAATTCTGGAGCGATCCACATAATTTCAATAACGAATTTACTCGAGTGCGAGTACGCCGCGAGGTAATCCCATATTTAGAAGAAAAGCTTGACCCAGGAATCTCTCGTGCTCTTGTTCGTAGCGCAGCGCTTCTTCGCGATGATGCCGATGCCCTCGATAGTTGGGCAGAGCGAGAGATGGCAGGGGTAGATCTCACCGATCTTGATTGCCAGCATTTGGCTGGCCTTCCTCGAGCCATCCGCACCCGAATTCTGCGCGCCGCGGCCCTGAGCGCCGGCGTCACCCCTGGGACGCTGACTTTTGAGCAGATTGGGGCGATGGATGCCCTGATCTCTGCTTGGAACGGCCAAGGTGAGCTCGCGCTCTCTGGCGGTGTGAAGGTTGAGCGAATTTCGGGCAGACTGTCTCTCTCATCCAAGCCCTAGCTAGGCCGCTAGAGGCAAATCTATAAGGAGCGTCCAGGTGGATTTAGCATCAGTCGGAACCGATGTCGAGCGCGTTATCGCAACAGAGGAAGAACTCAAGTCACGCGTTGCAGAACTAGCAGCTCAAGTTGATGCAGATTACAAGGATAAGAATGTTCTCCTCGTCGGCGTGCTCAAGGGCGCAATCATGGCGATGGCTGATCTGACTCGCGCTATGCAAATTCATATGGAGATGGATTGGATGGCGGTCTCCTCATACGGATCAGGAACAAAGTCCAGTGGAGTTGTGCGCATCCTTAAGGATCTCGATCGCGATATCACAGGACGTAATGTTTTGATTGTTGAAGATATCGTCGATACCGGTCTCACACTTTCTTGGCTGCGAGAAAACCTTCTCTCACGCGGAGCCGCCGATGTGCAGATTCTGACAATCCTTCGTAAGCCAGAGGCTGCAAAGGTCGAGGTCGAGTGTAAGTATGTTGGTTTTGATATTCCTAAGGACTTTGTTGTGGGCTACGGTCTTGACTTCGATGAGAAGTACCGCAACCTCTCATTTATTGGTGTGCTTGCAAAGCACATGTACGAATAAAGGATAGTAATGAGCAGCGAAAAGAAATCCCCAAACAATCCGCTGAAGAAGTTTGCTCCCGTGAAAGCCCCGAAGCAAACAGGCAATAATCCAGCTAACAAGTCGAAGAAAGAGCCTGTCTCTCGTACTCGAAAGCTATTCCGCGGACCACTCTTTTGGATTGTTATCGCAATCTTTGTCGTAACAATCTTTGGACAGATTTCAAGTGCTGCAAATCGTTACACAGTCATTAAGACTTCACAGGCGATTGATGCAATTGCACAGTCCAACGTTGAATCAGCGTTGATCATTGATCAGGATCAAGTAATTCAGCTCATTTTGAAGCCTGGAAAGACAATCAATGGTTCATCAAAGGTCGAAGCCTCATATGTAGCTCGCCAAGAGCCAACTCTTGTTGATGCACTTAGCGCTAATCCACCGATTAAGGGTTGGAATGTTGAAGTTCCATCTCCATCAATCTTTATGACCCTGCTTGTTTCATTTGGACCAATTCTTCTCATTGGTTTCTTGCTCTTCTTCCTCATGAGCCAAGCACAAGGTGGCAATAAGGTATTTAGCTTCGGTAAATCACGCGCGAAGCTTCAAGATAATGAAATTCCTCAAAATACCTTTGCCGATGTTGCAGGAGCAGATGAGGCAATTGCAGAACTTGAAGAGATTAAGGATTTCTTGGCAGATCCAACAAAGTATCAATTGCTCGGTGCAAAGATTCCAAAGGGTGTTCTGCTCTTTGGCCCTCCAGGAACAGGTAAGACACTTCTTGCTCGTGCTGTTGCAGGTGAAGCAAAAGTGCCTTTCTATTCAATCTCTGGTTCAGATTTTGTTGAAATGTTTGTTGGTGTTGGTGCAGCACGTGTTCGTGATCTCTTCGCGCAAGCAAAGGCCAATGCCCCAGCAATTATTTTCATCGATGAAATTGATGCTGTTGGACGTCAACGTGGAACAGGTATGGGTGGCGGTCACGATGAACGTGAACAGACACTCAACCAACTTCTTGTTGAGATGGATGGCTTTGAGGCAAATGGTCAGGTCATTTTGATTGCTGCGACTAACCGCACTGATGTTCTCGACCCAGCACTTCTTCGCCCAGGTCGCTTTGATCGCCAGATTCCGGTTGATCGCCCAGATCTGAAGGGTCGTGGGGACATTCTCAAAGTTCACGCAAAGAATAAGCCGATCTCTGAAGATGTCGATCTTCTTGCTTATGCACGTCGCACTCCAGGTTTTACTGGAGCAGACCTTGCAAATGTTCTCAACGAAGCTGCGCTACTTGCAGCGCGCGAGGGATTGAAAGCAATTAACAATCCTCAACTCGATGAAGCCATTGATCGCGTGATGGCGGGACCTCAGCGTAAAACTCGTTTGATGTCAGAAGAAGAGCGTCGCGTTACCGCCTATCACGAGGTTGGTCACGCACTTGTTGCACGCGCACTTGCTCATACTGATCCAGTGCACAAGGTCACGATCATGCCTCGAGGACGTGCACTTGGTTACACTATGGTTCTTCCTGATCAAGACAAGTACTCAACAACACGCAATCAGTTACTTGATCAACTTGCGTACTCACTTGGTGGACGCGCTGCAGAAGAGTTGATTTTCCATGATCCTTCTACAGGTGCTTCAAATGATATTGAGAAAGCAACAGCACTTGCTCGTGCCATGGTGACTCAATATGGAATGACCGAAGCAATTGGCGCCATAAAGCTCGGTGCAGATTCTTCACAACCATTCCTTGGTCGCGAGTATGGGCATCAGCGCGATTACTCTGAATCCGTTGCTGCAACTGTGGACGCTGAGATCCGTAAGTTAATTGAGAATGCCCATCAAGAGGCGTTTGATATCTTGGTTGCAAACCGCGAAACAATGGATGCGATGGTTGTCATTCTTCTTGAGAAGGAGACGCTCAATAAAGAAGAAATTGCTGAGATCTTTGCAAATGTCATTGATTGGCCCGCACGTCCTAAGTGGACAGGCTCTCTTACACGCATCCCTTCTGAAATCCCTCCTGTGGCAATGACAGAGCGCGTTGAGCCTGTTGTAGTTGAGAGCGAAGAGGCAAAGCCAAAGCGTGCTCGTCGTGTGAAGAAGGCGAATGAAGAGTGAGTGATATCAGCTCCATCTCAATGAGTTCTGATGATGGCCGCGCAAGTGCGCCATTTGATCAAGAGCGCGCTGAGAATGCTGTGCGTGAGCTACTTCTCGCCCTGGGTGAGGATCCAAACCGTGAAGGGCTTCAAGAGACTCCTGCGCGCGTTGCTCGAGCATTCAAAGAGAATTTTGAAGGACTATGGCAGCGACCAGAGGATGTACTCACAACTACATTTGATATCGGCCATGAAGAGCTTGTAATCATTAGAGATATCGAAGTTTTCTCTCACTGCGAGCACCATCTAACCCCTTTCCATGGCGTTGCCCATGTTGGTTATATACCAAGTGGGAAAATCACTGGTCTTTCAAAGGTTGCTCGACTCGTAGATCTCTTTGCACGTCGCCCTCAAGTTCAAGAGCGCCTCACAACTCAGATTGCAGATGCGATGGTCGAGATCCTTAATCCTCTCGGAGTAATTGTGATCATTGATTGTGAGCATCTCTGTATGTCGATGCGTGGAGTTCGTAAGTCTCAGGCGCGCACAACCACCTCAGCAGTTCGTGGAGCCCTTACCAATCCAGCAACTCGCGCTGAAGCAATTAGTCTGATCACTAACCGGTAATTTCTATGTTGGTCATGGGAATTCTCAATGCCAAACCGGATTCCTTTGCCGACGGTGGAAAACACTTCACCTTTGAGCACGCTGTTGCTCGTGGCTTAGAGATGATTGAAGAAGGTGTCGACATCATCGACATTGGTGGTGAATCAACGCGGCCAGGTGCAGAGCGGGTTTCAGAGGAAGAAGAGCAGCAACGAGTACTTCCCGTCATTAAAGAGCTTGCTCGCACTGGTATTCAGATCAGCATCGACACAATGCGTGCAAGCACTGCAAAGCTTGGCGTTGAAGCAGGGGCAACGATTGTTAACGATGTGAGTGGCGGCCAGGCTGATCCAGAGATGTTCAAGACCGTTGCTCAATTAGGTTGTAAATACACCTTGATGCATTGGCGAGCTCACTCGAAAGAAATGAACTCGCATGCAACTTATGAAAACGTTGTAGAAGAGGTTATTGCAGAGATCACATTTAATCTTGAGAAAGCTCTTGCTGCAGGTATTAAGCGAGAGAACATCATTCTTGATCCAGGTCTTGGATTTGCAAAAGATGCTGAACATAATTGGGAGATCCTCAATCGAATTGATGAGTTCACGGCACTGGGATACCCAGTACTGATCGGGCATTCTCGAAAGCGATTCATCGGCGCAGACTCCCCAGATGAGCGTGAAGCAGGAACCTTGAAAATTTCAGAGTCGCTCATCGGCAAAGGAATCTGGGCAATACGTGTTCATAGCGTTGGACCGCACGTAGAGTTGGTGAAGTGATGAACGACAAGATTTCAATAAAGGGCATCAAGGGTTTTGGCTACCATGGAGTCTTCGACTTTGAAAAGCGCGATGGCCAAGACTTCTTTGTAGATCTGGATATTGAAATTGATCTCTCCGCTGCTAGCTATAGCGATAATCTCAATGACTCAGTTGATTACAGTCTTCTTACCGCGATCGCTAAAGAGGCGATCGAGAAGCTTCAATTTGATCTTATCGAGCGACTTGCTGGTTTTATCGCAGATACGATTAAAGAGAACTTCCCGGCCATTCAAGCGATTGCAGTGACAGTTCATAAACCATCTGCCCCTGTACAGGAGAGCGTGACAGATATATCGGTAACTATTTCGCGATGAGAGCAGTAATCGCCCTCGGTGCCAATATTGGTAATCCGAAAGAACAGATGGATATAGCCGTCGCCTTATTGCGAGAGGCTCTAGATGTTCAGTTGATTTCGAGCTATTACACCACCGCCCCCGTTGGTGGCCCAGAGCAGCCCGACTATCTGAATGCAGTATTGATTGCAGAGAGTGATCTGCCAGCATCTGATCTCTTAGCTCTTCTGCATGGAATTGAGAAAGCTTTAGGCCGTGAACGAATTGAGCACTGGGGACCTCGCACAATAGATCTAGATCTCATCCAATATGGATCAATTCTGAGTTATGCCGATGAGCTCACACTGCCTCATCCCAGAGCGCACGAACGTCGCTTTGTACTTGAACCGTGGCTTGAAATTGAACCAGATGCTCTCCTTCTTACGCATGGCAAGGTCAGCGAACTTTTGGCACAACTGCGATAACGCTTTAGACTTAAGCCACACCGCCCGGTACCTGAAAGGACTGGAGCCATGAAAGTGATTACAGATGTGCGTGAGCTTGCTTCCGCATGCGCATTTGTTCCCACGATGGGTGCACTTCATGCAGGTCACGGTTCACTCTTCAGGATTGCAAAAGAGTATTCAGAAAACGTAGTTGCAAGTATCTTTGTAAACCCACTTCAATTTGAGAGTGCAGAGGATTTAGAGAAATATCCGCGCACACCAGAACGAGATATTGAACTTGCGAAACAGTATGGCGTTACCCATTTATGGTTTCCCACCTACGACGATATCTACCCAGCTGGCTTCAAGAAGTTAAGTGCGGGGCCTATTGGCTCTCTCTATGAAGGGGCATCACGCCCTGGCCACTTTGATGGAGTTGTCACCGTTGTTCGCAGGCTCTTTGATCTGCTCAAACCCAAAGTAGCAATTTTTGGTGAGAAAGATTTCCAACAGCTTGCGCTAATTCGTGAAATTGCGAACGAGGTAGAGATCATTGCCGCACCGATTGTTCGCGAAAGCGATGGCCTTGCAATGTCCTCACGCAACATACGACTGACTGCAGAAGGTAGAGCCGCATCTACCGTGATCTCTCGGGCTCTAAGCCAATCTCATAGTCAAGAAGAGCTACGCCAGATTCTGGCAACAGAGAAAGAGTTCACCCTTGATTATGCGGACTATATTGATGAAACATCCTTCCAAGCCCCGACTGCATCAACCCAATTTACGCGTGCGATTGTCGCCGGTTGGATTAATGGAGTCCGTTTGCTCGACAATATGGCAGTGAAGAAAGTGGGGGAGTAATGAAGCTACTCGCCCCTGCCCCAGGATGGACAGCATCTGCCGATGTGATTGTCGTTGGCTCAGGTATTGCAGGTTTAACTACAGCACTTCAATGTAGAACTTTTGGATTATCAGTTCTTCTAGTAACCAAGGCTCGAGTTGATGAAGGCTCAACAAAATGGGCACAGGGCGGTATTGCAGCAGCTCTGGGTGAGGGTGACTCACCTGAAGATCACTTAATTGACACCCTTGAAGCAGGAGCGGGGCTCTGCGATCGAACTGCAGTGCGAGTACTTGTTACAGAGGGTCCTGAAGCTGTTCGCAAACTCATTGAGCGTGGTGCCATATTTGATACAGAAGCGTCGGGGGAGATTTCACTGACTCGAGAAGGTGGACATCACCGCAACCGAATCATCCATGCAGGAGGAGATGCGACAGGTGCTGAAGTTTCACGCGCACTTCTTGCTGCAGTGCAGAACGATCCTGAAATTGAAGTTGTAGAACATGCTCTTGTTCTTGATGCACTCAAAGACCAAGATGGTGAAATTTGTGGCGTGACTCTGCACGTAATTGGTGCTGGTAGTCGTGATGGTGTTGGTCGCGCGCTAGCAAAGGCTGTAGTTCTTGCAACAGGTGGCCTCGGTCAGGTATTTGCACAGACGACTAATCCTTCGGTCTCTACTGGTGATGGAGTGGCACTAGCTCTTCGCGCCGGAGCAAAAGTCGCCGATGTTGAGTTCATTCAATTTCATCCTACTGTTCTCTGGCTCGGAGAAAATTCTCAAGGCCAACAACCACTGATCTCTGAAGCGGTGCGCGGTGAAGGTGCATATCTTCTTGATGACAGCGGAAATCGATTTATGCAAGGAGTTCATCCACTTGCCGAACTCGCTCCTCGTGATGTCGTTGCAATTGCAAGCATGCGAGTTATGAATCAGACCGGCGCTCACCATGTTTGGCTAGATGTGAGACATATTGAAGGTTTCGAAAAACGATTCCCCACAATTTACGCTTCATGTCTTTCACACAACATTGATCCCATGAAGGATCTCATTCCTGTAGCGCCAGCTTCTCATTATGCATCTGGCGGAGTACGCGTGGATCTCAACGGCCGCACCAGCGTTCCCGGGCTCTATGCCTGCGGAGAGACTGCCTGCTCTGGAGTACACGGGGCTAATCGCCTCGCATCAAATTCACTCCTTGAAGGTCTGGTGTTTAGCGCCCGCATTGCAGCAGATATTGCAGCAAATACACCAGAACCAGGGACTCCAGTTGAGAATGCTTCACGTGAGATATTGCTCGATCCTTCTGTCCGAGGCGATATCCAAAAGAGTATGAGCCAAGGCGCAGGTGTGCTTCGTTCATCTGATTCATTGTTAAAGACGAGCGCGGATCTAACGCGCATTGAGGATCGTCGTAGCACTGAGCCATGTGTTGAAGCGTGGGAGGCAACTAACTTATTCCAACTTGCTCAGGCAATTCTGAAAGCTGCATTGATTCGTCAAGAAACTCGTGGTTCGCACTGGCGTGAAGATTTTCCTGAGACTAGTGATCTATGGCGTAAGCGCATTATTCAATCTGTGGATCAAACTGGATCTTGGACTACTGGATATCAGGAGGTGAGTGATCAATGATCGATACAACGTTGATTAAGCTGGCAATTGCAGAAGATTTGCAAGGCGGGCAGGATCTCACATCGGTATCTACAATTCCTGCTGACTCAATAAGCACTGCTGACTTTCGATCTCGTAAAGAAGGCGTGCTTGCTGGCATCGAAATGGTAAAGGCAGTACTTCAAGAGTGTGGCCTTAGCTCAATTGAGATCAAGATGCGTGATGGCGAGAAAATTTCTGCAGGAGAAGTCCTGCTTACTGTCACAGGTAATACTCGAGCAATCTTGCTAGCAGAGCGGACAGCTCTAAACTTTGTAGGCCATCTCAGCGGAATCGCCACTGAGACAGCTAAGTGGGTCGATGAAATAGCCGGCACTCATTGCAAGGTGCGCGATACTCGAAAAACAACGCCCGGCTATCGTCAACTAGAAAAATACGCAGTACGTATGGGCGGCGGCACTAACCACCGTATGTCACTTAGCGATGCTGCTCTGATTAAAGATAACCACATCGCAGCAGCAGGTGGGGTTAAAGAGGCCTTCTCCGCAGTGCGTAGCGCCTATCCCAGCGCACCTATCGAAATTGAAGTGGATACTCTCGAGCAGTTACAAGAAGTCCTGCCACTCAATCCTGACTTAGTGCTCTTAGACAATATGTCTCCTGCGCTCTGCGCCCAAGCAGTTGCGATAGTTGCTGGTCGCACAATGCTTGAAGCCTCGGGTGGAATCACACTAGTTAATGCAAGGGCGTACGCCGACTCAGGCGTTGATTTCATCGCTGTTGGCGCACTGACTCATAGCGCCACAGTTTTAGATATTGGTCTTGATTTGAGAGCGGAGTAGCAATGCTGTTAACAGTCGATGTAGGAAATACAAATACAGTCCTCGGAGTATTTGAAGGCGAAGAGCTCATCAAGTCCTGGCGCGTAAAGACCGACCCTCGCACAACTGCAGATGAACTCTGGCTTCAATTTAGTGCTCTTACATCTGCATATAAGTTAACAGGGCTTTCGATCTGTTCTACAGTTCCTGCAACACTTCGTGAGCTACGTACGATGATTGCCTCATACATGGATACCTTGCCGACGACTATTGTCGAGCCAGGCACGAAGACGGGTGTCCAACTTCTAGTTGATAATCCAAAAGAGATCGGTGCAGATCGCATCGTTAATACCTTGGCGGCCCACACTCTCTATGGAGGACCTGCAATTGTTGTTGATTTTGGAACCTCTACCAATCTAGATGTGGTCTCACCGAAAGGCGAGTTTCTTGGTGGTTCACTTGCACCAGGAATTGAAATCTCTGTAGATGCATTGGCATCTCGCGCCGCACAGTTGCGTAAAGTTGAATTGATTAAGCCAAAGAGTGTTATTGGTAAGAACACAGTTGAGGCTCTTCAATCAGGAACAATCTTTGGATTTGCTGGTCAAGTTGATGGATTGGTAGACCGCATTACTGCCGAGCTTGCAGCCGATTACGATGAAGTTCCAACCGTTATTGCTACAGGTGGGTTAGCGCCCTTGATTATCGGAGTCGCAGAGACAATCGATGAATATGAGCCAGATTTAACCCTTATTGGCCTTCGTCTGATTCATGAGAAGAATCGGTAGACTCCACCCACTATGACCACTGATAACACGCCTGCAATCGAAGAAGATCTACCTGAGCAGCTCCGCATTCGCCGCGAGAAGCGCGCTGGACTTCTTGAGCGTGGAGTCGAGCCTTATCCGGTAGCTGTTGAGCGCACTAAGACTCTAAAAGAGATTCGCGAAAAGTACACAGCTCTAGAGATTGATGTAGCAACAGGGGATATCGAATCCTTAACAGGACGAATTATTTTTAAGCGCGATACCGGCAAGCTTTGCTTTGCAACTTTACGCGAAGGAGATGGCACTGAACTTCAAGCAATGCTCTCACTCGACAAAGTTGGCCAAGAGGCCCTCGATGCATGGAAGTCAGATATAGATCTGGGAGATATTGTCAGTATTACCGGTGAGATCATCACCTCAAAGCGTGGTGAGCTATCAATCTTGGCGAATTCTTGGACCCTTGCATCAAAGTCACTGCGTCCATTGCCAAATGACCATAAGCCAATGTCAGAGGACACTCGCGTTCGTATGCGATACGTCGACCTCATCGTTCGACCTGAGGCACGTGCAACTGCTCGCATGCGCCCGCAGGTAATGCGTTCATTGCGCGATACATATAACAACTTAGACTTTATTGAAGTTGAGACCCCGATGCTTCAGGTAATGCATGGCGGTGCAGCAGCTCGTCCATTTAAGACATTTAGTAACGCATACGATATGGATCTCTATATGCGTATTGCGCCAGAGCTATTCCTCAAGCGCTGTGTTGTTGGTGGAATGGAACGCGTCTTTGAAATCAACCGTAACTTCCGTAATGAAGGTGCAGATTCATCACACTCGCCAGAGTTTGCAATGGTTGAGTCTTACATGGCATATGGAGATTGGCGTTCGATTGCCGATGTCACTCGAACATTGATTCAGAATGCTGCGATGGCTGTCTCTGGTTCACATGTAGTCACTCATGCAGATGGAAGCCAGAAGGATCTTGGCGGTCAATGGCGCGAGATCAATCTCTACGATGCAATTTCAGAAGGCGTCGGAGAAGAGGTCACAGCACTTACTTCATACGATCAATTAAAGAAGCATGCAGATAAGTTAGGCATGAAGATTGACCCAAAGTGGGTTACAGGCAAGCTTGCTGAAGAGATATTCGAGCATGTGGCTCAAGATAAGTTGATTGAGCCTACATTTGTGATGGGTTATCCAGTTGATACATCCCCTCTCGTTCGTGCACACCGTGAAACACCTGGTGTTGTTGAGAAGTGGGATCTCTATGTTGATGGATTTGAACTTGCAACAGGTTATTCAGAGCTCATCGACCCAGTTATTCAGCGCGAGCGTTTGGTCGAGCAGGCGCAACTCGGGGCAAAAGGCGATCTCGAAGCAATGCAGGTAGATGAAGACTTCTTACGTGCAATGGAATTCGGAATGCCACCAATGGGTGGAATGGGCATGGGAGTAGATCGACTTCTCATGGCACTTACAGGTCTGGGTATCCGCGAAACAATCTTATTCCCTCTCGTTAAGCCAGAAGTTGATTAATGATCACAGTACGCCCGGCTCGAACTAGTGATGTAAAGGCAATTAGAGAACTCGTTGATTCCTATGCCGCACCTGGTCAGATGCTCTCTAAAGAAACTGTCACTCTCTACGAGTCAGTCCAAGAGTTCATAGTCGCAGAAAGCGATGGTGTAGTTGTTGGTTGCGGCGCACTCCACGTTCTCTGGGAAGATCTTGCCGAGGTTCGCACTGTTGCAGTTGCAAAAGAGTTTCATAAGCAAGGCATCGGCCACCAGATTCTTCAGGCGATAATCGAACGAGCACATACAGTTGGCGTGAAGAGAATCTTCTGTCTCACATTCCAAACTCAATTCTTCGGCAGCTTTGGTTTTGTTGAGATTCATGGCACTCCAGTTGAGGCCGATGTTTATGCAGAGCTACTTCGCTCATACGATGCTGGTGTGGCAGAGTTCTTGGATCTTGAGTCGGTAAAGCCAAATACTTTGGGCAATACCCGAATGCTCCTCACTCTTTAATTCAGCCCACGATTTCCACCTAGATAGCCTGTATTGGGCGGAATATTGACCCCATATTTGGGGTTCTATAAGCGCAATCATTACGCCTCGCGCCCTCCCTAGGGTGGGCGATAGGCTTACCGCTCCACCGCAGGGTGGCCAGTACAAAGGAGTTACCGATGTTTGAGCGCTTTACAGATCGAGCCCGACGCGTAGTTGTCTTGGCTCAAGAAGAAGCACGCATGCTCAACCACAACTACATCGGCACAGAGCACATCCTCCTCGGCCTCATCCATGAAGGTGAAGGCGTCGCAGCTAAGGCCCTTGAGTCCCTAGGCATCTCCCTCGAATCCGTCCGCGGTCAGGTTGAAGAGATCATCGGCCAGGGCCAGCAGGCACCTAGCGGCCATATTCCATTTACTCCACGCGCTAAGAAGGTTCTCGAACTCTCTTTGCGTGAAGCGCTTCAACTCGGCCATAACTACATTGGCACAGAGCACATTCTCCTCGGACTTATCCGCGAGGGTGAGGGCGTTGCAGCACAGGTTCTCGTTAAGTTAGGTGCTGATCTCAATCGCGTTCGCAACACAGTGATTCAACTTCTCTCTGGTTACCAAGGAAAGGAAGCGGTCACACAAGGCGGACCTGCTGAGGGCACACCTTCGACTTCACTTGTTCTCGATCAATTTGGTCGCAACCTCACAGCAGCAGCTCGTGAAGGAAAGCTTGACCCAGTAATCGGTCGCGAAACAGAGATTGAGCGCGTGATGCAGGTTCTCTCACGTCGCACAAAGAACAACCCTGTTCTTATCGGTGAGCCAGGTGTGGGAAAGACCGCAGTTGTAGAGGGTCTAGCGCAGGCGATTGCGAAAAATGATGTTCCTGAGACTTTGAAAGATAAGCAGCTCTACTCACTTGATCTCGGAGCACTCGTTGCAGGTTCACG
>JACCDW011881543.1_pt1 | contig 43933 bp, 30 predicted proteins | sample 7449781 | NCBI WGS metagenome assembly JACCDW01 (sample SAMN15323449, study PRJNA562643) | freshwater metagenome | isolation source: river surface water | place: USA:Blue River Watershed | collected 2017-08-18
GCCTTGACTTTTACTACGATTAAAATCTTTTGTTGCTTGACGACTTTTGGCGCGGGTGCTCGGTTCTTTGTATGCTCTCCAACGATCAACCTTTGTGCCACACTTGGTGCAATGTAATACACCATCCATGTCATCGTGTATGCTGGTTTCTTGATACTTGCCCCGCTTACATTTTTCGCAAGTTTGGCCGGTCATATCTTTATTTTCAGCCTCTTCCGCCACACCCGTTTCTTTCAACTTACCTGGATAGCGTTGTTTGCCCGGGCGACCTTCGTTGCCATCATCACGGATTGGATGTTCTTCGTCATCGTAGCCTTCCGCCATTTCATGTGCAACAGGAGCGACTGAACCGGCTACTGTGGTTTCGGCCACATTGTGTCCATAGTCTTGTGCCAAATGGTCAATTACACGATCGATGATTTCTTCAAAATCATCGTCTGGGTGCAGTCTATTGTCGATTGACACATCTTCATATTCCTTTTGTAGAATATTAGCCACATACTGTTCTTCAGCGCTTGATGGATTGGTCATGATATCATAAGCATCGATATCGCCGGCAATGATACCTTGGATAATTTCGTCGACTTTGCTCATGTGGCTTTCTGCTAAATCTTGTGGTTCGGGAGTTTGTTCTGCACCACGTTGTGTGATAGCGCTAACATCTACGCCCAGTTCTCCCAGTCGATCAACAATTTCGGCATTGTCCCAAATGTTGCTATTGGGGTCAGCGTCAGCTGCGGCACTGATAAGGTCAAACAAGTGATCATCACCAACCAAATCATAAAGCTGTTCTGTGGCATTGGAGCCATCGGGTCCGGCAACAAGTTCCTGACTCATTAATTCTTCTAGTTTGGCCTGTTGTTCGGGTGTGTCTGGCAGTGCCCAAGTACCTTCTGACAAGTTGTTGATCCAATTTTCGAATATTTGGGCTTCTTTCATGACCTGTTCCTGTTGTTGTATTTTTAATAGAGTAGGCAACGCTGCTTCAATTCTGGAGTCGATGCTTTGCTCTACAAATAAAGTTTTGATATCTTCTACCAAGGCGTCCTCGGCACCCACATCAGCAGGAGTCCAAGATTCAAAATATTCACGGTATCCGCGGCTGGATGCCAAATGTTTGATGTTTCCTTGCAGAGAATGGTAATAATTCTGTGCCGATTCAACCAAGTTTGCAGTGTTACCTTCAAACACACGACCTTGACTGGCACGATTGAATCTGGCCAGTAAGTTGATTTCGTTTACCATTTCAGCAATGTGGCAACCGCGAATGTCATAGGGCTTGCCGCCTTGGCGCACGTGCTCTAGCATGGCACGGCCACCGCTGAGCTTGCGAAACGGTAACTTAAAACGTTCACCATCAGCAGTTTCAATAAACAAACTTTCCACATGCAAATAGCGGCGATCGTTTTCTTCCAGGGCTTTTTTGTGTTTGATCACCAGGCGTGCATCAGTAGCTTCGCCCATGTAACTGACTTTTCTAGTACCATAGTAGCCCTCAAACAAACCTTCTTTGATGGCTGCAATGCCGGCCAAGGTATGTTTTAATTGACTTATGTCTGTGGGGCTCCAAGTATGCTTGTGCGATGTAGCAAAGTCGCTCAATTGTTCAAGAAATTGGTACCATGCATTTTTATCTTCGGGAATTTCCATGCTGCGGCCCAAGTTGTCACCAAAGAAAAACATTAGATCGTTGCCGTCACCAATTACTGCAACTGCTGTACCGTAATTTTTGCCCGATGGCGCTACCCAATCAAACGAAAAAGTAACTGCTTCGCCGGCAGCGCAGTCTCTTCCATCCTTGTCTTTGTAGGCGATATCAAAGTTTTTGGTAGCAAGTAAATCTGCTAAATCTTGGGAAATTGTTTCTGTAGCCATAGTTTGTTATTTAGCATTAGCGTAGCATCGATATAAATGGCATTGGCTCTATAACATTGTCTGTGTGATCTTTTAAATGCACATCCAAATCAGTATGGTATGATTGCAACAGCATGAACATGCGCACACTCAGCAGCGTTGCCATAACAAGATCATCAGTTTCCCCCACTTTGGCGGCATAACTGGGACCATTGGCCACAAACGTTTTTAGCTCGGAAATCAAGCTTTTGCTCCGAAGTTTCATGCGACCCGACTCTACCAAAACTTTGAACTTGTTGCAAGCTGTTAATTTTGACTTGTTTGTGGTGTTGAATCCTTTGCGAAATTTACGCATGCTGCCAGTTACTGAGTTGTCGCTGAGAAAGTATCCTTTTATGTTTTCTTCGCCATATTCAAATATGCTTATCAATGCAGCTTCACCAATGGTGTTGTTTTCCACCGAATAGTAAATGCTGTTGGAGTCTTGTATGGTGTCGTTGATTTCAGAAATAATGCTGGCCATGATTCGAACTTGTGTGGGAATGTCAGTGCGATTGTGGCGCCACTCTGCTATTTGTTCCGTGGAGTCGGCTTCAAACACTTGTATGGCTGCAGGGTCACCGCCAGTGCCCAAACTGGGGTCTAATCCAACTACATAAATCTTGCCCTTTTGTGGTTCCTTGTACCAGCGCACTTGGCCAGATTTGCGAATAGGCTCAACGCCTTCTAAATCAATAAGCTTGGTAGGTGCAATCAGCGTTTCGTCGTTGATAACAAATTCGCAACCAATTTCTCGTCGAAAGCGATCTTCGCCCAGTTGTGCAAGCTGTTCTTTGCCCCACTCTTCTCCACGGTCGGGATGCTCTTGCCAGTAGGATCTATAAGCTTTGAACCCGTTGATTCCCAGCCCATTGGCACGAGTGTTACCAAACTCGTCTTCAACTTTGTTAGCACCTTTCCACAAGTAAGCAAATTGATCTTCATCTGAGTTAGGAGTTGATGTAATAATTGCTTTACCGCCTGTGGCCAGTGTGGGCGATATGGAAGTCCAGAATTCTTTGGCAATAGTAGGTCTCACGAACGCAAATTCGTCAGCGTACAAGAGCGAAATACTCATACCTCGACCAGTTGTTTCGGTTGTGGTTTGACTAACAATACGACTTCCGTTTTCAAAGTCAATGCTTCCTTTGTTGTAACTGGTAGCGCCTGCTCTTATGTGGTTGGGACACAGTTCATATGCATAGCGAATACGCTGCATGATTTCCTGTGCGCCTGTGTATTTGTGTGCAGCAATTAGGATTGTTGAGTCTGGTACAAACATAGCATACCACAACAAATAGCCAGCAGCTGATGTGGACTTACCAGTTTGTCTGGGCATGAGACTGATTGAGTAACGATAGTTGTGGTATGTGTCTATTAATCTTTGCTGGTACTCATAGGGGTGGTACAACATCTTGCCCCGAGTTGGGTGCTGGATATAGAAAAAGTTATCCATGAAATACATGGGACCGCCCACTGGGTCAGCGCAGCGAGCAAACTCAATTAGCTCTTGTTCGGTAAAGGTTTCTCTTCTGTGCGGCGCCTTGACCAGTACAGTTTCTAAATTTTTAGTTGGACTAAGCATATGGTTATTTAACAGGCCGTGCCCGCATTTACCAATTTAATCAGCGTTCTTTCCGCAACGAGCACGTTTGGCATTGGTTAGAGCACCGTAATCCACGGGCCACTCACGTCCAGGCGCTACTTCTTGTGCATTAGCAGGGAAACCATACTTGACTCCGGCCTGTTGTTGAATTTGTGCAACAGGAACACGGAATTTGGTCAGGTCGTTGCCTAGGTTAACATAGGGCTTGGTGTGCGGGAACGACCAGCCAGCAATTTGTCCCGTGGCATGATTGACCACAATCTTGTAGTAGCCATGTGGCACAATTACACCTTTTCCAATGTACTCATTACCAGCGCCATAAAATGCGCCAACGTATATAGTAAAAGGTTGGTTCAGCTGCACGGCCCACCCTCTGACGGATGTCTCTAATAACTTCCATATTCCCCGATTCAACGAGCCGTGTTGAGGATACATGTTTGTCATTAAAAAACTTTCGTACTCAACAATCTGACTCCATGACAGGTCACCGTCGGGGGCAGCATGGCCTTTGTCGTAGCCTGTACCTGCGTAGTCATCGGGGCGGGCGCCACCTGGTACACTGGCATCAGCAACAAATGCATTGGTTCGTGGGAAACAGCCCAGAGCGTTTTGTGGTAGTAGTGTGTAAGCAACATAAGCAGGAATCTTAACAGGAGCATCATAGGCAACTAGATAAGCTTCACGGCAAATTGGTTGTGCTGTTCTAGCTGTTTGTGCGAACCCCCAAGGACTATGTACTTGACAAGCCTGTGGCGGTAGTGGTGCACGTTGTTCCCACGCATTAGCAACCAATGCCAATGTTACTAAAATAAAAGCAAAAAGTTTTTTCATTGTGTTATTCCCAAATACTTATTAATATCTTCCCGAATCAGCTGACTCAATTACGCTAGCTTGTACAAATCTTACACCCTGTGTTTACTCTTGATTATAACTTAATACCACTATGCCTGAGCCACCTGCTCCGCCGGCTCTATAGTTAGCACTAGTAGCGCCGCCACCGCCGCCACCGTTACCTGTTCCACTTGTACCTGCTGAGCCGCCGTTTTGTGACCCAGAGCTACCTCCACTGGCCCCCACACCGTAAGTTACACTGCTACCAGTAATTGTTGATGCAGTTCCGGTTCCACCTGCTCCGCCAGTAGTGCCTGAATTATCAGTACCAGCACCGGTAGATCCACCACCACCTGCTCCACCACCACCACCGGGACCGCCGCCACCGCCTGTTGCGGCTGTGGTACTGCCCACTTGTGCTGCACCAACTAATGTTGTGTTGCTTCTACTAGCGTATCCGCCACCACCACCCAGGGCAGTGACTGAACTAAACACCGAACTATTACCCACGCTACCGCCAAGAGCACCAACGTTAGAACCGCTGTTGCCACCTGCTCCGCCGCTGCCCACTGTGACTGTGTAACTGGTCCCAGGAGAGACTGCGATATTTCCTGTCAGGACCATGCCCGCGCCTCCACCACCCGCACCAGCATTATCAGCAGCTTGGCCGCCTCCTCCACCGCCACCTACAACAAGATAACTGACACTAGTGACATTTAGTGGGGCTGTCCAAGTTGTGCTACCTGTTGAAGTGTAAGACAAGATACCAAAGTTGCGTCTTGATCCATAGTAGTTTTGTTGTATTTGCTCAGCAGTAAGGATGGTACTGTATAAGAACATGTTGGATACATAACCAAAACCTTGCCCATTGACCCAATTGCCCCAACTGTTGTGTGTGTTGCCGCCGGCACCATATGCAGTTGTGCCTACCTGTTGGCCATTTATATAAAATGTCTGCGCTGAGTTAGTTCCTGTAACAGCATACTGAACCCAAGTATCTGCTAATCCTGCGGCAGTATATCCAGAGTATTGAAATGCCCCACCGTTGTTATCAAACATACCCAGTCGGTTATTTCCTACTTCAAGTAACAATGGGTGATCACTGGCTGTGGTTCGCCACAGGGTTCTGTAACCGGCTGTGCTGTTTAGCAATCTGCCCCATCCAATGTAGGTAAATCCTGATGTAGGTAGTGTAGGACCTGTACTGTTGACCACAACTTGGCCGCTAGATGAACAGTCAAAACATTTGATGCCGTTGAGCACAGTATAGATACCCGAACTACTCAAGGTATGTGTGTAGCCATTGCCGGAAAGATCGTTTACTGTGGTCCCTGTGCCTGAATAACTGCTGGCATTGCTGACATCTAGCCATACCAAGAGATTCTGTGAGATAGCAGTACCATCTACTACTCGTGCATTGCTAATTGTTGCCCCTGATATAATCATGTTCCAGAGCCTGCTATGGTGTTCCAAGAAGTAGCACCGCGAACCTGCATGCCAGTGCCGCTAACATAAATCATCATTCCGGGTTGCGGAGAAGTTATAGAACTATCTCTTACTGTGGTATTGGCATATACCGCCAGTTGCATAGCACCTGGGAATGTTGCTGTACCAGTGTTGTCAAACACTGTGCTATAACTGCCAGCCACCAAGGTCACATTTGAACTTGTGCCGGTGACGTTGCCGACCAAGCTGATATTACCAACAAAGTTGTCAGCAGTGACATTGCCAGTGACGGTGATGGCATTGCCCACTACGATGTTTTCCACAGTGAGTCGATTTAGACTAGGATTGTAGGTGATATTAGCTGTGCCATCCGCAGCCTTGATGCCAAGATTGCCAGTGTTGGCCACTAGCAGGGCTGGCACATATTCTTGGTTCAGCAACACGCTTGATACCGCTACTGTGTTGGCCAAGGTGGCTTGAGCCACTGTGCCTATGATGTTGCCTGGAATTGTTAGATTACCAGTATTGTCAAAAGTCCAAGTGCTAGAGCCGGAACTAATGGATACGTTGCCAGAAACACCAGCCGGGTCGTAACTATTTCCTGCAGTGATATTAATACTACCACCAGGGCCACCACCACCGCCATCGTTACTAGCACCCAGGCCAGCTTGGAGATTGATATTGCCGCCGGCTCCTGTACCGTAAACACTGGTATCTGCTGGACCACCAAAAAGTGTTAAACTGTAGCCAGCATTGCCAGTACCAGCCACTCCTGGAGCAGCACCAATTTCTGCGTCGCCAGAATCAACTGTAAAGCTCAACCAAGGCTGATTGTTGCCTATTTCTAAAAACAGGCCACCGTTGGTTCCAACTCTTAGGCCGCGAGCAATGCTATTAGGGGTGTCATAAGATTGTAATTGAATTATATCATCAATGGATCTAATAACACCATCACCTGGAACTGTGAGTTTACCAGTGTTGTCAAATGTCCAGGTATATGCAGCGTTACTGGTCGAAATAGTGGCGTTGCTTTGTGTTACTCTGACATTACTACCCAGAGTATCACCAATATAACTAATGGTCTTCATCTCCATTGTGCCACCTGATCCGTTGTCAGTGACAAAGAAACTGGTATCGGAACCGTAGTTGCCAGAGATATTGCCCGGCAAATACATTATACCTTGGTTGTCACTAAACTGCCACTGATAATTTGAACCCAACATATCTAGGTTGATGTTGAGTCTGTCTCTTCGCAATTCAGTTTGGCCTACTACATTGCCGTCTGTGTCAGTGATACGATTGAAAATAGCAAATCCATCATCGTCGGCATCGTTGACAGTGATGACAAAATCTTCATCGGTGGCTTGAGTTATGCCACCGGCGTTGAAGTTGATAGAACCATTATTAGGTAAGTTCAAGTTACCAGTTGGATCAAATACCCAATCGTAAGTGGTAACTCCGCCTATGTTACGAACAATGGTATTACCTACTGTGCCCACCGTAAGATTACCTACACTAGGGCTAAAGATTTCAGCGTTAGGTGGTGGTTCTAATACAGTTCCTAGACCAGTAAAGGTCCAGTCACCACCAGGGTTAGTGCCCACACTAGGAATATGAACTTGAACATATCCACCTAGGCTGGTTTCATCTCCGCCGCCGCCTGCGTTCAATATAACACTACCGCGGTCTTGTGCAACGTCTGTGGTATCTCCACCTGTGATAACAACATTGCCACCGCTATTACCGCCGCCGCCAAAATTTCCACCACCAGAGCCGGCCGATAGGTAAGCAGTTCCGCCAGATCCTGCTGCCGCATTAGCACTACCTTCGCCGCCTCCACCGGCATCTAAGCGAACAGATCCGCCATTATCACCAACTACTGCATTACCAGCAGCACCACCAACGCCACCAATGATCTGTATGTCACCACCGCCGGTGTTGCCGCTGCCATTATCGTCTGGTGCACCATCGCCGGCGTAGATATTGATGTCGCCGCCTTCGGCATCATCTCCTAAAGTGCGATCTCGAGCCTGTAATAATATGTCATCAGCAGAATATAATTGTATGTCTGCGGTGATTCCTGACTCACGGTTGTCAATTCTAACGGTAGAATCAGAAACAATCGTTCCTGGAATACCAAGATTGCCAGTAGTGTCAAATTGCCAAAACGGGCCGCTTTCGTCAATAGTTGATATTCTAACACCTTCTACGCCGTATACATCTACTATGTTGCCGGCATAACCCAAACTACCGATGTCTGTCCCAGGGCCGTTGCCACCTCGAATGGTATAGAATTGACCATAAACTTCGCCTGGTGCTGTAAGTTTGCCAGTAGTATCAAATGTCCAGCCTGTGTTTCCAGCATCAGTATATACAGATACATTAGAGTTAGCATAGATCTCAGCATCACCGGTGTTGTTCAAAAACAAGCCAGTGGCATCGCTGGCACCGGCACTGAGTCTCACTCCAGTGTTGCCCGCAGGCAGTATTTGGCTATTGCCCGGCAATGTAAGGGTGCCATTGTTATCAAACAACCATGACTGAGTGTTGGCAGTGATGGCAACGTTGCCAGCTGATGGTCCTACAATATCATTGGTATAGACATTGCCCGATACGTCAAGATTGACCGGAACTGAAAGATCTCCAAACTGGCTGAAAGTAAAAGTATACGCGGCATTGCCAGTGTTGGAAGTATTGATAGTGAGGTCATTGTCATAGCCACCAAATATGGAAGTTTGACTTCTAGGGAATGTCAAAGTGCCCGAGTTGTCAAATGACCAAGTCCATCTATTATTGGCTCCCTCAAAGTATGTTTCAATCACAGCCGCAGCAGTGTTGCCCTGTGCTTGTATGCTGACCGTGTTGCCACCGGCATCAAAAGCGTTGAGTGCAACCACATCATTGGCCGCGGCAGCAGTAACACCAGATCCAAAGAAATTGTCAGCAGTGATGTTGCCAGTAGTGGTTATAGAAGTGTTGCTATCGTTGACCAATACGGGTTCGCCATCCACAGTAAGCACGTTACCAGCAGTTAAACTGATAGGTACATTGTTCATGTAAATGGTAGTGTTTGACACATACAAATCGTTCCATTGATTTGTAGCATTGCCTAAACTGTAAACATTCGAAGTAGCTGGAATAATGTTACCGGCCCACCCTGCATTAGCATAAGCTACTGCGTTGGAATTTGCATATCCAGCAGGTAACCCAGTTAATAACGCACCGTTACCTATAAAATAATTGCCAGCAATATTACCAGCACTACTTAAACCAATATTGGTATTCCATGTATTGCTAGTTGAGTTGTATAAAATAGTAGCAATATTATCGTTTGCGCCCACTGTGATACCGGCACCATTTGCTCCAGCTGCATTTGTTACTGTGTTGCCCAACTGAATTGTTAGAGAATCAGTAACGATGTTTCCTACTTGTATAATATTACCAGCAACAATTAAATTACCGTCAACAGTGACATCACCGCTAAAGCTTCCTGAACTGGCTTGGTAGTACCTGGCCCAAACTGTATCAAATTGAGCATTAGCCGCACCCAAATCGTATATTGAATTTACTCCCGGAATTACAGTACTGTTAACTGTTACATTGCCGATTCCATTAGCCGATAGCACCAAATCCAAGTTAGTTTCGTTGGTAGTAACTGTGTTGTTTGAGATAACAACTTGGCTGTCAACTGGACCTTGTGCCCAAATATTAGAGAAGTTGTCGTTGATTGCAGTAAATGCTTGGCGCAGTGGTTCGCCAGTTCCGTCATTGGCCGCTTGGCCTGTGTCGATGATGTTTTGTGCCATAGGTAAATCCAGGTTATCTGGAGTATTTACCTAATTTTGTTACAATATCTCTTGCCAATTGTTTAGAATGGCTTAGTATCAGGTTATTTCTTGCCACTCTACACTGGCATAGACGTCCTGGTTGGTACCGGTAGTAGCAGCCATGATCACATACTCATAAGCTGTGGCTGTAAAAGGATCGCGTTCCAGTTGATAGGTAAATGTAAACGATTGTTGAACTGGTGCCTGGCTGCTTTGGTTAGAACTGTTCAAGAACGTTTGTTCTGCAATATCGCCTGAAACCAAAGCTGTGGGCGCTAGATTGTATTCCACTGAACTATCATCTGCCGAACTGACCCATGAGCCGCCCGAGGTAATGGCTTTTTTGTAAATGCGATATTGGAATACACTCTGTGCCGCAGGGACTAGTGAATAGTTAACAGGAATAACCACAGCATTCAAGTTAGTGCTTTTCAACCTGATTGAAATCACTGGCTTGAAACTTTGATCATTGGGCAGTCGAATAGGTGCACCCAATGTATGCGATGCTGCTCTAGGATTACCTGATCCTGCTAACTGGAATCCGCCTTCTGACACTACACTACTGCAAATCTGTGTCATCATACTGGCACCAGTGGTAGCACCAGTATTGGTTATTTCATAACGTATGGGCAAGGTAGCTGTGGTCATGTAGACCTTGGTGTTGCCTGGTTGGTTGGCGTGGTTAAACTGGTGACAAATAATATAAGCACCATCAATAATAAATCCCACACGCACTGAACCCACGCCTAACCACTCCACATCAGCAAACAAAATTTGTGTGCGGGCTGGATTGAGAGTGGGCAATGTGTTAACATTCCAGGCGTCTTGGCGCACACGCTCTTCTACACCAGTTGATGCTGAACGAATTACAAAGTAATTGTATGTGCCGTCGTTCTCAAAGAACACACCGTTGTTGGCATCAAACAAGCCCACACGCTGACGTAGGCCAGTCTTGGGAGTGCTAAAACAAAATGTATTCATCGTGAGTTGGCTCTTTCCTGGCTGATAAGGAAATGCCTTGACTGTTTCTCTTATCACAGAATCACCAGACGCTGAACCCACATTGAGTTGGTAACTGCTTTGATTTTGAACATAGACCACGTTGGCTGTGCCAGAGATAGAATTAGCAAACTGCTTGTGATCGTAATAAAGAGCCTGTGTATCAAACAGTGTATATGGCTCGCTCACACGCAAGCGACCAAACGCATCCGATGTTGCGCCTGCAAATCCAGAAATAATAACATTGGCGTCATCAGCAAGTATTACATTAGCGTTACCAGTAATACCTACGTTGCCAGTCACTGACCAAGGAGTGGTACCTTGTGTTACGTTTACGTTTCCAACAATGCCTACGTTGCCAGAAGTGATAGCTACGTTGGCATTGCCAGTAACCACCCAAGGATTGGTACCTTGTAATACTGTAACGTTGCCTACCACCGCCACAGGCATTGAGTTACCCGATAAGTCAATGTTGCCCAAACTGCCAATGGCTACGTTTCCAACAGTAACGTTGCCAAGAATGGCAGCATTGGTGCGAACAAAAACATTGCCCGACGCTTGATCTAATTCCAATGCCTGTGTAATATTACGCAGGTACCACGGTGCTACTTCTGTTGGGTCTGGGGTGGCCATTATCTATATCCTTTGAATGCTTTTATTGGGCTGACTTTATCTACAAAAGGAGGTTCTTCACTGGGTCCTGTGCTTACTAACTTTTTGCCGCCTGGCGTTTTGGTCATCGCCAACGCCGCGTCAATTATTTTGTCAACGCTGGGAACCATGCCGGCCACAACACCATGTTCTCCAAATGCAGTCTCGGTGCTCCATGCAGGCATGTGTTCGTTCACACCATCGTTTTGTCCATTCTCGGCCCTAGCTCTAGCAATTGCCACGCCAAATCTATAATTACGATAAGGGTCTGCTGCGCTAAGTCCCGGCAGCACATAAGTGTAACGCATGGGGTCTGCTTGCTCAGGAGGCAGGTCGGCTTGCTCAGTAATGAACTCTCTTGCTCTCATCTTTTGTACCCCGCAAAGCTTTTTACAGGACTAGTTTTATGTACCCAATCGGCCTCAGTACTGCGATTGTCTGTGAGTTTGTTCACACGACCGGCGCCAACTGATTTGGCAGCGGCGTTGGCAATATCCATTTCGACGTCTGTGTACGTGCCAACGATAGGGTCGCCAGCAAATGCACCGGCTGGATCTGTAGGGTAGTCGGGGGCACCGGCCATAGCAATACCAAATCGCCATTGTGTATAAGGACTGCCGCCTTGTTTGGTTTGACTTATATCAGGCATGGTAAGCATGCCTTTCATGGCAGATCTTTGAGACTTGGGCAGTTTGTTGGCGTTGGCAGGTACGTCGGCTGCGCTGCCAAACTTTGCTTCTGCTACAAACTCTCTTGCTCTCATTTTACATCTTTCATTTTCAACTGACCAAACGGTGGGTCGCCCCTGGTGTTTTGCCATAATGCACGGTTACTTAAAATTTCAACCCAAACATTGGTTTCGGGTCTGTTTAAGTTCCAAAAGTCAAACTGTAAATGACTGCTTACAGGACGGCAATACAGTGTTCTTTCTCGGGGTACACACAATTGCTGACTGTTGGTACGAAACTTTTTTCGTTCTGTGCTGGTTCTCATTATATTTAGTTGAGGGTCGTTGATATAAACTTGGCACATGCCATCTACCAAATCTTCAGGTGTTTCAGCATGCTTTACAACCAACTCTGCTTGTAGCAGTCGAGATTCGCTGCTGATTCTGCTGGCAGTTTCGCTATCGTTTTTGTCTCTTTGAAATCCTGCCCAAGGCAGGAATATGCCGTGATTTGTTCTAGCAACAGTTTGTGTTTTGGGAATTTGTTTTACTTTGTATTTGTAAGGTACTGTGCCATCTCGGTCACTGGCTTCGATCAAATACAAGCGGGTTTGATCAAACACAATAGTACAACCGACCAACTTGCCTTTGACCAGGGTTTTAACTGCATCAACTATGTTGTCTGTTGCCAGTGCCTTGGCAATAAGTGTACCGTCGGGACTGACATCTGCTGTGCCTGCATCTATTTCTTGTTCGTCATCATACACATCCAAGCTGGTATTTAGGATGCTGATACCGTGACTGTTGATGCCTTCTTTGTAACCAGTAATTTGATCATGCATCATCATTCTTGACACACCGTCTTTGGTATCTTCAACGAAATCCAGCACAGGAGTATAGTTGCGATCTCGATTCTTGGCACCTGCCCAACCGATGCCGGGGAAAAATTTTGCGACAATCACGCACATGATTATCTCTTGTAGCCCTTGAAGCCTTTGACTGGGCTGGTTTTGTTTACATAGTCGGGCTCAAGACTGCCCGGCTCAACGTGATCTCTGGGCTTCATTCCCAACTTTTTCATGATTGCTTTGAGTTTTTTGCGATCGTGTTCAGTATAAGCAGAGAACACAGGCAGGTTACCAAAAAAGCTGATGTCGTCAGTTTGTTCGATTTGATCAAGGTCCATGCCTGCCAAACTGGCCACACGATAGAAGTCGTAATAGCGACCCCAGTAAGTATCTCCATTGGCTTCGGGACCTACCAAGCCAGGGTGCGCCATATCAAATTCATGATTGGCGTCAGCTCGGCTGGCCGAGGGTCTACCGCCTTCGGAAAGAAACTCTCGAGCTCTCATGATCAGCTGCCGTAGCCGATGACGCCAGCTTGTGCAGAGCTAGCAGTGCCCAGTTCGAGGGCAGTAAATGGTGTGCCTGTTACAGTGACTTTGTTACCGGAGCCCGAATAAACTTCAAACACAGTATTGGCTGGAATAGAAATAGGAGCACTGTAAATATTTCCTATAGCATTGGCTGTACCCAGTGCAGTTGCATATACTTGTACAGTTACTGCGTTTGCACCGGTGCTGATTTGCAATTTGTCAGTGTAAACTGTAGCATTAGCTAAACTTGTGTAAACATTGGCAGCCATTATTTGTTATCTTTCACGGGTTGATAAGGTTGATACAACTTGCGTGTTTGGTCTAACACGCCAGGAATGTCAACTGGTTGTTGCTTGTATCCGCCATGTGCAGGACTATGTGGATTCTGCACAGGTGGAGTTGTTAACGATTCGTTGTATGTCTTATATGTCATGATTACCCCTTGTAGGCTTTCCAAAGATTGTTCATGTTGAAAATGCTTTCGCGAACTTTTTCAAGATCGCCGTCGCCATCCAAGTCAGCTTCTTTTTTACCAGCAGCACGTGCCTTGGCCAGCTCGCCGGTAAACTTGTTGCCTTCTTCGACGTCGTCTTCTTCAACTTTTTCAGATTCTTGAATGCCAGCTAGGCTACGAAAACGTGCCAGGCTTTCTGCCATGTTCTCATCGCACTTGCATGGAGTAGCTTCGCAAACTTCGCACATTTCTTTGGCTTCTTCTACTGTCATTACTTGTTCTTGCTCGTCTAATTCTTCTTCAGACTCTTCGCGAACTTGCACAGCAGTAACAGGTACAGTGGTTTGTCCATCACCGGCCACAGTGGTCTTGGGCTTGTTCAAGCCGCCGCTGTACTGTAGAGCGTCGTTGCTGGTAACTTCGTCTGTTGGCCAATCTGGTTCATTTTCATCCAGGGCTTCATGCATGTCGCCACAGCCGCAATCGTGGCTACCGCATGTGTCACAAGCGCCTTCGTCGCCTGAGATTGGACTTTGAATGCCTACTTCAGCAGCATGTTCACCACCGCCAAGGCCTGCATTTTGCAGCAGCGCAGCCAAGGACATTGCATCTTCGTCGCTAGCAGTGATAGTCAAACTCTTGCCACCTTCGGTAGAGTCGCTCATGTTAATGCTCATTGATTCAGCAATCATGTTTTCCAATTCACGATTCATTGAATCATAAATGCCTTTGCCGAACCCAAATCCGCTCGATGCAGTAGGAGTACCTGTACCGCCTGCTTCTTCAGTTTTTTCTTTCTTTTTGCCTTCGGGCTTTTTCTTTTCTGGCAGGCCCTTGTGCTTGGTGCTAGCAAAATCTTCTGCGTCACTCTTCTTCATGGTCTTGGCAACTTTGGCAACTTCTTTTGAAGCTGGCTTTTCGCCTTTTTGTGCAGCATGAACCATGCCCATAAACTTCTGTTGCTTTTTGCTTACTGCCTTTTCGTCCAGCTCCTGTTCGGCCTTCTCAACTTTGTAACCGGCTTTCTTCAACAAAGCCACGGCAGCTTTTACATCACCTTGGTCGTGATCTGCTTCTTTGGTCATCAGCTTTGATTTGCCGCTTGGACCTTTGGCTCCCATGGCTTTCTTGCTGCCTGCTGGGCGTCCACGTCCACGCTTTTCTCCTGTGGCTGGTTTGTCATCGTCATCTGCGCCAACTGAATGTCCAGTGTTAGGATCTGTACGGCGAGTAACACGTTGACCTGTAGCAGTGTGCTCAATGTCATGCTTGTGTCCGTGTGTGACAGAACCAATCTTTGGACGGCTGTATTCTTTGCCCAATTGGCTCCAATCTGAGCCTTCGTCAGCAACTTGACGGATACGGCCTTTACTTGGGCCTTTCAAGCGGTCCAGCGGATCTACTTCGGGCTCGGACCCGCCATAAACACCAGGACCTGCACGATGTTTAGTAACACCTTTGCTGGTTGTGACTTTCCCACCTTTGCTGGTAACAGCTTTCTTGATGGCATCGGCGGCAACGTCGCCTAGCATTTCATCAACTTCTTTCTTGGCGCCGGCAATCTTGTCAGCGAAAGTGATCTTGTCTGTGGGAGGTGCCAGTTTGGCAAATGACTTTTGCTTAGCAGTCATTGGTTTGCCGCCTTCGCTTTCCATTGGACCATATTCTTCGTCCATGGGCTTGGCTGGCTTCTTGCCTGTTGGGGGCAGGCCCATTTTCTTTTGTAGGTCGGCTCGCATGGCTTCGTCGCTGCCGTGTCCCAACTTCTCGAGACCTTTCTTGGCAACTTTGCCAACTTTGCTCATGCCTGCTTTGAGGCTGTCCAACATGCCTTCGTCCATGCTTTCATCATACTTGTCATACTTGTTACGAATGTTGCTCATGGTCTTGGCGCTGGCATGCTCGCGGCCGGCTTTTTGCAGCGCTTTCATACCCTCGGCGCCGTATTTCTTTTTGCCAATGGCAGCTTGAAATGCTGACTCAGCGGTCTCGGCACGTTCGTTCAATTGCTTGTGCTCGCTCTTGGGAGCGTCAACTACTTGCTGTAGTTTTTTGTTCATATCATAAAAGAAATTGTCAGACATTTTATATTATCCTCTTGGGTTGGCACCTGTGGCCGGCTTTGCTGGGCGATTGATTTTGTACATCGGGCCCTTGGTACCTTGTGGAAGGTCATTTGTGGTTTGTGCTTGTGGTGTTTTGCCGCCAGCTACAGTGAAGTCACTGCGGTAGGCATTTTTCAACACAGCATGATTGTGAGGCTCTGCTGAGTAGTCCTTGATCAAGGCCTTTTGTTCAGCAGTGTCAGCAGGATAATCAGTGTCTGTCAACAAATCCTTGTTTTCGTCCTCGATCTTTTCGTACTCATCAACAAGACCGTCAACATGTGCTTGAGTTTGCATTACAATCTTGTTGGGATCCATGCCTAACAACTGAGCCAATTGCTTGATTTGTGGCTCGATAGCTGGGTATCTGAAGCTGACATCAAACATGGAAACACGCTCGTTTTTGAAGTTTGGAAAATCTGTTGGGATAATCTGAACTGGTGTGGTTTTGATGTCGCTCATTTTGACCGGAGCAAACTGGTCTAGTTTGGATTTGAGTTGCTTGACGAAATCGGTAGATGCGTCACCACACATTTTGATGCGGTAATCGTATGTACGTTCGCTTTCAGCAAGATATTGTGCAAATGGTTTCATTGTCAGGTTCCTGTGATATATTTATTCTTTTTTAGTGTTTTCTTTGCTGCCGGCTATAATGCGCTCCAGCAAATCGTTGCGACTCAACACCATGCCTTGTGCAGTTGGGATTGCTTCGCTGTCAGCTTCTTTGCCTGCTTGCTGTTGATCCAACCGTGCTTTTTTAAGCTGCAAATCAATCATTTTAAGCTTTTTGTCCAGCTTGGCAGTCTTGGCTGTGATAGCATGACCCAGCATGTTTGAAGCCACGCTGAAAATTTCTGATGCAAATCTTGAGTCGACTTGCATGCCTAAGTCCATTAGATCTTTGTAACTGGCTGTTGCTAATCCAGCAAGCTCGTCCATCTCAGTGTCAGTTGCTTCCAAACCTCGTACTGCAGGAAGTGCATGGTCAATTTTGTCAATTGCTTCGTCGATGGCAGCAATCTTTTCTCGGTTTTCTGGGATAGCGGGCACAGACACAGCTAAATCGCTTTCTGTTGCAGGCAGGTCAAATAATTCTTCAAGTTTCTTGGACATCACCTATTTAGTGATGGTCACTTGCTGCCATTTCTAAACATGTCATCCTCGGTAATGACCCTAAATGTCAGTCCCTGTCGTTGGCACCATGCCTGGGCTGCGGCCCATTTGGCATAGTTGATTGCTACCACTGCTCGGTCCCTTGGCTTTTGTCCTTCAGCAATAGCACTTTGTCCTTTGGGTTTGATTTCAATTAACTCTGCTTTTACAGTGTTGTTTTTGGTACGATATGTAATCAAAAAATCAGGAACGTAGGTTGTGTTTTTGCCAGTGATGGGATGACGGTAGGGTATGCGTATGCTTTCTGATGCCCATTGTAAGATATTATCATTTGTATCACAAAAACGCATGAACGCCATTTCCCATGACGACCTGAAGCGCGGTAAACCGTTGCCTACATACTTTTTCGAATTAAGAACTTGATAAACGCCCTGTGCCCACTTGCTCATTGTAGTACTGATCTGGCTGCGTAAAAATTAGGAGCTGTTTGAGCGTTGACCCCCAACAGCGTAGCATTGCTGCGAATGTTGTTGAGATAGTAGGCCATACTAACAGTGAGATCAAGGCCAGTTTGGCCTTTCATGTTGTCCAACAATGTTAGCACAGGTATGCCTGTTTGATCAGCCACTTGAAACAAACTCACAGTAAAATTACCAGCAGCACGAGCATTGGTCATCGACTGCTTGAAAAAGCTGTACACAATGTCATACTCAGCAGCAGGCACGTTTACATCATACTTGTAAAAATTATCAAAGACCCGGACGGTCAAATCTACTTTGGTATTGGTATAATTTACTGTTGACATATTTAGATAGGTGGAGTTTCAGTGTTGGCTTGGCGCTGTAGTGTTTTATTAGGAAACAACCAGCCATCGGCTTTGCCTGCAACTGATCTCACAGCACCAGGCAGTTGACCTTGAATGATGTCTTTGCCAATTGAAGTGGCTTCAGCTTGTACAATACTCTTGAGGTTTTTACCTTTGAGTGTGTTATATGCTGTGCCGGCTTTTTGTGCTGCGCCAATAAGCCCCATGACAGATCCGCTTTGCAAATCTTGTATGATACCTTGTCCAGTGCTGAGCAAGCCACCTTGGCCGAATATGCTGGCAGTGGATCCCGGGCGACTGAGAGCACTGCGAGTGTTGTCGTAATGTGCAGAGTCTGGCCAAGCAACGTTGGCATCTGGCTTGCCCAAGCCACCTGAATAGTACTTTACAGTTTCGTAGGCAATGGTCATTGAGTTTTGCATGATACCAGCGCCTTGACTGTAGTCATATTGATCATGTGCCCAGCTAGTGATTAGCGGATTGATCAATACATATCTTGCATACTTGTGCTGGTCAAAGCCGTAAATTTGAATGTCTCTAAAAAATGGTGGCTTGCCACTTGCAGCACTGGATCCGTCAGTATAACTTTCCCCAATGTAACCCCAATCGTTTACATTGGCCACCCGACTTTGTTCATAAATGTCTCGGGCATTGTAATCCATGTTGCTGGTCGAATTGGTTATGGCGCCAATGCTGCCGTTGGTGTTGGAAACATTGCTGTATTTTTGTGCAGGATCTTTGTAGTAGTATGAGTAATACTGATACCACATTTCACGAATGTTGTCGCCACCGTCGTCGTGGAACGTCACAGTGACTGGATCGTAGTTGATCTTGGTTTGCACCACACGCTTGCGATTGTATTGATTGAGTGTGTCAGTTGAAATTGTGTACTTGGGCAAGTCAATGGTCTTGACTGCCAAACTGAGATTGTAAATTTCACTTGCCCCAAATATTTTGGAGTTTCGCAGCGCAGGAATTTGTCCCACGTTGATTGTAAAAACCACGTGGAAAAGGAACTTGAACCGTGGTTTAAGTTCCCAGGAGTTTGTGGTAAAAACTTTGCTTGCGTGAGTGTAATCACGCAAGTTATTTGTAGCTGTGAATCCTTGAAGGAAGTCTTGCCCAAATGTAGGCATAGGTCAATCCTTAGATGCCTTGGCCGGCACCGGTCACAACGTTATTGACTGTACGTCCAATTACTCCGCCGATACCACCACCGCCTTGGTTGCCTTGGTTGGCATTATCGAAAGCAATTGTCAATGAAATTGTTGCAGCTTCGTTGGTACCATAGTTCATTGCACCGTAGTCAGCGCCTTTGAGGTAGCAGCCATACAGTTCCCATGACTCTAGTACGATCGGTTCGTTAGCACCGTTGCCACCGTCTAGTATTTCAAACATTGTTTTGAATTTGTAGTCAATACCTGAAGCGGCACTACTCATTTCCAAGAAGTCCATTTGTTTCTGCATCTGCTCGCCGATCAACTTGCTGACATTGCCTGATGCATCATCACGGATTTCGCATGTTACATCTGCCCATGAGTGACGTCCAGCCAGTTTCAATGTGCTGTTGTAGATAGGCAATGGAATTTCTTCAAATGTCAAATTTGGACGAGAAAAGCTGACAACTTGCTTGGTCAGTTCTGTGGTTGGTTTGGAGACGCCAATGTTTTCAAACATCACTCGAAAGCGATATCTGAGTTTAGGCATCAACAGACCTTGTGTGCTAGCACTTTGGTCAGACGCTAGCGGTACTGTCATTCTTTGTAGTGATGAAACTGGCATTTTATAATCTCTCCTGTTACTTTTATTTACCTGCTATGAGACTGGAAAAATAAGGCCCTGAGGCCTTATTTTACTGCCCGGCTGCTATAGCTCCTGTGTTCTTGATACGCAACGGAATGTAGATAAATTCCACTGCCTTGACAGGTTCAATAGCAATATCTACCCAAAGCTCGTTTCTGTCGATTCTAGCTGGTGTGTTGTTGCTCAAGTCACAAACAACCAAATAGTCATAGATAGCACGTTTGGCAATCAAGTCGATCATCAAGCTGTTGCAAGTATTGGTAATTTCTTGGCGTGTGATCTGGTCGTTTGGTTCAAACAGATACAACTTGCCGATTTCTTCCAGTCGTCCACGCAAGAACGCAACCAAACGTGACACGTTGATGCGGTCCATTGCAGATGTAACAGTTGTAGAAGTCTTGTTACCAAAGTTAGTAATACCCACACCCGGAATGAATGTAATTGGGTTGACGTTGTTTTCGTACAGCACATCACGCAGGGCTTGATTCACGCTGAGTGGCACAAACTCTCCGGTTGTTGCATCAATGTAACCAATTTGGATAGCATTGTCAACAACGCCACGGCGTGTACCGGCTGGCGCTAACCATGGATAAGCCACTTCGTCGCTGCGAATAATAGTACGAACCATCATATGGCTTGGGGGAACAACCACTGTGTTGCCACTGAGGTCGGTGGTTGTGGCACTTGGGTAGAACACGCCGCAATATTGACTTGTGGCAGCTTGACCGTCTTCTGTGGCCAATCCCAAACCGCTGTTGTTGGTAGCCCAAGCAACCAAGTCTGTACCGTTGCCGGCCAGTCGCATTGGTGTATCACCAACTACAAACAAGGTGTTGTTGCGCTCGTTGCTGAGTGCAATCATGTTAGGAATCATTTCTGGATATCCAGGAGTTGCAATCAGTGTAAACTGAGCTGTTTCTTCTCTGGCTCCCAAGCTGGTATCCAAGCCCGACTTCATGGCCTTGACAATGATTTCACGCTGTGCCAAACGACCTGCGTACATAGCACCGTTGGCTTTGTTGCCGCTGGCAGTTACCCAAGCATTGGTTTGCTCTGGCAGTGACTGATCAGGGAAATCAGTTGCATTGAAGTAGTTGGCCTGGAAGCTCTTGACATTGTAACCTGAACGACGTGTGTTCCACAACAGCATACCTTCGGGGTATAGAGTTGCATCGGGTGCGTCTAGATCCAAATAGTTGCTGGTCAACAAACTAACAATGGTAGGAATTGGATCGCTTACTGGATCTGTTGTTCCGTTAGTGGCCCAACGTGCATCAGCAAACAATACACCGTTTTGTGTAACTTGGTCAGTGGTGTCAATTGCTACCCACTGGTCTTGGCCGTTGACCTGCTGCCAGCGATACATCATTGGATAGTTTTCCAAGTCACTGGAATCAATCCACAAATCGCCATATTGCAACGGGCTTTGTGCCAAGTTGGTTTGTGTGGTAGGTGCTGTGGAAGCAATGATAGGACCAGCAGCATTGGTCAGTGACAGGTTAAATCCACGAACGTCATTGCTACAGTTTTGGTAGCCAATCCACTCGCCGTTGTTTTGAATCATAACGTCCACTTGATCAGCAGCACTGTAGTACCACAAGCGTCCATCAGCTGGGTTTTGATCAGGTGATGTGTCGCTGGAAGTGTATGTGAACAGTGAAGATGTAACAAAGTTGCTCAATTCCAATGTGGTTCCGTCTGCTGACGAAATGCTCACAAATGGTGTTGCGCTGGTGAATCCAGCGGTGCTCAAAGCCGAACCAGACAAGTTGCTCAATTGAATCAAACCGCCTTGGCTGTGTGTCAACACCACGTGACCAGCAGTGTCAACACTGGCCGACACATAAGGAACGTTGGCAGCACTGACAGCAGCAACAAAATCACCAACTGTACCTGTGCCAGCAATGGTTGCTGTGCCAGCGTTCAATGCAGTTGTTCCAGCAGCAGTGGCTTCAATCAAGAAGCTGTTGCCAGGTGTAAATGCATTGCCCGATGGTGTAGTAGTACCAGTTACTACTGTGGCGCCAAAAGCAACTTTTTCGTAAATCTCAATGGCTTGTGATGAGTTAGGGTCTGTGTTGTAATAGTTGGCGTCCCACAGTGCAATGGTTGTGCCCACAGCAATGTTCTTGCCACCGCCACTGGGGTCTAAACCATACAAAGCAGCTGGGAATCCGTTGTAGGCATTGGTTGTTTGTGCAACCCATGTTCCCAATGTGGTGCTGTACTTCTTGACTTTCAAGCTCAGGCCGTTGTTGACTGGGCTCATGTTTTGCCACACGCTTCCGGTAGGATGTGGAATTGTTTGGCTTGTGCCCCAACGTGGTGCTTGATAGCTGTATCCTGGGAAATAGGTAGGAGTGCGATATTCGTCAGCAGCAATACCCAATGCAGTCAACAATGCTGTGCCAGCGTTTAATCCAGGTTCAACGCTGATAACGCCGCCGTCGGCTGTGGAACCGTCGTTGGTAGCAGTAGAGTCACCATACAGTGCCAAACGTCCACCTGTCAGTGCGGTAGCAGCAGCAGTCACGCCCGGAATGCTTGCAGCATTGATAACGTTGGCAAAACCTTCTGGTGTGTTCACATCATCAACTGTACACAACACGCCGTTGATGTAAATGTTTGCACCAATGGTCAAGCTTTCTGGAGTATTGGTTCCTGTGACAGTTGCCCAAGATGTTTTCCAGGCATCGCTACCAACAACCACCCAAGTGTTGTCGTTGTTCTTGTAGTAACCAATGTTTTGAACAGTGGTTGTAACCACAGCATAGTCACCAATGCTACCAACTGTGTCCAATGGAACATTGCTACCGTCAACTTGATCAGTGTCGTTGAGTACCAATGGAGTTTTTACAGTGAATGCATTGGTAGTTTGATTCCACTCTTGGATACCCCAGGTTGTGGTGCTGGTGTCCAACCAATAGGTTCCGTTGTTTGGGGTGCCTTTGGGACGAGTCAAGCTGGCTGTGAGCTCGCTCAAGTCAACGTCCACACGCTGAACATAAGCACGATTGCTGATGCCCAATGCTGAATACGCTGCCAACAATCCGTATTCGTTTAGTTCGTAACCGTTGATTGGTGTACCAGTTGTTGTGTTGTAGAAGAACGGTACGCCGAATGTGGCGGTCAAATCACGTTGGCTGGTGATTAGATATGTTTTGTTAGCGTTGGCGGCAGTTGTTCCAGCAGCTACTCCAACTCCTGCACCAGAAACTTTGTTCTGTGCAGTAGCAATAACAAAGTATGGTACTGTGTTGACTGCTGATGGAATATATTGACTTTCGTCAATTACTGTTACTTGTACGCCTGGTGATACTAGAGCCATGGTTGAATCCTTTTCAAGTTCTAATATTTATTAGTAACCACCAAAAAGTAGCCGTTATGCTTCCCTTTGCAAAGGTCCATTCGATAAATACCCCATGAATAGACCCGTATGCAAGGCTTGTGGGCAGCGCCACAGTGCTGTGAACTATCTCAAAGAGGGCGTGCCTCACTATAGGTCCCGTTGTGATGTTTGCATCAAAAAGGGCAAGAAGGCTCGTGCTCCTGTACCACGTTGGCAATCAAATGGGTACAAGAAAAAACCCGCATGTGATCGATGCGGGTTTAGAGCAGCTCATCCAACACAGTTGTTGGTTTACCACATAGATGGAAATCTCAACAATTCTGAGTTAAGAAACCTACGCACAGTGTGTCTCAACTGTGTGGTTATGATCAAACGGTCTGCTGTTATTTGGCGACCAGGGGACCTTGAGCCAGATTCTTAACTTGCTCGTACAAATGATCCAAAGTGCCATTGTTGTCTAGCACAGCGTCAAACTTGGTACCAATCCATGAAGTTTCTGACGCATGGATTTTGAGTTTTTCTAGTTGACGCCTACTTAGTGCCCAGCTGGAGTTACCATCAGGGCCACGATTTACACTCAAAGCAGCATCATACCATTCGGGTTCGGGTCCACGCACCACACGCACCACAATGCCGCCGGCACGTTTGATAGCTAGAATTTCGTTGGGAAATCTACAGTCGCTGATCACCACATCATCTTGACTGTTGCGTAGTTTGTTTTCCAAGCTGGCAATCCAGATATCATCGTGGAAAGCCCGACGGCACACATCTGTACCCCAGTATTGCAATATCCAACGCGGGGTAAGACCGGGCATGTCCAGCCTGGCAGACCACCACGGATCCACTTGTTCGCGCCATTCCCGAGCTTGTTTTGTACGCCCTTCCAGCATGGTTCTGTCCCAACCAAATACCTGAGCAACTGCGTCTTTCAAACTATTAGCAAATGATTCTCGACGAAAATGATGTAAGTTTACCAGATAGTCAGCGGCAGTGTCTTTGCCAGCACCAATTAATCCGCAAATTCCAATGATCATCGAAGTTCCTTTATTTTGAAATATTGTAATGTATCCTGTACCATGCTAATTTGCCTACGACAATCTTCCAAAGCATGATGGCTGGCCGGGGGTGACTCTACGTCTGGCCATAGACTCAATAGTGTACGACTGTCCCGCACTTTGTAATACTGCCAAGGCAAAGTTTTGTTGTAGCTTTTGTATGCATGCTCTAATATGGTCATGTCATATGTTGGGCCTTGTGCCCAGATACGGTTTGAATGCCATATTAATTTAGCCAATTCGTCCAGGGCTTGATCCAAAGGAATGCGACCTTCTTCCGCAAACGCTTCGTCTCGCACCACAGCAGGTTGCGTGGCCCACCACTCAATGGTGCCTTGGTCAATGTTGCGGTTTTCTTGGCTTTCTAACGTAACCCTAGCATAGTAGAGTTTATCTGCATAATAACCTGATCCCAGCGGATCAAATGCCTGCGCCGCAATGGTCAAAATTGTTGCTTCGGGCGCAGTGCCAAGTCCTTCTAAGTCTATCATCAAGTCCATGCAGACATTGTAACAGATGTTGTTAGTTTATGCAAGCAAAAAAATCATCAAAAAGCTCATTTTGAGATTTGTCGCAGCGCATGCCTTTGATTGAATTTTCCACCAATGGCAAGATTCTCAAATTGGTCCAGTGTCCAATTATATAAGGAGGTATATGATCTCTAAATCCTTGTTGGATACTATAGATATGATCTAACGCATTTTCTGATCTATTGATTCGATGCGGGTTAATTTGATCAAAATGATTTTTCCAGCTTTCTTCGGTAAATTTCCAAACAGCATCATAATATATTCGTCTCAAGCTACGTTGATCTCGAGGGGTCGCTCCTCTCTTGATATTTGCTTGATAAATTTTTTCTCTTGCTTGTTTAGACTTACTACCGTTACTAACCCCGTATCGCTCAATACAAGTTTGTACATTTCTTTCCTGTTGTAATTCAGTATAAGTTTCTTTTGACCTGTATTTTCTGCCTCGCTTGACTGCTGCAAGATTGCCTTGACGTCTCTTTTCATTGTTTTCTGGAGTATGCCCATTGACAAAATCTCCACGTTGATGTTGTAGTTTTATTCTAGCGCTCGGGCTAGACGTTGTAAGGTAACGATTTTCCCACCATTTTAATTCAATGCCTTCAATTGGACACCTAGGTATTGCCCACACATCATTGATTACATGCCAAATTCTTTGCTTTGGTTTTGCAGCACTTGGTAAAAACTCAGTGGCGTTTAATATTTGTTGCCATAACTCAGGATTGGTTCGATACAGGTATCTAGTAGCAGACTTGTTGTGGGTAGTATCATTATTGATAATTTCTAAGAGTATGGTTTTCATACTCTTATTTATCTCGCTACCCAATAACGCAGGTTATTTAATTTAGCCGATTACCCAGGTAAGTGGCTGCGAGGCATCTACGTAGTTTACCAATTGGCCAATCAGTGAGTCCATTTGGGTTTGGGCTTCGGCTTTCATAGCAGTGCCGTTCAAGCTGCCGCCGCCCTGGGGTCCGGCGATTGTGGCAAACTTTTCACGAGCTTCACCAATGATCATCTTGCAGTTGGCAACCATGTAGTCCTTGAGCCACTGCTGGATTTGATGATCGCTCAGCAGGTTGATTTCGGGCTTCAAATTGTAAGTCCAAATCAACACAGCTTCTCCAGTGTTTTTTGGGTCACGCATCAACTGCAACTTCTTGGTCACAGGGTTGAATGTGTAGTTGAAGTAGCCACCGAACATTCTAGCAGCCAATTCAGTGTACTGGCTGTAAAAGTCATAGGTGGCAAGGCCGCCGGCTACGTTAAAGTTCATCAAATAAACTTGTAAACTGGCTTGGGCAAACGGGTCAAAGTTTGAAGCAAAGGGTCCAGTGGCGTCACCGAACGTTCTGCGGAAACACTGGCGCACACTGATAACTTCTTGCGGCAATGTGTAGATGTTTTGGTCTTTTACTAGGGTAAAAAAGCTATAGCTTTCTTCGTATGCGTTGTTGGCACGTTGACGATAGGTGCCAACGGTCTTTTGATATGCAGCTTCGAAATGGCTAGGGTCTAGCTCAAGGTCAATGATATCTCCGCCCAACTGTAGTTTGACGTATTCTATTAGGTTTTGCTTCAGTGTTGAAAGAGTATCTTGCTCTTGGATCATACAGGGACTCCCGGTCCCTGTATTTAGCTTACCAGCTACGCAAGATTACCAAGTTTTCGGTGCCTCGGGCATTCCACGCTGTTTCTGTGGTAGTGAGATCTTTGAAGATCTTACGGGCGGCAGGTTTGCCGGCACTGCTGATTGCTTTGACAACTTCTGCAGGTTTACGCACAGTTTTCTGGAGAGTTTCCACAGTGCTGAAGCCAATTACACTGTTGTTCTTGATGGTAAACGCCTTGGTGTACTCATCCGCAACAATGTGGATCAACTTGCGCTTCTTGGTGTCATACAACCATGCTTCTGCTTTGTCAACCAAGGCAGTTGCAGGCAATGATTTCAGCTTGAGCTCAGCAAATTCTGCTTGGATCTTGAACTTGGCTGCTTTCTTTTCCGGGCTCACAGGCTTGACTTTACGCGGCTTGCGTTCCACTTTCTTGATCTGCACATAAGCACCGCAGTCTGAAATTACAGTTTCACAGAACTTCACAATGTTGCGAAGCTGGATTTTGCTGAAATGTCGATAGCCTTCGGCCAGCGCACCGTCTCGGCCCTCAATCACAGTTTCGTATTCTTCCAGCTTGCGTTTCCAGATGTCACTGATGATATAGATCAATTGCGGGGCAATGTTCATGCTACGAATCAAGCTCACAGGTTTGTAGTCTGCTGACATCTTGGCACCTGCAGCCACAAACTCGTCAAACATACCATCCAGCTCGCCAGCACATTCTGACACCTTTTCACGCAAACGGTCTTGAATGTTGGGACGGGCCGGAGCGTCTTCTTCCGCCGCAACTTCTTCTTGACGTTGTTCTTTGAGCGTTAATAATTCAGCAATCAAATTGTCCAGCTTGATTTGTTCGTGTTCATCCAGTTCCAAGCCCATCATGCTCATGCGGCACAACCAGCCAGTGGTCAGTCGAATTTGGCTGTCGCTTAGGGCACGAATCTTCTTGGCGTCTTTGGCGCGGTTGTGTGCATCCAAATACTGGGCAATCATGTCTTTGGCTTCTTTTTTGCCATAGAAGTAGTTGTACCAACCGAATGCATTGCTCAGGGCACTGATACGGCCCTCGGTGGGTTGAGTTCGCCACGCAGGCTCCAGCCCTACATATTTGGTGTCGGCGCTTCGGGGATTTAGAGGTTTAATCTTGAATGCGATTGTCATGTTAGTCCTTACTTAGTTTTGGGCAGATTTTTTACAGCATCAAAAATTTTGAGTGCGCGGTTGATGTCAAAATTCTTGTGGCGGTACATGTAGGCTTTTTTGCGCTCTGCTAGTTCCAGCGCCTCTGCCAGTTTCCATTTGGTGTCGAAGTCTGCTGACATTATAATACGACTCATGTCCGCAATGTCCAGTGCATACTCTACCCATTTTTCCGTTGCCTTGACTTTGTTGTAGGGCACCACGGCTTTGGACCGGTTGTTAGCGGAGTATTTTGCAACAAAATTGATAGCTTTCACGACACACCTCTTTGTTGAACAAGTGTGTATTGTAGCACATTAGGCATTTTTGGTCAAGTCAGCAGAAAGTAGTACCAAAGTAAGATCCATTTCGTTGCGGAATGTGATCCAAAATGGACGTACAGCATCTCGTCTGGGACGATCGCCATAATAGGTATACCAAGAGTGATTGCGATTCCAGCCGTTGTCTTTTAACCGGTCCCGGCATACTCGTTCGATTGCTATGGAATCTGGAGTATGCCCATGCTCAAAACGCAGGGCCACTGTGTGCCCGGCTTCCTTGAACTGCCGAAATCTGCGGTTTAATTTAACTACTTTCATGTCCAAATTATAGCAGTTTGAGATTTATTGGTCAACCGCCCATAAATACAATAATATGAGCAAGCATGTCTACCATCGCAGAATTTACGAAAAACACTACGGTCCTATCCCGAAAGACAGTGACGGCAGAAGTTATGAGATACATCACATAGACGGAAATCATAAAAACAATAATATCGAAAATCTCAAATTGGTTACAATTCAAGAACACTATGATATACATTATGCACAAGGTGACTACGGCGCCTGTTTAATAATGTCCGAACGCATGAAAGTTAGCCCCGAAGAAAAGTCAAGACTTGCCAAGATACATTCAAAAAAAAGATTAGAGTCGGGTAACCATCCTTTTTTGAGACCAAATTTTCAAAGAAATACTGCTCTTAAAATGACTGCAGAGGGTCGAAATCCGTTCACTGGGGGCGAGATACAAAGACGTAGCAATCAAGAAAGATTAGCAAACAAAACCCATCATCTATTGGGCAACACTCTTGCTAGAGATCTATTAGAGCAAGGAAAACATCCGACACAAAAAAGATGGACTTGTATGCATTGTAACAAGAGCGGCCTTGGCTCTTCCAACTACAATCGGTGGCATGGCGACAAGTGCAAGGAAATAAATGTAGGAACATAATATGCCAAGATTAAGCCTGTGGCGTCCGAATCGTACAAAAGATTATCAATTTCTCGATAGAACAATTCGAGAACAATATACTGTTGGCGGTTTAGACATATACATACATCGTTATGTTGGGCCTCAAACCGGCGGCACTAATGTTCCGGGTTCAGGTAATTTTGATGTCACCCAACCAGTTTACGAAACTCAAAGTGTGTTAAATATCCAAGATTTGTTATTACTTGAGAATAGAGATAGAGTTTACGATGATAACATTTTTATACTGAGAGGTGTTTATCGAACACAAGATGTGGACTTCGACTTAACACAGTTTGGGTTGTTTTTGAATTCTGATACCTTGTTCATGACGTTTCACTATAACTCAATGATAGATGTACTAGGTCGCAAGCTCATGAACGGCGATGTGATTGAAGTACCAAACTTAAAAGACTATCATCCCTTGAACGAAGCCATACCTCGAGCATTGCCGCGTTACTATCAAATCACTGATGCTAACTATGCGTCAGAAGGTTTTAGCCAGACTTGGTTGCCACATTTGTGGCGTATCAAAGCCATACCGTTGAACAACCAACAAGAATTCTCAGACATTCTCAACAAGCCATTTGTGGAAGAAAATATCTGGGACGATGGCAACTTTTATCCTGCAGGAACTATTGTGAATCAAGGTAACGAGTATTTCAGAGCAATTCAAAACGTTCCTGCCGGAACAGACATCACCAATACTGCTTATTGGGCTCCATACACTCCGCCCACCATAAGTGATATCCAAAGCACACGAGACAAAGATTACCAAATCAACGACGACATTGTGGCCCAGGCCACAGTGGAAGTGCCCAAGTCGGGCTATGATGTGTCTACACTGTATGTTTATCCGACTAGATTGGACGGCGAACCTGCTGACCCTGATGGACTAACAGCAGACGGCACTGCCACAGTGGATGGCACCGAAGGTGGCCAGGCCTTGACTCCCAGAGCTGATGGCTGGACTGCTGGATACTTAACCGGTGACGGACTTGCACCTAACGGTTACCCAGTGTCTGCTGGAGTTAGTTTCCCTGCAAATCCTGTGGTAGGGGACTTTGCATTGCGACTGGATTACAAGCCCAATCGACTGTTTAGATACAATGGCAGATTGTGGGTACGTATTGAAGACAAAGTGCGTACAGATCTCAGCAACGGCCCAGAGAACAAAACTCTACGGTCCAGCTTTGTTAACAATACATACACTACCAATACCACAGACATGGGTGCTATTCCGCAGCGTCAAAGTTTAAGTCAGGCCTTGCGTCCCAAGGCCGACAACGGCGATCAAGGCGGAAACTTGCCGCCCAACCCACCTACTATTGGTTAATCAAACAGGACAAACATGCAGCAATTTTTTTATGATGCCCAAATACGCAGATTCTTACTGCAATTTACTAGAATCTTTTCTGGATTCCAAGTAATGTATGGCAACGAAACTGACGGTGTCAACAATGCCACCTTGCTACGTGTGCCTGTACGTTATGGCGATGCCACTCGAAACGCTCAAACTATCATTCAAGAAAACTCTGCTTCAAGCTTGCCATCAACCCCAATGATGACATTTTACATTTCTAGCTTGGACTACGAACGTGAGCGCATGCAAGAGCCGTACTTTGTAAACAACATTTCAGTTCGTCAGCGCACATACGATTCCATGACTGAAACTTACGAAACCACACAAGGCAATGCGTTTACAGTAGAACGCTTGATGCCTGTGCCTTACAAGCTTTCGATCAACTTGGATATTTGGACATCAAACACCAACCAAAAATTACAGTTGCTGGAACAAATTCTCACCTTGTTCAATCCCAGTTTGGAAATACAATCAACAGACAACTACATTGACTGGACCAGTCTAAGTGTGATGTATTTGGACAGCACTACCTGGAGCAGCAGAACCATACCACAAGGACAAGACAATCCCATTGACATTGCTACCTTGAAGTTCAGCATGCCAATTTGGATTTCCAGTCCTGCCAAGATTAAAAAGCTGGGCGTTATCGAGCGCATTGTTGCTGGCATATTTGATGCACAAGGCGATGCCATTGATGCCATAACCAACAACGACCTGTTGTTGGGCACTAGAATGATGATTTCGCCATGGAACTACAAGATCATGGTAATTGACAATCAGATTCAAGTGTTGCCAGCGCCCACTATCACACCCAACGGCAGTGATCAAAGCTTGGAACCCACTGAATTGGTGTCCGAAAGTCCACTGTCATGGAATGCTGTGATTGGCGCTTATGGTGTGCTGCGCCCGGGAATCAGTCAAATTAGATTGGATCAACCCAATGGCACAACTATCGTGGGCACCATTGTGATCAACCCCAACGACGATCGACTGGTAATTTACACTCCTGATGCAGACACTGCGCCACAAAACACCATGACACCTATCACTGCCATTATCAATCCCTTGGCTGTGGGTCCTGATTCCGGCTTGCCTGCTCCGGCGGTGGGCACGCGATATCTACTGACTGAATCCACAGGCAGTTGGGCCAACGAAGCCAACCCCGAAGCTTGGCTGGGCGAAGATGGTCAACCTCTTGTGGCCAATGCCAATGATATTATCGAATACACTGGACAAAATCGCTGGCGTGTGACCTTCTTATCGGCTCGAGAAACTGACATTCAGTATGTGACCAACATAACTACTGGTATCCAGTACGAATGGACAGGAGCAGAATGGATAAAAAGTTATCAGGGCGTTTACCCCGGCGGCACATGGAGCCTGGTGCTGTAAAAGCCGTTGGCGTTTGGTTTCTGGCTCGAGACACCGGACGCTATCTCTACCTGCTACGCAACGATGCCAAACACCCCGGTGCGTGGGGCTTGCCCGGGGGCAAAATAGAATCAGGCGAAACACTGTTGGGTGGCATGGAACGCGAGTGTGTGGAAGAACTGGGCTGTTTTCCTGCTTATCAACAGATGATGCCCTTGGAAAAGTTTACTTCAGCCGACGGGGCATTTGAATACTACACATGGATCTGTGTGGTTGCAAGTGAATTTGTGCCTGTGCTAAATCACGAACACTTGGGATACGCCTGGATCGACCGCGGCTCATGGCCCCGACCCATGCATCCGGGCTTGTGGAACACAGTGAACTTGGAAAGCATCAAAGCAAAAATACAAACAGTTGAGTCTGCTGTTTTTGTGTGATTGTTACAGACAATTACGTCATGGTAATTCTAATGACCCCTGGGCAGGCACCTTGCATGGTGGATTGAGTATAAGAGGTCCCAGTGTCAGCATTGTTATTGGAACTTCTTTGAACTATGCTGCCTTTGGGAATAGTTTGTGTTGGGTATATAGGTGTTGCAAGTGTAACTGTTAACGGAGATGTGCCACCACCAGTGAACCCTGCAGCAGCAGGAAACCAGCCATAAACGTAAGTGCCGCTGGGTTCAGCAACACGCCAGGCGCACATCGATGCAGTGGGAAATGCAGTTGCTATGTTTATTGCCCCAGGTTGTGTCGATGTAGTGCTTTTAATTGGATATATATAAATTTCTTGTCCTGCAGGCACAGCAACTCCCAGCGTTGTTGTTAAATTAAATGTCGAAGTAGTAACCGTAGAGACAGTTTTGGTATAAGTTGTTCCGCCAATGGTAAACTCTACAGCAGTAACACTACCCGTGCCAGACAGCCTGCTCAAATTTTGCCCGAATGTCAATGTGCTAGACGATGCCAACGATGATGCAGATGTTACAACGCGAAAAGCCAATGATATAGATGATGCTCCTGGAGCAACATCAGCTTGTAGAACACAATCATATGTCATTGCTGCTGAACCCGAACCACCAGGATAGGGTCTCCACCAAAAACCAAAGCTGCCCCAGTACTGCAAGCGTGCTCCTGAGTTGGTATTGTTTCCTGATACCCCACCGCGACCAGTAAATCCTATACGACTGGTACTACCAGCAAAGTTAATTCCTCCAGACCCCGAAAGGCTGCTTGAATACACCGCAGTTTTTCCTGACGAATCAGCAGCAGTATATAAAAATGATGCACCACCACCGCCACCGCCTGCAGAGGAAGAGGCAGAAGAAGCACCACCACCACCGCCACCATAGAAGCCGTCACCACCACCGCCACCATAGTAGCTACCGGATGCAGCGCTACCGCTTCCTGCTGAGTAGGCCCCGCCGGCGGTGCCGTTTGCTGCTCCTGTGCCGGCTGTACCGCCAGCATTGATTTGGGCGCCGCCGCCACGGTTAGCAGCTAGAGTGGCGCCTGCGCCGGCACCAGTCCATGCTACTCCATTGGTCACTGCGGTTGGTCCCGTAAACCCACTTTGGCCGCCATTGCCACTTGTATATGTTCCAGTTTGAAACAGTCCGCAGCCGCCACCGCCACCGACTATGGCAATGATGTTGCTGGTTGAAGCAGAACCGAGATATAGTGCTGAGTATCCGCCTCCCCAGCCAGCAACACCGTTAGCGCTGCCACCGCCTTTTACTGCCCCCAATCTCAAAACATAAGTAACCCCTGCTTTGAAAGTAAAACTAAAAGTCAACGTCTGACTGCCGCCACCATTGCCGCCGCTGCCACTACTACCGCCCGACTCTCCTCCAGCACCGCATAATGATATTGTGCAAGCTCTGTCTTGGGTCACAGTGATATTGACATCACTTGCTGGCGAAGTCACAACCGAATCGTAATATTCAAATGTTTTTCCAGCTGTGTATGTGACAGTTTTTGCACCAATGGTTAAACTAGCAGGCGCTGCTGTAGCATTATAAAAGTTGGCCATCTTCAATGTGCCGGATGTGGGAATCACGGTGCCTGCAGAGACTCCATCTGATCCATTACCGCCAGTGGTTCCTGCTGGTACGTATGCGCCACCCGAGTAATACTCGCTCATGCCAGCAGGGTTTGTGCCCCCAAATTCAGTCTGAACGTTACCTATACCAATTGCGCCAGATGCCGGTAAAGCCATTGCTGCTCCTTATGGGTTTCCGTATGCTGTTACGTCAGCGTCAGCAATTACATTGCCTGTGCTGTCAATCGAGAACACTGCGGTAGCACCAAAATAGATTGTCAGCTTGGTTGCACTGGTATTGATTACCCAACCGTTGGAAAGTTGTATATTACCAGCAGCGCTAACAACGCCAGTTGTTAAAATGTTGCCGCCAGTAATATTGGCAGCCGAAGTGATTGTGGATGTGGCCGAAATCAATCCACCTGTCAACACGTTACCACCTGTAACGTTGGCAGTAGCGCTCAACGTGGTAGCACTAATTACATTGGCACCAGTGATGTTACCACCTGTGCCTCCCCCAGTGACTATGTTACCTGCAGTTACGATATTACCGCTGGCACTGGTTATTCCAGTCACATATACACCAGTGTCAGCAACCACAACAACGTTGGATGTGCCGCCAATTGTGATATTGGCATTTCCGCCCGAAGTACCAATATTGGCTTCTGATGTGCCGTTGGAAATCTTAGTGCTGCTACCACTACTGATACCAGTTAGCAACGCTCCGTTACCGATGAAATAAGCGCCAGCAACATTGCCAGCAGCACTAACTAGCCCGCCAGTTAGAATATTGCCACCTGTGATGTTAGCGGTAGCAGTCATGCCACCTGCAAAATCAACTGAAATTCCTGAATTGGCAAATGATAATGCTCCGCCTGCTACCAGCTGTTGGTACCCAATAGTTGGGTTGATCATTGTATTGGATGTGATACTCGAGCCAGTGATGTCTCCTGCGGCTGAGATCAACCCACCGGTTAGGATATTACCTCCTGTGATATTGGCAGCACTGGTAATTGTTGATGCTGCGCTAACCAGGCCGCCGGTATTGATATTTCCACCGGTTACGTTGCCCACAGCTGATATTTGACGGCCAGTTCCGGCATATACTCCACCAAGCCCGTCAATTCTCACATTGGCCGGTCCTGGGCCACCAATTGTCAACAAAACACTGGCCGGATCATAAACCATGCCCGAAGTGGATATTGCGCCATATGATAACGATAGGTTAGCAGCCGTAACGTTACCAGTTGCAGAGACTGCGCCCCCGGTATTGATATTGCCACCAGTAACATTGCCAGCAGCCGATACCACTCGTCCAGTTCCGGCATACACACCGCCAAACCCGTCAATCCTAACGTTAGACGGCCCTGGGCCGCCAATGGTCAATAGATAACTGGCTGGATCATAAACCATGCCTGCTGTGGATATTGCACCATACGACAAAGATAGGTTAGAAGCAGTAACATTACCAGTAGCCGAAATCACGCCACCGGTAAGCAGATTGCCACCGACCACGTTGCCACTACTGCTAATCGTTACACCTTGAATCAATGCACTGCTTAATACATTGCCGCCTGACACATTAGCAGCACTGACAACGTTGCCTGTGGCAGAAATCAAGCCGCCAGTTAGAATGTTGCCACCAGTTACGTTACCGGACAAGCTGGCAATATTACCATCAAGCGATGTGGTGATGCTGACATTGTTAGCAGCGATATTGCCGGTATATATTGGCAAGTAAGCGTCTACATTGGCATTGCTGTAAGTTGACCCAGCACTGATGCCAGTTAACAATGCACCGTTACCAATGAAGTATGTGGCCGAAATGTTACCAGCTGATCCAATATTACCAGTGGCTGTGATCATGCCTCCAGTGTCAATATTTCCGCCAGTGACATTGCCAGTGACACTCAAGCTGGTACCAGTTGCTGCCCCGACATTGGGTGTGGTCAAATTGGCACTGGCTTTGACAATGATGTTGCCCGAGCCGTCAAATGCTGTGGTAGAATTATCAACTTTGGTCGAAAATACAGTGCCTGCCAAACTCAAACCAGCTGAATCATTGGCTGAGTAAACCTGGCTTTGACTGAATTGAGCAAATGAGATATTTGATGTGCCAAATGTGATTGTGCCCGACGGAGCATCAACAATCCAAGCCGATCCTGCGTTCACGTTACCACTGCTAACAAAGAAGTAGTCATTGAGACCTAACGCATTTGGACTGCCGGCGCCGTATTCGTCTGTGTCAGTTGAACGTGTAATTACTGTGGCATTTGACCAGGTGTAGACGCCGTTGTAGACCGAGTTGCCTTCGTTCTTGACCAGGATACGTGTGCCTACAGTTTGAACATTGGCTGTGTCAATCAAGTTAAAGCTGCCAGTAGTGGTCAGTGTGGCACCAATGCCGTTGCCGGCACCATTGGGCTGGTTATAAGTTATAGTTCCGCCTGTGGTTGTGGCCAAGTTGGCTGTGGTTGCTGCAAGCACTGACTGGTGATAGGAAATGGCTGTTGACACCAAATTATCAACATACAGTTTGGTTGCTGCATCAGCATCTTGTGCTGGGTAACCTACATTATTGATATAAGTGTTGGCACTCAACACAATGTTACCAGCCGGAGTCAAGTTGATGTTACCGGATCCAGTGCTGATAGTAAGTGTACCAGAACTGTTTCGAACAGTGCCGGTATTAACGTTGCCGCCGTTGATATTTCCTGTTGTACTGATCAAACCACTAGTGGTCAAATTACCGCCAGTTACGTTAGCGGTGGTTATGATGTTTGATGAATTGTTTCCTGATGCCAGGTACGTGGCAACGTTGGAATCGGAGTAACTGGCAGGTAATCCAGTGAGTTGACTGCCGTTACCTATGATATAATTACCAATCACGTTGCCAGCTGCTGAAATCAGTCCGCTGGTCAACAAATTGCCGCCTGTAACGTTGGCCACTGTGACAATGTTGCCAAGTGCAGAAATCAAACCGCCCGAATAAACATCGCCAGCTATGCCAGCGCCGCCGCCCACTCGCAGAGCACCTGTGGTGCTTGAATTGGCTGTGGTAGTTGTTTGGATGTAAAACTGTCCAGTTGCGTTGATAAAACGCATCTTTTCGTTAGCAGTTAAGAATCCACCAGTGGCAAACACAATGTCTTTACCGCCATTGGCGCCTGTGGCCAAGACCAAGTTACCGCCCGAGCCGCTGGCGTTGCCTTGAACAAACAAATAGCCGTCATTGGCATAGGTAATGGTGTATGCTGTGTCATTGAATCCTGAGCCAGCCATGCCTATGTCAGTCCAACCGTCAGCATCAGTTCCGTTGTCGCCATAGGCAATCAAGTCAGCTGAGCCAGTATTGGCTGTGTTTTGTGCAGCCACTTGCACATAAGTTGTGCCTGTGGCTCTAGCAACAATAACTGGGTTGGTCAATCCAGTGCCCTGGGCGCCGTTACCTACGTACAACTCGGTGTTTGAAATTAAATTACCAACAGCCGAAACTATACCCGTGGCAAACACACTACCTGAAGTGGTAACATTGCCAGCAGCGGTGATCAGCCCCGGAGTGATCAAATTGCCACCTGTGACATTGCCGGTGGCAGAGATCACGCCACCGGTTAGGATGTTACCACCAGTGACGTTGGCTGTTACTGAAACTGTGGTGCCTGTATGTGTAGTAGCATTAACGTTGGCACCACCCAAGATGTTACCACCTGTGATGTTGCCAGTGGCTGATATTAGGCCGCCAGTTAGGATGTTACCACCAGTGATGTCAGCTGCAGAAGTGATATTACCAGTGGCCGATACCACACCGCTGGTTAAAATATTGCCACCAGTGATGTTGCCTGCCGCAGAAAATATGTTGGCAGAAATTAAGTTTGCCCCAGCAATGGTGCCGCCGCCTCCTGTGCCAGCAACAAATGAGTTACCAACAAAATTAGCTGCTGTAATGATATTGCCAGCAGAACTGATCAGTCCACCTGTTAGTATATTGCCGCCTGTGATATTGGCAGCACTTGTTATTGTGCCAGTTGCGCTGACCAGCCCAACAGTCAACAAGTTACCACCAGTAACGTTGGCAGTTACACTTACTGTGGTACCCGTATGTGTGGTAGCATTGACATTGGCGCCGCCCAGAATATTACCGCCGGTGATGTTACCGGTAGCCGAAATCAACCCAGCAGTCAATAAGTTACCACCAGTGACGTTGGCAGTTACACTTACTGTGGTGCCTGTATGTGTAGTGGCATTGACGTTAGCACCACCTAGTATGTTACCGCCAGTGATGTTACCAGCGGCGCTGATCACGCCACCTGTAAGTATGTTACCACCAGTAACGTTGGCTGTCACAGACAAACTACCCAAAGTACCAACTGAAGTAATATTAGTTTGAGAGGCTGTGGTTAGCGTACCTGCGATGTTAGTAACACTGAGATTGCCGCCTGTGATGTTGCCAGCGGCGCTGATCAAACCACTTGTGAGTATGTTACCACCGCTTACATTGGCAGTGGTGATGATGTTTGATGTGTCGGTGCCCGAAGCCAGGTAATTGGCTACATTAGAGTTGGAGTAGCTGGCAGGTAGTCCTGTGAGTTGGCTGCCGTTTCCGATGAAGTATCCAGCTGTGACGTTGCCAGTTGTTGAAAATCCGTTAGAAACAATATTACCACTTGTTATAAATCCGTTTGTGTTTAGTCCACTTGACAGGTATTGTGATACATTAGAGTCACCGTACATGCCAATTAGTTGACTACCGTTGCCCAAGAAAAGATTGGCTGTGATATTTCCAACTGCTGAAATTTCTCCGCCGGTGTAGATATTGCCACCGGTCACGTTGCCAGCTGCCGATACTACACCGCCTGTTAACAAATTACCAGTTGTGGTGTTTCCGGTAACACTCAAGCTTGCCAATGTACCAACGCCTGTGGCTATTACTCCAGTCAATTGACTGCCATTACCGATGAAATAGTTACCAGTTACGTTACCGGCTGCTGTGATCAATCCTGCTGTTGAAATATTGCTGCCAGTGATGTTGCCCGCAGACATTGGCGCAGGCACTGCATTTGCCCAGTCGATTTCTGTGGTTGGTTCGGCCACAACGTTGGCAAAGAAGTTCCATGTAGCAGTAGAGTGATTTCTCACAATACCCAGGTGTTGATAAAGTCCCGCAACGTTGGCCGAAGCAACAATACCAAGATCAACCAAATCTGCTGTGTTGTTGGCACCAATGTAAATTAGTGGATCACCTACTACCAAATCGTTAACGTTTTGGTAATTGAGATTGCCTGTAGCTGTAATGTTGCCAACCACGCTTAGACCACCGCCGATGTACCCTGCCCCTGACGCAGAAATTGCACCTGACGTTATTAAATTGCCGCCTGTGACATTGGCACTGACTGAAACTGTGGTACCTGTATGTGTAGTGGCGTTGACGTTGGCACCACCTAGTATGTTACCACCTGTGATATTACCAGTTGCAGATATTAGTCCACCTGTTACCAAGTTACCACCACTTACATTAGCAGTGGTTATGATGTTTGACGAATCAGTGCCCGAAGCTAGGTAAGCAGCAACATCGGCGTTTGCGTATCCAGCTGGTAATCCAGTGAGCTGGCTGCCGTTACCGAATATATACCCGCCAGTGATGTTTCCTTGTGCAATAACTTCGCCAAAGGTTGAAATTGTTCCGGTTGCCGAGATCATGCCACTGGTGGTTAAATTACCGCTAGTGATGTTGCCTGTGGTAATGATATTGGATGTGTTGTTGCCCGAAGCCAAATAATCAGCAACAGTGGCATTGCTGTAACTGCCGGATGTGCCTGTTAAAAATGCACCGTTGCCCAGGATGTAGTTGCCAGTGATATTGCCTGTTGCACTTACTATGCCTGCGGCAGCTACATTGCCCAGTGTGTAATTACCAGTAGGGTCTAGGTTAAACGGTTGAATCAGCGTGATGGCCATGTTGGTGTTCTCTTTTGTATATTTAGCTCAAAATAAACTGTTGCATCACTTGGTCTGGAACGTAGAAGTTGGTGGGGTAAACGTTGTGGTATAACGTGCGTATTTGGTTACTCTAAGATCGTCAATATAACCATTTAGGTAGCTGCCCGGCGATGCTCCGTCGCTGCCAACTGTGAGTGTGGCAATTAGATAGTTGTTTGCATCAGTGTAAGTTGACCCCGACTGAGTACCGTTGACAAAAAGTCTGGTGGATCCACTGGCTCTGCAAAGTGCGATATAATACCATTGCCCTGTGGTCAGCGTTCCCCCGGTGATTTGATCAGCTGAGTTTGTGAAATACTTGATTGTGGAAGTATTCATGTATATGGTTGGATAAACACCTGCACTTACTCTGTTGTCATAGAGAATTTGGTTGCTGGCCACTGAGTTCAAGTACACCCAAAACTCAATGGTAAAATCGCCGGTACCAAATTGATAGTTGACGCTGGACGGTGCTTTCAAATAGTCACCAGTGCCATCAAAATACATGGAGTATGTGCCATTGTTTTGGAACGGGTTCATGGAATTCACTGCGGCGTCACCGTTCCTGGTGATTGTAACCGCATTAGTACTGTTGTCTTTGAATGAGGAACTTTGACAGGTCAGTAATGATACATTACCAGCTGTGGCACCTTGACTGGTTGTTGTGAGTGGGCTTGTGCTAGGGGTAAATGCACCAGTGTAAAGAGCTTGGCCTTTTGTTACACGGAGGTTACTGATGTAACCAGTCATTGGGTACGCTGTGCCTGATGGGGTATTACCTATTCCAAAGTTAGTTTCTGTAATAGTAGTAGAGGCTGATACAGAATAATTAACTGCACCATTCATGAAAAACGTTACAGTTCCAGCTGATCTACAGTATGCAACATGATACCAACGGTTTAACTCAAAACTTGTGCCGGTACTGGTATAACCAGTAACGCTTGTGGTCATGTACATCTTTAGTGAAGCATTTGTACCGAACGCAAACCCTGTAGAAGTGGTTGAGGCACCCACGTGCTGGTTATAAGTTGCTGCCACAGCAGTAATATATACCCAATATTCAACAGTGAAGTCGCTAGAACCAAATGTAAATGCAGTAGATCCAGGACTGGTTAAAGAGTCGCCGCTACCATCAAAGTAGTTGCTGTAGTAGCTGCCACCATAGGGATTCTGTGGTGCTAAACGTGCGTCAGCCACTGTTTCTATGTCGTTTTTGCCGGTGTAGTCAATGATTGAACCGTTAGTTCCTGCAACTGTTGCTGTGGTGTACACTGTGTTGGTGTTGGGATTGACTGGTGGAACAAATGCGGCAGTATACAGTGCGTTCTTAGTAATTCTAAAGTTAGATATCCATCCAGCAAAAGCACTACCACCATTGGCAAATGCACCTATGCTTGGAGCATATGATGTTGCTCCATTGTTGATTGCAGTGGTAGCACTGGCAAAACTTGCAGAACCAGCTTGCACACCGTTCAAGTAAGTTTTCAATGATGTACCTGATCTAACATAGGCCACGTGACTCCATTGATTTTTTACAGGGTTAGGGCTAGCAGGACCAATTGTTGTACTGCCTGAGTAACTGTCACTGGTAGTTGACGATGCAATATATAGACACCATGAACTTCCAGTGGTGCTTGCTAAATCGTTTTGTCCAGCTGCAATAACTTGTGCGGTTCCAGCATAGGTAGTTGGATAAATCCATGCTTCTACAGTGAAGTCACTATAGCCCATTATTGTTCCTGCTGTGTTAACTGGCAATGTTAGATAATCGCCAGTGCCATCAAAGTACATGCTACCACCATTGACCCCAGTGGTGTAACTCACACCGGTTGAGGTAGTAGACGCAAATGGTGCGATTGTGGTTGGTGTAGTATTACCATTGACAGTTATAGCAAATGCATTGACGCTATTGTCCACGAATGTTGAACTTTGCGAAGTCAACAACATGGTACTGCCACTGAATGGATTTGATCCTGATATTGCAGTGTTACCAGTTACTGTGATGGCATTGGGGCTGTTGGTGCTGTTGTCTGTGAATGTTGAGCTTTGGCAAGTCAGTAGACTCACGTTGGCAGCAGTGGCACTTTGACTGGTTGTAGTTAGTGGTGTGGTACTAGGCGTGAAGTTAGCAGTGTAAAGAGCTTGACCTTTGGTCACACGCAGGTTAGAAATAGATCCAGTTAGATAGTAATTTGCTCCTTGGCTGCCAATAGTGGTGCTAGTTGTGCCAAGATTGTATGCAGTAGAAAGAGATTGAGTGGTACCTGCTTGTGTACCATTAACAAAAATTCGCATGCTAGTGCCACTGCGGGTAATGGCCACATGCTGCCAAGTATTGGCTGTTAGCACACCCGGACGATAATCCCATGCTACCCCTGTTCTTCCCCAACCAAAACCAATTCCGCCGGCGTAACCAACAAACAGTCCGCCAGATCCAGTGGCACTGATAATAAACCAATCAGTTGCTAACGATGCAGGATTTACCCAGGCTTCCACAGTAAAATCACCAGTGCTGAAATCCATAGTGGTGTTTGTTGCTATGGTCAAATAGTCACCGGTGCCATCAAAATAGTTACTATAGCTGGCCTGTGTGATTGCTGAGATATTGGTTCCTGAGCTTTGTGTTGCTGCCAATGGTGCGGTAGGCGGGGTGAATGCACCTGTGTAAACTGCGGTACCAATCACTATTCTAGCATTGCTGATATAACCAGTGTAGAAGGTACTGGCCACATCATTTGCTCCAATGTAAGGGCGGTTGGCAGCTCCAGCAAAGGTATCTGTATTGGTGGCTTGAGCGATCAATGCACCATTTATGAACAGCTTGACGTTGTTGCTACCACTTCCTGATCTAGAGACCGCCACATGATTCCATGCATTGGTCACTACAGTACCACCTGACACAATGCCACTAGGATAACTGGCATTTCTAAATCTTATGTATTGAATACTAGATGAGTTGATAAGCTCAAGAAAAGGTTGAGTAGTTGTGCCTGCAGCGGGTCTCCAATCAAACACCATTTTTTCATTTTGTAATGCCACGGTCGGATAAATCCATGCTTCAATCGTAAAATCGCCTGATCCTAAGCCCATGCTATTATTTGGATATATATAATCACCACTACCATCAAAGTAGTTGCTGTAGTATGGAGTTACAGTGACTGGAGCAAATGGTGAGAAGCTTTGAGTTTTTGTGTCACCGGATACTGTTATTGTGAATCTGTTGGCACTGTTGTCGATGAATTGTGGACTTTGTAATGTCAATAACGACACATTACCAGCTGTAGCACTTTGACTGGTTGTTGTGAGTGGGCTTGTGGCAGGTGTAAAAGTACCGGTATAAAGAGCTTGGCTTTTTGTTACACGGAAATTGGAAACATAACCAAGCCAACTTGCGTTGTATGATGCAGGGAAATCGGCTGTGTTTCCTATAACCATTCGGTTACTTGACCCATAGTCTGTTGAATCAGTATATGTTGATCCAGTTTGAGTTCCGTTAAGGAATAGTTTAGTGCTTCCACTGGCTCTAGTAACAGCAACATGATTCCATTGATTAATCGGAAGAGTTGTCCCTGTAATTTTATAACTGGCCGAGGTCCAATAAGTAACTAACCCTGCAGGAGTTACTTGAATACTAGGCCGCACCTCCGATCCTCCTGCACTACGCATATCAAAAAGTATGTAACCGTTTGTAGTACCCGATCCGGTCATATACACCCATGACTCAATTGTAAAATCGCCGGTGCCAAAGCCAAGACCAGTGCTGCTAGGAATAGTCAAGTAATCATAAGTGCCATCAAAATACGCACTCCATCCTGTGGCGCTGAATGGTGACACTGTGCCTTGTGTGGCGTTGCCGGCTCTGGTAATTACATTTTGTAAGTTACTGCTATCTTGGAACTGACTGTCATTGCTGCCACCGTTGTATTGCACAGTTAACAAACTTGTGTTGGTAACTGCTGTTAATGGTGTTGGGCTGGGGTAGAAGTTGGCTGCATACAGTGCAGTGCCGTTATTTACACGAACGTTAGAAACATATCCAGTAAAATTATCGCCAGTGGTATTTCCGCCAATGTAAACTGCACTATATGTACCAGCATAGGTAGTACCACTGATACTAACAGTATATGTTTGCACACCGTTGACATATCCATATAAAGAACTGCCATTTCTGACAATTGCAACATGGTACCATTGGTTTGCTGTAAACGTTCCTATACTTGCTCCGTTTACTTTGTCCCACGACGATCCGTTGCTGCTGGAATACAACAACAATGATCCACCACTCATTAATAATACAATTGGAGCATATTGTCCAGCACCGGACCCTACTCTGTTTCCAAATGGTTGTCCTCCAGCAACAGCAGTAGGATATATCCAACCCTCAAAGGTAAAATTATTAGTACCTAATGCTCCCAATGCTGGTGTTACTAAGTAATCACCGGTGCCATCAAAGTAGCCCGAACCCAGTGTGGGTATGGTTGTGGATGCTGTGGTATAGTTTGTGGTTGTGAATGGACTTACTGGTCCGGGTTGTGCTTGACCACTGCTGGCAATGGTGAATGCGTTTAAGCTGTTGTCAATCAGTGTACTGTTCTGGCAGGTCAACAAGC
>JACCDW011216368.1_pt1 | contig 43926 bp, 48 predicted proteins | sample 7449781 | NCBI WGS metagenome assembly JACCDW01 (sample SAMN15323449, study PRJNA562643) | freshwater metagenome | isolation source: river surface water | place: USA:Blue River Watershed | collected 2017-08-18
CTCATTAAAAGTGAGGTGCTCTAACCAACTGAGCTACGAAGACATTGTGTCAGGATAGCTGGATTCGAACCAGCGATCCCCTGCGTCCAAGGCAGGTAGGGACGACCTGACTCCCCCATATCCTGAAATAGTAGCGTAGACAGGACTCGAACCTGCACTATGTCCTCATCCCAAATGAGGCGGCCTACCAATTGGCCAACTACACTATTTTAAATTACCAATATGTCAAAGAACTGCAAAAAAAAACCCTGAACTTGTTGGTTCAGGGTTTCGTTTTTTCTTAGTTTTAGTTTTATCTCTATAACATCATGAAAATACTTGGTCTGAACCCGATACGGCACGAGGATACCACTGGCACACCGCCATCGGTTTAATCACTGCAATATGTAGGTTCATATTTTTCATTTTTATTACTGTTATATAATTAGTACAAAATTAAGCAAAGTTCCTGAAAAAAACAAGTTTTTTCAAAAAAATTTTATTTTTTTTATTTTTTTGGTGGCTCTAACGGGGTTCGAACCCGTGACTGTGAGATTTAGAGTCTCCTATGTTGCCGCTACACCATAGAGCCGTTTTGCTACGTTAACCATTATCCTCTACGTAGCCTTGAGGTTCCAACCTTACGTTGGTGCGCTGTTGTGGCGGGATTCGAACCCACATGGATTTAAAGACCTAATCTCCTACTACTCGTGTCTGTAGTATGTCCACCAGTTTCCCCCATTCAACACTCTTTTGGGTACTGACCAGCATGTATACCAGTTTCATCACACAACATCCATCGAGTCTTTAACTCAACTGGACTACAAAATTAAGACAAGTTTATTTACTATCCAAATTTTCTTGAAGATTTTTTTCATAATCTTCTTTTTTTGTTTTCTTTTTTGGTTTGTAACCTCTCTTAACTCTTTCTTTTTCAACCCTTTTCTTAAAACCTCTATCTTGAAAATAATTTGTTAGCTCTTGAGATGTTTCAACATAGATCGCTTCAATCTTGTCAAACAATTCAATTTTTTCATGGTCGGTTAATTTAAGAAAATCGCTCCAAGCGTTCAGGTTATGCTCTCTTCTACAGTCATACCATTCTTTGGTACCTTTTTTTACCCCATAACATTTGTTTAATAATTTATGGATTTTATTTGAGAAAGCTGATTTAATCATCATTGTTGGGTTGTGTTTTGTATTTTTCATTTTTAATAAATTTTAGCGTTAATTATGTTATTGTTTTCCTCAATCATCAAGTTAGCCTTGAATTTTATACTCCCTTTGGTATGAGGGTTATCGGGAGTTTCTTTTGTTGAGAACCCCACACCTGGGGAAACTTCAACGTGGTTAACATAATACGTGTCACCTCGACACTTAACAACCCACATTGGGATTGTTGGATCTTGGAGATGTTTCTTATTAAAATGAAACACAATCTCTGCTGGTTTTTTTGTAATCTACTTCATAATTGTTGATTTTAAGGTTTATTATAAATTTTTTAATGCTAACGGTATGGACGATGTTAACTTACCCGCTTTTTCAGTACCCTGAAAAGCAATAGCAGTCAACTCGTAACCAATATCTGGTTCGAGAAAATAAGATACAGGTATGTTATTCATACCAATCTTTTCCAATAAAGTTTTTAATTGATTTTCGTTTTCAACGGAAAGACAAATAAGATAGTTATTGTTCCATTGATTTGCTTGCTCTGGGTGATCGAGCATAAATTGTGCAATAGCGTGACCCGCTTGTGCAATTTGATAACCAGGTTTTAAATCTTTTCTGGTTACAACGATTAATTTGTTAATCTAGTAGTTTTTCATATCTTTTATAAATATGGTACAATATTAGTAAAGTTTTTTATTAAAGGCAAGTTTTTTCTAAAAAAATTATCTTTTCCCAGTTTTTGTTGGGTTAACCCCTTCATTTCTATCAATATAGATCCAATCACAAGAAACTAAATCAAATTTATTTAAGTGATCTAAAACAACATCTATGTCATATTCTTTACAAGAATAAATGTCAAATTGTACTAAAGACGGTGTTTCGTTATCCCAGACATGTATCGATGCATGTGAAGTTGCTAAAGTTATTGTACCAGTAACGCCTTCATTACCTGGTTCATTTACATATACCGATGTTGGGCCAGCGACAACAACCATACCCACTTTATCAACTAGTTCTTTTAACCATTCATTAAGAGTTTCCTCTGTTCTTGGTGGGTTGTTAACGAACCCCCTAACTATTAAGTGAACGTGATTTGGTTTAAACATTTTAAAATTCTTCTTCTAAGTCATCATTATTATCATCATCTTCATAAGATCTCCCATCATAATAACCATCTTCCGTGTCGGATATTATTGTTTCTATCTCATATAAGACGTCATTCATTCGCTCAATAACGTTATCAGTAACATCATCCCTAAAGTTTTCAGGGTCAATCATTTCTAACTTATTTTCGGAGTCTTCCTTAAGGTCAATCAATTGCCTTTGTAGATCTTTTAAGTAGTTTAAACTTAATTTGCTCATGTTGTTTTTTTTCAGATAAATACAAAGATTTATCGTAAAATCCTGATTTTGTTTAATAAATTTTTTTTGAAAGTAAAGGGTCTTTTTTGTGATTTTTATCTATTTATTAATATCAAAACAAAACAACATGAAAAAACTTATTTTTACGCTATTAGTGGCGCTATTGGCTATTAGTGGCTATGCGCAAACAACGGCACCGTCAAATGGTAATTGGGTTATCGTTGACTCATCTTACAATGTCGGTCCGCAGTCTCAAGGTTACACGTTAGCCAATCTTTATTACGACAACACAACAACGACTAAAATCGCTGGTTTACAGTTTCGAGTATTCTACGACAAAGTAGCATTTGGTGGTGCAAAACCAATTGTAACTTTATTGTATAGCTCAACTGATCAGTATATGCAATATGTTGCGGACTCAGTGAATGGTAACATTACCGTTACGTTAGCTTATACAGGTACTAACAACTCATTCACATACGCTGACGGTGCAGCATTTCAGATTAAGTTCTTCCACGAAGACGCAACCGCTTTCCAAGCTTTAACTAGTATTGATAGTTTAAAGGTGACGGGTACTTTAACATTCCCTTCATATGCGTCAACAATAGCTGGTATCGACACAACATTGTCTCTACACAGTTATGGTGGTGAGTTTAAAATGAACAGGTTGAAATACCACGGTAGATTCACAAACGTAACTGGTTCTGGATCTAAAGACATTACAGTTGCTTTAGAAAAAAGACCTAAAACATCAACAGGTGCTTGGACTCAGGTTAAGGTTGATACTACCGATGTTACTGGTTATTTCGCTTTCGATGAAATATTAGATACAACTTATTGGGATGCTCACTTATATGTTAAGGGTGACACAATGGCTGTTGGTAATACGGTATCTGTTGCCGATGCACAAAAGGTTAATAAATTCGTTATAGGTGAAGAAACACCAGCTGGTTTCGATTTCTACGCTTCTGACGTAAACGGTTCTTATGGTATTACAATCGCTGACGTATCGGCAATCTATGGTCGTTTAGCGGGTAGATTCTCTGTTTGGCCTAACTCTGTTCAAGATGTTAGATTCTTCTCAGCCTCAGAATATGCAACAATTAACGGCTCTACTACTAACTACACATCAACTATTGCTGGTGTAACAAATTTAACGTTTGATATCATAGCTGGCCAACCAGACTCAGTAACATTCTATGTATTGGGTGGTGGTGATGCGAACGGTACTGGTTTCCACATGGCTCGTACAATCCCTATTGAAATCTTAAACCCTAGTAAAACACCTCAATATATTATCGATGAAACTGTTGAATATGATTTCCCAACAGCTACGATCGAAATTAATTTACCTAAGATTGAGATTACTGAAGGTAGTTTATTAAACGTACCTATGAAAGTTTTAACACAAGGTGAACAAGTTGGTTCAATCCAATTAGCTTTGGCTTACGATAACGCTTTATTAGAGTTTAAAGGTATTAAAACCGAACAAAAATTTATGAACTGGATGTCATTCTTAAACCCTAATAACGGTGTTGTTGAGTGGGCTGGTGCTGATATGAGCAAAAACGAATACTTAGCTAATAACGGTGAGTCTGTATTAACATTACAATTTACAGCATTATCACCACAAACTACATGGGATCACAGCCCTTTATATGTTATTAGAAAATATGCTGGTGATGCTGATGCAACTGATTTAAGAATCACCCCAACAAATGGTGTGGTTAAAATATTCAAAGTAAACGGCGGCGGTGTTCTAACCAAAGATTGTGAAATAATTGTTGCACCTAACCCAACAGATGGTTTAGCTTTTGTTAGTTTCAGTGTGCCAGAAGATGGTGAAATTTCAGTTGGTTTTTACGATGCTAGTGGTAAATTAGTGTATAGCGTCTATAAAGGTAAAATGTATAAAGGTAAATATCTTTACCCAGTTGATTTAAGCAATGTAACACCTGGTACTTACTATGGAATTTTACAAACAGGATCCCAAATCAAATCAAATAAAACAATAAAATTAAATTAAAAAAAAACAAAACTATGTCAGAAGAAACAAATGTGACTGAGTCAAATGACGGAACTTGGTCTGGGTTGAAAAAAACCTTAATCGGTACAATCAGTACCGCCATATTAGCTGGTGGTACCTATTTCACAAGCACCTTATTTGGTGGTGGTGAAAAAGAGGAAGTTAAAACAGAGCAAGTAGCACCTGCGGCTTCACCTGTTGTAATCAACCTAGAAAATAATAATACAAACCAACAAAAACAATCTTCAGGTGGTACAAACACGATCATAAAAGAAAGAGTGATCGAAAAAGAACCAGCTAAAGAAGAAAAGAAAAAATCAGAGACTGAAGAGTCTCCATGGTAATAATTAAAATTTAAAATGAAAAAAAAAGATGAAAATTAAAGAAACATTAAAGAGTTTTACTAGTGCACCAGCACCAGTTCAAGTTGAGGATAAAAATAGATTCTATTACATGTTGCAGCAAATGCAAGCTAATAGATGGAGAATTACAGGTATTGTTTTATTCTTGTTTTTCTTTATCGTAGCTGGTATTAATTCAGCTGTTTTCTTTGGTGTAACAATTGGCGAAGATTGGAAAGAAATGTTATTGATTCTTTTGGGTGCCTTTGTTGGTAACTTGAATAAAGTTGTTGACTATTGGTTTAACTCGGAAGATAGAGATAAAATGTTAATCCAAAAAGTAGACGAGGAAGACGGTGTTTCTTTATCAAATACAACAGAAGTTTAAAATGAGAAAATTAATATTCATTTTGTTTTTAATTGGTTGTTCTTGTGTTTACGCACAGGGACAACCAGTTACTATTGGTAGTGTTAAAACTGAAGAGTATAAGGCTAGCTTTGAGCAAACTCAATCGATTGATGTTGTTTCAAACTACACCGATACAGTCAAATACCCTATCCAATTATTAAAAATTGGTTTCACAGAAGAACTTTATGAGATGTACCCTGAATTAAAAGATAAAAGGGTTGGTCTTGGTGTTACTAACATTGTTATTGAGTTTCTTGAAATGACAAACCGTTTTGAGTTTACTGAAGATAAGTTAGAAATAAAAGAAAGAATGGTTAACCAATTTAAAGCGTCCGATAAAGGTTTCACTGAAAATAAAATGGACGGTAGAGGTAAGGTTAAATTAGCCAAATACTTTGTCTATATCGAGGTTTACGATTTTAGTGTTTCAGAGGATGAAGTTGTTAAGGTTTCTGGTAAAGCCACTGCAACACAAACAACTAGACTGGGTTTACAGGTAAAGTTTGTTGACGCTGAGACTGGCGAAATTATGGTTGGTAGTGGGCTTGGTGAGGCTAAAACAGTTAAAATGTCTACAATACTTGATGATGTTGATGAAATTAAATTTAACCAATCAACAATAGGTACATCAACTAAAAAAGCTTTAGAAACAGCCTCATCTAGAGTTGTCTCTAAAATGATTAAAAAAGGTTTGTTCAAGAACTAAAACGTGCGTGAATTTAAAAATAACGATATTATCATTTTTCCTCTTACTATCGGGAATAGTAAGTGCACAGTCGTTTAATTATTCGTACACTGACCCTTGTAACGGGAAAGTTTACAATATATCAATCCCTTATGGTCAAAATCAAATAGCTGTGACGTACTACGGTCAAGTGGGCACGTTCACGGCTAATGATTTTAATAACGGGGTGTTCGATAACTGGGCGGCTGGTGTTTTTAATCAATTCCAAAACGCTTCTCCGTGCGGCGGTATTGGGACAACTGTCACAGTATCGCAGACCCAAAGTACCGCTTTAAATGTTGTTAATATATTTGGTGCTTTATCAGCTATTAGTGATATGGCATCTAGTGGTACGGGTAATATTATGGCGGCAGCTGGATCTGTTACTAGTGTTGGTGGGAGCGGCAATGGTAATGGTGGTAAAGATAACAAGGATAATAAAAACTCCTCTGGTAGTTCCCAAGGACAATCTCAAGGACAAAGTGTCTCTGGTGGAACAAATCAATCTAGTGGGGGCTCTCAAGGACAAACACAATCTAATGGGAATAGTTCAAATGAATCTAGCTCATCTGGTGCTACTACTGGAAGCAATAATAACAGTGGTGGTAATTCGGAAACTAATTCTGGTACAACCACGAATACTGGGGGTTCTACAGGATCTGGTGAAACAGGTGGAACAGGCGGCACCAACACTGGTGGTGGTTCTACTGGTGGTTCAGGTGGTACCACCACAAGCTCTACAGGGTCTGGCGGATCTGGTGGTAATGGTTCAACGGGTAATCAAACACAAACTACCGATGAGAAAAAATCGGATGCCGTAGGTGGTACGACAAACGCCGTAAAAAGTGGTAGCGGTAGTGGTAATAGTAAAGGGTCGGCGACTAGTAAAAACGGTGGAAGACCATCGATACTTATGAGTAGTGACCTAGTTGGTTTCCAATTCAATGAAGGGGAAATTAGTAAAGGCTCAAAAGTTAACGCTGGTTATTCGTCTGTTAGATACGATGGTTTAAGATCGCATGGTGTTATGGTTGACTACACATCATCAATACAAGGTGGTAATATTACGGGCTATTATGCTTGGATAAAACCTAAAGCTATTACGTTACTTTCTAACACAGTTACAATAGGTTTTGCTGGTAGCGGATCGATATATAACACCGTTGCTTTCGGGCAAATGAGAAATATTAAAAAATTTAAAGCTGTTTACATGCTAACGGCTTCTGGTGGGCAAATCTATAAAGAACCTTATTATGGTTCAGCCGCTATTATTGGTGGTAATAGGGATTTTAAAGTGGGTAAACGTCTTGACGTTAAAACAATGGCTTTATTTGTTTACGCACCATTTGTTAGGTATTACGATGATGCGGTTTTAAAATCACCGTTTGTTATCCTACCAATAGTTGGTGTGAACTTAGGTGTTACCAAAACATTTAAATTAAACTTCAATTTTGGTGGTGCATACTCCATAGGGGAAAATGTGCTAAACTATACAGTAATGATGGGTACTAGATTAGCGTTATGAGGAACTTATTTTTTATATTATGTTTAGTTCTTATACCTAATATTGTTTTAGGTCAAGCAACCAGTGTTAACTTAAACGGTACAACATCCACTTTATCCGTATCCAGTAACACGTGGACAAAGGTTGATCCTAATTTAACGATAACCGCAAATGGAAACATAACGGGTTTTAGGGTTCAAATCTCACAAACCTACATAAGTGGGGCTAGCGGCGACCAATTAAGGTCAACGGTAACATTACCTTCTGGTATAACAGTTAATACATTTAACACGACAACAGGTATATTAGTATTTAATGGAACAACAACAGCTTCAAACTGGGAAACAATTTTAAGAGGGGTTGAATTTAAATCGACATCCTCAACCTGTTATGCGCTACAAAGACGAGTAACATTTGTTGCTGGTATTGTTTTTTACAACCCTTTAACCGAACATTTTTATGAATACGTTTCTGGTACAACAACTTGGACAAATTCAAAAACATCAGCAGAAAACCGCTCATATTTTGGTAGAGCTGGTTATTTGGCCACAATGACATCTGAGGCTGAGAACAATTTTGTTTGGAAATTGATGGCGAATGATGGTTGGTTTGGTGCATCAGACGAGATGACTCAAGTAAACACAGCTAAAGGGACAACGGCTTACGCATCACAAACAGCTGTAGAACAAAAATGGCATTGGATCACAGGGCCAGAAAAAGGTACTCAGTTCTCTAACGGAAGTACGGCCGTAACGGGTCAATATGCTAAGTGGGCTGGTGGTGAGCCAAATAACGCTGGTGGTGAACATTACGGGCAATTTTATTCTGGTAATAATGGTATGTGGAATGACCTACCCAATACTAACCTACCTGGGTATATCTGTGAATATGGGGATATGCCTGGTGATCTAACTAGTAGCGTTACAATATCAACAAGAAACATAGAAATAAGCGGTGCCTCAAGTGGGTATATTACTGGGGGTAATATAAATGTTTGTTCTGGTAGTAATAGCACCACATTGACACTGAGTGGCTTAACTGGTAGTGTTGTTAGATGGGAGTCTTCTTTTGATAACTTTTTCACAGCTGGTACAACAATTTCAAATACAACAACAAGTATAACAATTAGTAATATAACGAAAACAACTTATTATCGAGCGATCGTTAACTCAACTAGCCCAGTAACTTGTTCATCATTACAAACATCTAGTGTTTACTTAGCGGTTAAACCAACAAAGTCTGGGACCATTTTTGCGGCCAATAATTCAATTTGTTCTGGTGGGGTTGTTGAATTAACATTATCTGGACAACAAGGTAATATTAACAAATGGCAGAAATCAACAAACGGTACAACCTGGACCGATATTAGTAATACTACAGTTAGTTTAACAGAAACCATATCCAGCGCTGGGACATACTATTACAGGGTTGAGGTCCAAACACCTAATTGTGGTAGCGCTGTTTATTCTGATATAAAAATAATCACTGTTACATCTGGAACACCACCCACTGGTGGATCTGTTTCATCCGCTGTTCACGCAACAACAACAAACTCTGGTACACTAACATTAAGCGGGTACACTGGTACAATCGTAAAATGGCAAAAATCTGTAAATAGTGGCGTTACCTGGTCTGATATAGTAAATACCGCCGCAACTTATACATACACTAATCAAACAGATGCAACATTATTTAGAGCTCAATTACAGAGTGGTACCTGTGGTTACGCGTATTCAACAGCTGGTGTTATTGTTGTTAACCCATTTTCTTATTCAGGGTATGTATACAACGCCGAAAATATTGGGGTATCTGGTATATCTGTAAAACTATACTATAAGGTTAAAAACCAAACAACCTACACATTATATGGGACATACACAACAGATGCTAACGGAAAATATACGATAACAACAAATGAAAGTGTTAGCTTGAATGATTTTAAATTGGTTGCTGGTGAAAGTACAAGCGTTTTATTACCTAGCACCACTGACGCCCAGTTTTTTAACCAAAAATTACTAACACAATCCTTTAATGCTAAAGATTATTACAGAATGGACGTAAACGGAAATGATATTTTAACTATAACGGATGTGGTATTAGTCTTCCAAAGAAATAATAACATATTACCGAGCTGGTTAAACTCAACACCAAATTATAGATTATTTACATCTACTCAGTGGTCGGTAATCAACGGTTCAAATAGTAATCTAAAAACAACTTATGTCGGTGCTCAGTCAATCACAGTTGATAATTTAACCCATAACAGCACCTCAAATTTTTATATAATAAAAACAGGTTATAAACAATAAAATTATGAAACAGTTTATTTTAGCGCTAATATTTGTACTTATAGTACCAATATCAGCTTTTTCTCAAACTTGTGTTAGTGTAGACTCTGTTTACAGCACAATGAAAATAAAAGAATTTAAAGATAGGAATATCCTATTTGGTGTTAAACAAATCACTGAAGAGGTTCTATCCGAAAAGTACTCCTTGTGTGAGCAAAACGCAATACCAGTTATGGTTGAGATTACCAGAGTTGGTACACCATCAAGTAGTTTTAGAATCGCTGGTGTTGGGGCGGCCACAGAGACAACGCAAATATTATTAAAAGTTCATTTTGGTGATACTATAGTTGATGGTATCGGGGAATCAGCGACAACAGCAAGTTATGCCTTTATTGAATTAAAAGAGGGTAAAGTACCATTCAGCAAATCTTCAATCGGAATCGCGATGAAAAAAGCTATAATTGATGCAATAAATAAGTTATAACATGAGACATATATTCTTAATCGTATTAATATTCTGTTTAAGCCCGTTATCAGCCCAAATAAAGAACTTTGAGGTTGGTGGGATAGTTCTTAATGGAAACAATAAAAACTTACAGCTAACGTCAAAAATGACGTATGAATTACAGACAAAAAATAAATCAACTGGGGTTGTTTTTGCACCATATTATTTTTTATATTACGGCCAAGAAAATAGTGAGTTTAAAAAAGAGTCGGAAGACGCTAGATTAAACATATTTTCCTGGAAAGAGATTAAAAACGGTTACAGTGCGATATTATTCTCAACCGTAGAACATTCGTTAATTAAAGAGCTTAATCTTGGTGTATCAGGTGGATTAGGTCTTAAAAAATCGTTTAAGAGTGATAAATTAACAGGTAGTGTCTCATTGGCTTATGTTTATGACAGATCTGAAATAACTAAAATTTGGTTGGGTAGTAAACGCGTGTCATATAGGCACCAATTAAAGTATAAAATTAAAGATGTTACTTTTGAGAATAATGTTTTAATGCAACCAGCTGTCGCATCAACCAATAATTTAATTTGGGGTAGGAATACTGTTGGTAACTACAATCTATCTGTCACAAAATCAATAGCCAAAACAACTTCAATAGGTTTTATATATGAGGGGTACCTATCAACAATCAGTACTGAATTTAATAAAAACATAAAACCGTTAGATCAAAGATTTAGTCTCATATTCAAGTATTCTATCTCTAATTAAATCAAATTTTTGTTCCAAAAATAGATCATATATTTCTTTAGAAAAATTATCACTAAAAAAATACACATCTATTTTATCGGTAAATAAATTATCTAAATTATTTTTGTATATTAAAATTTTGCGATAGTCAACAAATCTTTTATTAAAACTCATATTACTTTATAATAATAAAAAAGGCTCGGTAAAAACCAAGCCTTTTTGTTTACGTTAATTTATTTTTTAGATGGTAACTTCTGTTCCGTTTAAGAAAAGACAACCAACTGTCTTAATTTCAGCTTTAGCCTCAGCAACGGTTGTAACTTCCTCACCTTTGATTGTTGAGCCGATTGGTAACAACTCGTTTTCATCAGAAGCACCAAAGAAAAGTAACTCATTATCTAATACCGCAGCCGCGATATAACCGACTTCAGGTACCATTAAATCACCTTCAAGTTCACCTGTTGCAATAACAGCTTTTCCGTTTAAATTTTTTACAAATGCCATTTTTTTTAATTTAATTTTTTAATTTTATTATTTTATATCACTAGATTCTATTAGTGTATATGTAAAGCCGTTACCGTGTATTTTTGAAGCTTTTCTACAGATTTCCATGAATTCTTCGAAGTCAGCTGCTTTTTTAAATACTTGGCAACCCTCTGACCAGTTTTCAACGTATGTTGAATCAGCACCAGCTTTGTGTATGTTAATACCAAAAACACCTTCTGCAATTTTATTCTCGTCATACTCCATATCTTTGTCAGCATCACGATAAACTTTAACTGGTTTAGCCTGTTTAAGCGCTTCGTATTTACCTTGGTGTAATCCCAACGCGTGAGACCCTCTATATTGGCCCTCAACCAATCTAGCGACACCAGCAGCGTTATGGTACTCCATAACACCCTTTTTACCTGGATCTGTTGTAGCAGGCCAGATGTGGAATTTCTCTTCACCATTTTCTTTGTAAGAAACAGTAATATGATCATCAAATACGTTTGTAACCTTTTGGCCAGTACTTGCGTTTCTAACACCTACTATGTTAACATCGTAACCTTTATTGTCCTCATCTTCAAACCACACGTAACCTTTACTCTTAACTGCGGCTTCAATTTGTTCTTTTGTATAACTCATTTTTTGTTTTGATTAATTATTTTTATTATTAATATCTTGGGGGGTAAATACCCTCAACACAAATCATATAATGCATACCCTCTGGTGCCTTATCTTTTAAATCAGGTATTTCAAATGTTGTAATACCATCACCGCCATACATAGTACCAAGTATACTAAAAAGCGCTTCATTACCTCTAATCGGTAATTTTCTACCATCGCAAAACATAAATCCTCTAACCTCATAAGAGCCAGCGAATAGTTTTACCATACCTATAATTTCGTCCATAATTTTTTTTGTTAGTTTTTTATTTTAATAAGTTATAATATTCTTTAAAATGCTTGATTCTATCAGCTAAGCCGATTGTACCACCATTAACTCTTTTTGTTACAGCTGTTACAGTCGCATCGTCAGCACCTTTGTCGCATATAGACCAAAGTTTATTTGAGTCGAAGAAAAACGCGGCAGAAGCTAAAGGATATTTAGTTGCTACTAAATCTGGATTCTCAACGATATTCTCCTCAACCATTTTATCGAATGATGTATAATTAGCTTTACCAGTTAATTGGATGTAGCCGCGACCTCTGAATTTAAAACCCTCACCAGATCCTTCATCACCATTACCCATACGAGATGAATAAACACGGTTAGCTATTTTTTCTGGTTGGCGGGCGTAAGATTCATTTAAGTTACCAGGGAAATATTTAGGGAAGATTTTCTTAAGACCGTCAGCACTATAATTTAAATTTTCGCTAACAGCTTTAAAACCGCCAGATTCATGACCACATTGCGCCAAGAAGTGCGCTAGTCTTAATACATTTGTAATGTTGAATTTAGCGGCTGTGTCAGGAATCTGAGCGATAACCGCATCAGGAATGTGGCCCTTTAAAGCTTCTAATTTAAAACTAGATGCTGGGATAGCTACTGGAGTAGCCGCTGTAGCATTAGCTTCATTTAAACCCATCTTAGCCCAGGTTGCGTCACCAACAATACCGTCAGCTGTTAAACCATTAGCTGTTTGCCATTCTTTAACTAATTTTTCTGTACCTGGACCGAAAGAACCATCGGCAGTTGTACCTAATTTCGATTGGAGTTTTTTTACGTCATCCCCTTTAGACCCTACTTTTAATAACATGTTTTTGTTTTATTGCTTGATTTATTATTCTTTTTCTACTTTAAATAGTTTCAAAAACTGCTTAAGTTCCAAATTTTTAATTTTAGCAAAATGTTTTGCCGCATTTAATCTTGACCCATAAAGTGAGGTTCTACCAATGGGTTCTTTCTCTTTGTCCGATTTGCTGTAAAAAATAAACATAACTTTGTTTTTAATTATAAATATTATGATTATAGGATAATTTTTGTGAATATCAAGATATTTATTTAAAAAGATATTATGAACACAAACGAAGATTTTACACCAGAACTTGACAATGTCATTATAGCAAAAATTGGTGAGTTAAAAAAAATACAAGCACAGCTAGATGAGGCGTTGAAAGTTTATAAAGACTCAATAGCTGATCTAGAAGCCGCTAAAGCTAGTTTAGTGCCAGAAGTGATGGAAGCTTTTGTTGGCCAAAAAGATGGCGCCGAAAAATTAAAGACTGAGTTAGACGGTATGGTTGTTGAAATTGTTCAGGAGTCTGAGAGATTAACAACATCTTATAAAGACGCTTTTGACACAGCTTTAACAAAAGTGAATGAAAACACCAAAAAAGTTTTACAACAAATTCTAGAAAGCTCTAAGGTAGCTTCTAAAGTTAAAGGTCAATTAAAAATCGATGGTACAAAAGTTTACGAAGGTGCTATGATGGATTGGTTGGGTAACGTAAAGGATTGGTTAACCAAAGCCTTTAATAAAGTTAATGTTTTTTCAAGTAGAGCCGAAGAAGGTTTAGACGAAATAAGCGCCATGATTAAAAATTATGACGAAGAACAAGAAAATATGTACGCTAGTAAGAATATGGATGATGTTGAGTCTGGGGCTATCTACGAGTCTATTGATAGAATGAAAAAAATAATAAATTTTTAATAACTAAATAAAATGGCGGCACCAAAAAAAGGTAGTTCATCTAACGTTAAGGTTTTTAAGAGTAACCCTAAAAAAAATAGAAAGGGTATACACAAAAAATCTAAGGCTAGTAAACACAAAGGAAGTAAAAACTACAAGAAGGCCTACAGAGGCCAAGGTAGGTAAGATAACCGTAGAGGGTAGGTAAGAAAGTAACTTTAGAAGTAATTTTAACCTGGTAGAGACTTAACTATGAATAAATCGTGGTATTTCTCAAACCAATACGTATAGAAAGCGTAAAGTCGTCATTCAATAACCTCTATAAAAAAACCACCCAATTGGGTGGTTTTTGTTTTTATATCTCGTCAAATATCATAAAATATAATTCCTCTTTTGGTCTTGTTACCGCCACATAGTGTATGTTTCGGCCTTCTTCATCAACGTTACCGTCATCGGTTATAAACGAGTATTCGGATAAGTCATGAGTCATACTACCATGCTCAATCAACATTTGGGGGTCTGATGAGTTGACAACCACACATCTCGGGAACTCCCTACCCTTACTTTTATGGATTGATGTTATAAACACTTCTGATGAAGAATTCTCTTCAATAAAATCAATAAAATCCTGGTTATTAATAAAATAAGGTAGCACCTCATTTAATTTTTTCTTAAGAGAATCGGTTATGTTGGATTTTTTAACGTTCTCTAGGTCGGTTTTCGTTATGTAATTAAAATACCTCATTGGTATTTTTTTCTTAAGCGCCTGTCTCTCGAGCTCTTTGATGACATTATTAGTTCTAACCAAAACGGTTAAAGGTTTCCCATCCACCATCATATCAAACAACCTTTTTTTGGTTATATATTTTTCATCAACAAAACCATCGTGTTCAGATTCTGGGATAGCCCTCAACGAGCTAAATTTATTAGCGTTCTCAACAATTTTTCTGTGTGATCTGAAATTTTTTGTCAGCGTTAATTCAACAACAGTCTTTTTTTGCTTAAGTAAAGATTCTATTTTTTCACAGTTAGCCCCAGAGAATCCGTATATAGATTGGTTTTTATCCCCGATTAAATAATATTGTTTAGCGTTAATCGATGACAATATTTTCATTTGTAGAGTTGATGTATCTTGGTACTCATCGATAAAAATATAATCATACATCCCGTTAAAGAAATCACGGTGCTTAGGGTCTTTTGACAATCGTTCGGTGTCAATTAACATATCAGAAAAATCACGGCTATTGGTTTCTTTTAAGAAAGCCACATAGTGATCATAATAATTAGGTTTTGGTGCTTTAACACCATCGTAAAATTGTAGCTTATACGCTGAAAAAGATGAGGAAATACTAGTACCCTCTTCATAAAACTTTTCTATGGTTTTATAATACTCTTCTCTTATCTTCCTTGGATCTTTAAATGAGGGTTTTTTCTTATCACGATACCAATTGATGAAGTCATAAAAGGTTACAATTGGTTTGAATTTACCCAATTTACCAAGCACACTACTAGTAAAACTGTGTATTGTTGTGATTTTAACCTCACTATCGATCCTATTACGAAGTTCGTTAACAGCGTCATTTGTAAAAGAGAAAAATATGATTCGGTTTGGGTCAACCCCATTTTTTAATAAATGGTTTAACCTACCCACCGTTGAGTGGGTCTTACCGCTACCCGCTGTAGCTGATAATATTATGGACTCTGGTCCACTAAACTCAATAAAATCAAGTTGTTCCTTAGTATATCCTTTTTTCATACCACAAAAGTAATAAATTATTTGTCCGTAAACAAATTTTTTTCTAATTTTGTGACATATGGGTATTCTAACATTTAAGGACGCTTTTGATAAGCATAGGAAAAAATTCAGTGTTATTCGACTGAATGATAAGGACATTCACAATTGTGTCCAATATATTAGATCGGTTGTTAAACAACAATGTAACACGGTTAAACTAACCAAAAATAATCAGAAATACAAGGACATGTTTCTAGAAATATGTGCGATAACAGCCTTAGCAAATAGAGTTGAGTATCCTTTTATTGATTATAAGGATACAAAGGTAAGTCCAGTAGAACAGTTTAGGGGGTTTGTCGGTAAATGGTTTGATGTTATAATTTTTAACTACAACGAATTCCCAATCTTTTACCACCCGATGCACAAAAAAGCTATTTTTATTTGTAAGTTAAGTGATACCGAATTTATATTATGTGGTTTTGGTACTAGGTATGTAATAAACAGTTTCCATTCAAAATCACTAATCCAGAATCACGTAATAAGGGAACAATCAACCATGAGCGCATTCTACGGATTTGAACACCTAAGGCCCATCCCAAATAATATTTATGATTTTAAGAATTTAACTCAATAGTTTGATATTTATAATAAAAGAAAATTATGGGTAAGAAAGTTTATAAAATGACTGAGGATCAGATCGCATTTGTTTTGGGTAAAAAGAAACAACCCTCTATTGCGGATACCCCAGCACCAGGTTTAAAACTAAGTAGCGAAGGCTCAACCAAAAAAACAAAATATAAAATTACTGAAGATCAGTTAAAAAGTATCTTTAATGAGCTAGGTCAAAGGGCTATTGATGAGATGGATAATTATAATTATCCAATGGGTTCCGATAGGCCTGACGCACCATGGAACCAAAATGATGACAACATTAAACAAGGTGAATCCGTTGCTGGTGACTACGTTGGTGTTTTTACAGCCCAGGGTGAATTTTTATTAAAAAATAAGCAAACTAATGAGTTGCTTTATAGTTTAACCGATGTGTGGTATGACATATATGCTGAGTTGGAAGATTACTTGGATATTCCACAACAAGAGGAAGAAGATGAAGACGGTAAATATATGACAACAGCTGATGATTGGAAGGATTATATTACAAATGAAGAATTGTTAGAGGCTTTAGCTAGTTACATTAATGACAAAGCTAAAAGAAACCAAGACTTAAAAATTACTGATACTATTGAGTCATGGGAAAACGGTGAGCACGAGTTCTTATTGGTTAAACCAGAAACAATTGAGGCTATTGGGTCAAACCCAGTGGTTGAAAAAGCAAAAGCTATGCTTGGTTTAAACTAAAAATATTTTTTTAGATTCTTGGGGTACCTCAACATAGATATGAGTGTACCCCATTTTTTTTGCGGCAACTAATCTATGTCTGCCGTCAATAACACCTATTTTATTACCTTCAAGGCCCAACAAAACTGGTTCAAAATAACTTTTTCTATGTAGATTTCTTTTAATAAAACTAACAGCATCTTTAATTCTTTTAACGCTGACATCGTTTTTAGTGTCAGGGTTAACGAAATACTCTGGTGAATCTTTTTTTAAACGAGTTATCAACGAATCAACCCCAACTAATACTAATTGGTTATTATCCGAATCAACTAAAGCGTATTGGTCCTCTTGTAAGTATTTCATATGGCAAATATATAAAATTAGTTTACTAAAACCAAAATTTTTACTAGGTTTAGTGATATTTATTATTAAAAGAAATGTTATGATTGTTACTAAAAAAGATATTATGGAAACCATGGAAGAAAAAAGTTTTTCCGAGGATAGTTCAGGAACAAGTGGCGCTGATGGTACCTCTGGTTCGTCATCATCAAGAGGTTTAATTAACAAGGCTTTTGACTGGCTTAACAGTAAAATCAAAAAAGTTGGTGATGCTATTGCGTCAAGAAACGAAAATTTAACCATTGAGGTTATTGATGAATTGTTTAGTATACATGAGGAATGCGAGAACCCTAGTTTTTTCATATCAAAAGATATAAAAAATTTTGGTGAGCCTATGATGGAAAAATCTGGTGATTGTTACCAGGTTGCCGTAAACCCAAAATACAAAGACTTATCTTTTGTTTTTGAAACTATTAAAGAGATGTATGATAACAACGAATTTTCTGGTATGTTATCAGAATCAGAAGTTGTTTGCGAAGAATGTTTAGAAATAAACGTTGAGAAAAAACTACTAGAGAATATGGATGTTTGGATGAGTAAATACCAGATATCTGAAGATGTTATGTACCATTTAAATAACAGCGTTCCTTTGTTAGAGAATATTTACAGACCAGGTAGCCCAAAACACGCGCAGATTATAAAAGAAACCAGAGAGTTGTGGGAATCTGGTGCAATAAAACTTTCAGAACTTAGTGTTAAATTATTTGAGAACACGGATTTAGGTAAGTTTGATTTATATGAGGGTGTTATGGTACCTTTAGATCTTCCATTCACAGAGGATATGACCGAAGAAGAAATTTTAGCTGAAGCTAAATACCAAGGTAAAGAGGTTGAATTAGGTAAACCTAAAAGAGGTGGTTCTAAGAAATTTTATGTCTATGTTAGAAAACCAGGTGGTGGAATTAAAAAAGTTTCATTCGGTGATACAACTGGTTTATCTGTTAAATTAAATAACCCAGAGGCTCGTAGATCGTTTGCTAAAAGACATGATTGTGCGAATAAAAAAGATAGAACTAAAGCATCTTATTGGTCATGTAGATTACCTAGATACGCAAGTTTACTTGGTTTAAAATCTAAATTTGGTGGATACTGGTAAACCATATTCGGATATCGCGATATGCGATAATTGTGTTATAAGAGAGTTTGGTGAGGATATTGACCCTATTGAACTTAAATGGCATAGAGATAACGAGGATAGGATTATTGAGGTTTTGAATGAAACCAATTGGTATTTTCAATACGATAATGAGTTACCCATCCAATTAAAAGAAAATGTCTCACTAAAAATAGCAAGACATGACTGGCATAGGGTTATAAAAGGTACTGGTAACCTAAGGTTAAAGATAACTAAAAGTTAATTCTACAAGTACCGTAAACATTTTTAGGTTCACCTTCTTCACCTAAATCATCTAACCACTGAAGACTAGAGTTTGGCCCACCATAGAATATGAAATTTGAATTATCGTCCATAAATTTTTCTTCACCGCCTTCTGGTACAACAATTTCAACACCCTGTAATTGTATAGGTTGGTCTTTTATTTCATAATTTATCACACCACCGTAACTAAAAATATATAAAGGTTTATATTTAGCGAATCTTCTAAATATCTCAATATTAATTCTCCTATCACATTTTATTTCCTTATTAAAGGTATAACAAAGCATTTCAGCCGTAGCTCTATCAACCTTAAAATTATGTACCGATAATATTTCAACTAAAGGGTTTTCGTAAATCATTTACCAAATTATCTATCTTATCGTACAAATCATGTAAAGTACGATCGTTTATTATTTCGGTCGTGACACCAACAATAGAATCCATTTCTTTTTCCGATGCGTGTTCGTCACCAGTGGTTAAGTTTGGTCTTTGCACTGACCATATGGAACCACCCATTTCTAATATAGCGTCAACCTCGTGTTGAAACCTAACATCACAGATAACAACGTCTAAATCTTTATTTTGGTTGTACCATTGCTCAAAACGTTTAACCCAAAAACTCCTACCAAATACTTGTAGTTCTGGTATATATTTTGGCATATCGTATTGGAAAACTTCAGTACCCATTATTTGTAGTACCAATCTTGGGGTTATCCCCCAGGTTGGGTCGATTTCGTCTTTAGCATCACCAAAAACCTGGTCTTCGGTAAAACCGAATAACTCCATAGCCCCACGTTTAATTGGGTTGGCAAAACTATATTTAACAAAATTTTTATTTGCAACTAGATAATCACCAGTTGTGTCCTTACCTGAACGTTTTTTTCCTAAAACACCTATTATCATATTAACTTATTTGTACAAATATAATAAAAACGTTTTAAAAAAACAAACCCCCTTTCGGGGATTTTATTATCTTTTTAAGAATTCATCCATGACGGATTTTTTTATTCTTTTTAAATATTCATTTGGTTGCTCTTGCATTGGCTCCTCTGGGGTTGCGTCCACTGGGGCCTCATCTGGGGTTGGTTCCGCGTCTGTTGTGTCCTCTGAATCTTTGTTTTGTAGTTTACTTAACATATCAGCCATATCCTCTTCACTAACTTTTGTCATATCAATTGCTGATAAAATCGAGTTAACAACATATTTGTAATCTTTAGATTCTAATTCTTGTTCCCCATCTCTCATTTTTTGAGTGAGTTTACCAGTTAATTTTTGAACCGTCTTTAAAATTGGTTCGTCTGGGTTTTCTTCACCTTCTGGGGCATCAACTGGCGCGTCAGCCGTTGTATCGATAGGTGCATCAGCCGTTGTATCAACGCCCATATCATCGGGTGTTTCAGCTGAAAAATCTGTAGCCATATCAGCTGGTTCTTCAGCTGGCGCAGGTGCGCTAGTATCGATATCCGTATTAACAGAAGAAGCTGGCTCCGTATTAGCAGAACCAGCTCCTTTTAGTTTAAGAATGTAACGCTCAGTTAAGCTTTTTTTTTTAAAACATCGATGTTTTCTTTGTAATCAACAGATTCGTTGATTTGTTTAAACATCATATTCAAATGCTTAAGAGCTTCGGCGTATGATCTGTAAGAGTGTTCGTGTATATTTTGAACACCTGATAAATATTCATAACCGTTTTCAGTTTTTACTTTGATGTAAACGTGTTTTTCTTCTTGTACAATACCATATTCAGTACCGTCAGCTGCAACAGCTTCATGTAGAACATTGGACAAGTGGCCAACCAATTGCTTATTTTCGTTGATTGCTTCTTTAGACACACCAGCGATTTCAAGAATTCTGGCTAATTTTTGGTCTACGTCTTGTATTTTTTCTGAACCTACTGGTCTCATATCTTTGTTTTTTAAAATTCTTATTATTCTTATAAATATATGGAGTTTTAGTAAAAAATCAATATTGCTCGTTTTCTAAAGATAAAAATTCATCTTTTATATCAACCCCAAGATCAGCCAATTCATCCATGTATCCAGATCTTCGTAAGTATTTAAAAACTAAATTTTCTGTACTATACTCACCAGTTGCATTTAAACCACTTTTTCTATAGGCCCTTATTTTTTCTTTTAGTTTTTTCAGTTTTAATAATTTAGCGTCTGGTTCCTCTTCTTTCTTAATGTCATTTAGTTTTTTTACAAACTCTTTAACCTTTTTTATAATATCCGATTTATTAACAGCAGCTTTATCTTTACTGGGTTCCTTTCTCCATTTATTGTAGAGTATACTATATATCCCATCAGAAGCGTCTAACTCTTCTTTAATATCCTGGACATATAATTCAACATCAAAACTTTTAACTTTAATATTGTGTTTTAGATTATAAACTTCTTTTTTAGCGGTAAAAAATTCATCAACCAGTGTCGTGTCTTCATTAACCTTTTCTTTGTCAATTACGATATGCAAATCAATGTCTGAGTATTCGGACCAATTATAATTAGCTAAACTACCAACAAATAAAATATCTTCAATAACAAAAGTATCAATACCAAAACTTTCAATAAAATCCTTTGCTATTGAGATAAGATGTTCTCTAACATCTTTGTGTAACTTGATTGTTTTAAAGTTATCCGATGAGGCGTTGTCCCATATATCTGAATATAGGGTTGCTCTAACAGTGAAACTTTTAATAATATTGTCCATATCTAATAAATATCAGTATTTTAAATAAAAAACACTTTAAATTAGATAATCATCCTCAAATTCCTCAGAAATATAATGTTCATCGGTTTTTTCAATCCAACCTGTTATGATATATTTAAACTGTCCATTCTTAGGTGGGTTACCTCGATGTTTGTGAGTCCATAATGCTGGGGCGATAATTAGCTTACCAGTTTCTGGTTTAACCTTTTGTGGGTTAAACTTAAACTCGGTTTCTCCGCCATCAACATCGTTTAGGTAGTAAATAAAAAACAACTCCCTTTTAATTGTCATACCACCCTCATTTTCATGATGCCAGGCATAATACCCTTGATCATCTATATATCTTTGCATTTGCATATGCGGGTGACCATCATTGGCGGCTATATAACAAGACTGTGCTGTTCTCACAGCGGAAGCTTTGGTACTAAAGCCACCAGTTAATGTCATAAAGCTATTATGTTCAATGTAATCAACTAGGTTACCAAGTAAGTTTTCCCTTAGATAATCATAGATGTATAACCAGTTTGGGTTATCTAAATTTAAATGGATCATCAAATCTGTTGATGACTTAACTAATTTATTAACGCCAGCACCGCTAATACCTTCCATTTGATTGTTGGAAGATTCAAATTCATTTATTATGAATTCACAGAATTCTTTTGGTAGCGTATTTTCGTATATTTTAATTAAATTATCCATTATAAATTTTTTGTATAAATAATTTTAAAACTGTTTATTCTATCATTTAATCTCAAAGGTTTAACTTTACTATCGGTAAAATCACATAACTCAGAATTTTTAAAGAACACATAAACGTTGCACCCAAAATTTTCTGCTATTTCATTTGAATATTCTCTAACCTTTTTAACAAACTCGGAAAACTCATTACCTTCATTGTTAAAAATAATTAAGATATCATTTTTATCCAATAGATTTTTATATGTATAAACAAGATGACCATCCTGCCAAAACTCTATTTTCCAATCAGCTATATCGAACATTGGGTAAGCGCCCCAAGTACCACCATTTAAAAACATCTCACCGAAAAAATCCCCATTTTGGTACCATTTAACTAGATAGTTTTGATCGCCACGTATGGAAACTTTAGCCATATCATGAAAAGTTATGTTGGCTCTTGAGTTATATCTTACTTCTACAAACATTATAAAACTTTTTTATAATTATATTTTTTTGCTATGTTTACGTTAAAATATTTACCCTGGCTCTCAGCTAAATTGAGTTCAGCAAAAACTTCATGGGATACATCCTCATATTGGTAAACCATGCCGTTATTAAACGTTATTTCTAAAACTTTGGTTGTTGTGTTATACTTACCAGCTTTAATGTTTGAGCTAGTATATTCGGTAATAATCTCATTACCAAGATATTTCTTACTTGTCACTGACATAATCTTCAATATTAACTTTTCTAGTTGGGCTTATTTTAACAAAATTTTTGATAACAGATAGGCTGATCACTTCACTTGTTGTTGCAATGTGGGCGTCATCATCGTTATCATCCGTAATAGTTTTTTTTGTGGTGATTATTAAGCTATCTCCACTGATTATTTGACCTGATGGTTCCTGAAACTCTTTAATGTTTCCGTCTTTGTAGTTAACAATTATTCTTTCCATAAATATTTATTTGTAACAAAAGTAGGAAAAAAATTTGCTTATGTCAAGATTATACCTATCTTTGCACAAAAGATATATACACGCATGAAAGAGAGAATGACAAACGAATTAAGAAACGCATTTACGAAAGGGCAGACCGTTGCGTTAAAGTACAACGACTCTATGCTTAGATTACAGCATGTTGTCTTTGGTATATTAACAACAGAAAACATGATATATGAGGTTGTTAAAAACAAAGTAATCGATTTTGATGTCATGGTCGAGGATCTTAATGATATTAATAAACGTTTATCAGATGGTTCAAAAGATGCTGGTAACACGATATTACCGTTTGAGTCTGATTTACAAGACACAATTAAGGAATGCATCTCCAGAAAAAAACAAACAAACTTTATAACAGTAGAGTTGTTTTTCACAATCTTCATGGAAAAAGATAACGCTATAACTAAGTTGTTTAAAGATTATGGTTTAACAAAAACCTTTATAGCGAAAAAAATTAAACAACTATCAACACCACAGGCTAGCACTTTCTCAAATGATGATGAACTACCTAAAGATAGACCTAAGTTCTCGGGTGAAAACGTGAACCGAAATACTAAAACAAAAACACCAATGCTGGATAATTTTGGTAGGGATCTAACCGCATTATCTTTAGAAGGTAAATTAGACCCCGTTATTGGTCGAGCTGAGGAAGTTGAGCGCGTGTGTCAAATTTTAACACGTAGAAAAAAGAACAACCCGATATTGATCGGTGACCCAGGGGTGGGTAAAACCGCCATTGCTGAAGGTTTAGCGATGAAAATTGCAACAGGTGAATGTCCTAGACCTTTGCTTAATAAACGTGTTGTTACATTAGATATGACATCACTCGTAGCTGGGACCAAGTATCGTGGTCAGTTTGAGGAACGTATTAAAGCTATCGTTGACGAGGCCAAAGACAACCCAAATGTTATTTTATTTATTGACGAAATTCACACCATTGTTGGTGCTGGTAACTCATCAGGTTCTTTGGATGCCGCTAATGTGTTTAAACCAGCTTTGGCTCGTGGCGAGTTACAATGCATTGGCGCGACTACTTTAGATGAATATCGCGAACATATTGAAAAGGATGGGGCTCTGGATAGAAGATTTCAGAAAGTTATGGTCAACCCACCACAGTTAGCTGAAACAAAACAAATTTTGATGAATATCAAAGAAAGGTATGAGGATTTTCATAAAGTAACTTATACTGAAGGTGCTATTGATGAGATTATTTATCTTGCTGATCGATACATTACAAATAGGGAATTCCCTGATAAAGCCATCGATATCATGGATGAGGCTGGTTCAAGAACTCAAGTTGCTATTAAAGCTCCACAAAAGATAAAAGATCTTGAACTAAAATTGAAAGATATAAAAGAACAAAAGCAACTTGTTGTTAAAACCCAAAATTTTGAGCAGGCCGCTAGTTTACGTGACCAAGAAAAGAAAATCCTGGTTGAATTAGAGAAGGAAACCGCTTCATGGAAATTAACTATAAACGAAAAACGTAATGTAGTTACAGAAGATATGATATCAGAAGTTGTTTCGATGATGACTGGTATCCCTATTAGCCGAGTATCTGAAAACGAGATAGAAAGGTTATTATCAATGGATAAAGATTTAGCTGGTTGCGTAATTGGTCAATCAGACGCTATCGAAAAAGTTGTGTCATCAATCAAAAGAAACCGAACAGGTATTAGAAAACAATCAAAACCAATCGGCTCATTCTTATTTATTGGTCCAACAGGTGTTGGTAAAACTGAATTGGCCAAAGCTCTTTGTGAAAAAGTTTTTGGTTCTAAGGATTCTATGATCCGAGTTGATATGTCTGAGTATTCAGAGAAATTTAATATCAGCAAATTAATCGGGGCACCCCCAGGTTACGTTGGGTATAATGAGGGTGGTCAATTAACTGAAAAGGTTAAGAATAAACCGTATTCGTTAATACTATTTGATGAGATCGAGAAAGCACACCCAGATGTTTTTAATGTGATGTTACAGCTACTTGATGAAGGGTTTCTAACAGATGCAAACGGTAGAAAAATTAATTTTAAGAACACCATAATCATTATGACATCTAACATAGGGTTAAAAGAAGTTCAAGACTTTGGTACTAAAATTGGTTTTAATGACTCTGAAACTGATAATATCGCTAATTCAAGAGGTATTATTGAAAAGAACCTAAGAAAGACTTTTAAACCAGAATTTATTAATAGATTAGATGAGATTGTTTATTTTAATTACTTAAACGAAGAGGATATTAAAAAAATAATAGATCTACAATTAAAAGATTTTGAATCACATTTAAAAACAATTGGTTTTTCATTTAAAATTGACAAAAAGTTAAAGGATTTTTTACTTGAGCAAGGTTTCAATAAACTTTACGGTGCTAGAGAAATCCAGAGGACCATACAAAAATATATTGAGGACCCAATTTCAGATGAAATGCTAAAAAAACAACTACCATCTAGTGGTAAAATATCTTTAACATATAACACCAAAACTTTAAAAGTGGTTGTTAGTATAAGTGACTAAAAAAATTAAAAAAATCTTTCAGTTACTGTTGCCTTAACAGTATTTAATACTATTTATATAGGTAGTTTAAACTTACTTATATAAATGGCAACAGTAACAATTTATCTTAGAAACGATCTAGGAAGGGCTCTCTCCTATGCGGAGCTTGACGCTAACTTCAAGAATATCAAGGACACAATCGAAAATCTCGGTATCGATGATTTAACCGATGTGGTAATATTAAGTCCCCAAAATGGGGACGTCCTTGTTTATGATACCACTATAAATCAGTGGGTAAATACACAAAATTTACAAGGTTCTTATGTGTTAAACCAGTTAGCGGTAACTGGGATGACCCAAAATAATTCACCATCATATTTTGTATCTTATGATGATACAACTGGTGAGTTTGGGTTTACGCCTATGCCTGTCTCAGGAACCTCTGGTTCATCTGGTGTTAGTGCAACTGGTGCAAACTATTATGGTTCATTCAGTGATTCAACAACACAAATTGTTTCAGCGGCGAATACACCGACTGAAATTACTTACAATACAACTGAAATTTCTAATCACATTAGTGTTGCAAATAATTCAGAAATAACTTTTGAATACACTGGTGTTTATGAAATAGGTTACTCTTTGCAAGTTGAAAAAACTCAAGGTGGTACAGCTAGTGACGTACATATATTTTTAAGAAAAAACGGTACGGACATCCTTAGAACGGATTCTATTTTAGGTTTAAACTCAAACTCAATTAAACAATTGCCATTTGTTTCGGTAATTTTAGACTTAAACGCCAATGATTATATTGAAGTTTTATTTGCTTCTGATTCTGACCATGTTCAAATAACCGCAGTTCCAGCAGCAACAACACCTTTAGCACATCCAGCAGCACCATCAATTATCGTTGTTGCCAAACAAATTGGTTTGTTGTTACAGGGTGATTCAGGCCATTCAGGCTCTTCAGGAACAAGCGGTTCATCTGGTACAGATGGTTCTTCTGGTTTTGACGGTACCTCGGGTTTATCTGGTTCTAACGGAAGCTCTGGTGTTTCTGGGTCGTCTGGTGAAGATGGTAGCTCAGGAACAAGCGGTGTATCTGGTTCTGATGGTTCTAGTGGTATAAGCGGTTCTTCGGGGTCTTCTGGTGAATCTGGTCAATCAGGTTCTGATGGATCTTCAGGAACAAGTGGTTCTTCAGGTATTGACGGTGCTAGTGGTATTTCAGGTATTTCAGGTACTTCTGGTTCTGATGGCTCCTCAGGTATTTCTGGTGAATCTGGGTCTAACGGTTCTTCAGGAACAAGTGGTGAGAGTGGTTCTAATGGTTCTGATGGTATTTCTGGTGAATCTGGTTCTTCTGGTAGCAACGGGTCGTCTGGTGAGTCTGGACAATCAGGTTCTGATGGCTCCTCAGGTACTTCAGGTATAAGCGGTTCTAACGGATCTTCTGGTGAGTCTGGTGCTAGTGGATCAGACGGTTCTTCAGGGACGTCAGGTATAAGCGGTTCTAACGGATCTTCTGGTGAGTCTGGTCAATCTGGATCAGATGGGACATCGGGTATAAGCGGGTCGTCTGGTTCTAACGGATCATCTGGTCAGTCTGGTGCTAGTGGATCGGATGGTTCCTCAGGAACGTCTGGATTCAGTGGTTCTAACGGATCATCTGGTCAGTCTGGTGCTAGTGGATCGGATGGTTCTTCAGGAACATCTGGTTCTTCAGGTATTGATGGGGTTAGTGGTATAAGTGGTATTTCTGGTACTTCTGGCTCCGATGGTTCTTCAGGAACAAGCGGCGAGAGTGGTTCTAATGGTTCTTCTGGCGAATCTGGTCAATCAGGTTCTTCTGGTAGCAATGGTTCTTCTGGCGAATCTGGGTCAAATGGTTCATCAGGTGTATCAGGTGAGTCTGGTTCATCTGGTTCTAACGGTTCCTCTGGTGAGTCTGGTGCTAGTGGATCGGACGGTTCTTCAGGGACGTCAGGTATAAGTGGTAGTAATGGGTCTTCAGGTCTTTCAGGTGAATCTGGAAGTAATGGGTCTTCAGGTATAAGCGGATTAAGTGGTTCCAACGGCTCTTCAGGTGAGTCTGGTTCTTCTGGGTCAAATGGGTCATCTGGTGCTTCAGGTTCATCTGGATCAGATGGTTTTTCAGGTAATAGTGGATCAAGTGGTTCTTCTGGAAGTTCAGGTCTTTCAGGTTCTTCTGGATCTAATGGTTCATCTGGTAACAGTGGTTCTTCTGGTAGTGATGGTTCTTCTGGTACTAGCGGGGTAAGCGGATCTGCTGGTTCATCAGGTATTTCTGGTGTTTCTGGAAGTGATGGTTCTTCAGGAACAAGTGGTGTAAGTGGATCTGATGGTTCTAGTGGTATAAGTGGTATTTCGGGTTCAAACGGATCATCTGGGTCAAGTGGTGAATCTGGTTCATCAGGATCTAACGGTTCTTCAGGTAATAGTGGTTCTTCTGGATCAGATGGTTCTTCAGGGACAAGTGGACAATCGGGTTCTGATGGGGTTAGCGGTTTGAGTGGATCATCAGGTAGCGATGGTTCTTCTGGAACCTCTGGATTCAGTGGTTCTAACGGTTCCTCTGGTGAGTCTGGATCTTCTGGATCAACAGGTTCTTCAGGTATAAGTGGTGAAAGTGGTTCATCAGCGAGTTCTGGATCATCGGGTTCTGATGGTTCTTCAGGAACAAGCGGTTTCTCTGGTAGTTCAGCAAATTCTGGTTCTTCTGGTTCATCAGGTAGCGATGGTTCTTCTGGTATAAGTGGGTTATCTGGTTCATCAGGTTCTGATGGTTCTTCAGGATCTAGTGGTTTGGATGGTGTTAATGGTGTTAGTGGTGTATCAGGTAGTGATGGTACATCTGGTTTCTCTGGAGTTGACGGTACTGCTGGTACAAGTGGATTAAGTGGATCTGACGGTTCTTCGGGAACGTCAGGTGTTTCAGGTAGTGATGGTTCAAACGGTAGCTCAGGTTTAAGCGGATCTTCTGGTTCAAACGGCAGCTCAGGTTTAAGCGGATCATCGGGATCTTCAGCAAGTTCAGGTTCATCTGGTTCTGATGGTTCTTCAGGTACATCTGGTTTCTCAGGTGAATCTGGGTCATCGGGATCTTCAGCATCAAGTGGTTCTGATGGTTCTTCAGGTACATCTGGTTCTTCAGGCGAGAGTGGTTCCTCAGCATCTTCAGGTTCATCGGGATCAAATGGTAGTTCAGGTATAAGTGGTGAATCTGGTAGCAGTGGCTCTTCAGGTTCTAGCGGTAATAGTGGTTCCTCTGGATCGGATGGTTCTTCAGGAACATCTGGTTCTTCAGGTATTGATGGTGCTAGTGGTATTTCTGGTATTTCTGGTACTTCTGGTAGTGATGGTTCTTCAGGTATAAGTGGTAATAGTGGTTCTTCAGCATCTTCAGGATCAAGTGGTTCTGATGGTAGTTCGGGTTCTTCAGGTATAAGTGGTGAAAGTGGTTCATCAGCATCTTCAGGATCTAGCGGTTCTGACGGTTCTTCAGGTATAAGCGGCGAAAGCGGGACTTCTGGTTCTTCAGCATCTTCTGGTTCTTCTGGAAGTGATGGTTCTTCAGGAACTTCTGGATTCAGTGGATCAGCTGGATCGGACGGTTCTTCAGGCACATCTGGATTCAGTGGGTCAGCTGGTAGTTCGGCGTCATCGGGTTCATCTGGTTCTGACGGTTCTTCAGGTACATCTGGTTTCTCAGGTGAATCTGGTTCATCTGGTAGCAATGGTTCATCTGGTTCTTCAGGTGTTAGTGGTTCTTCAGGTTCATCAGCGTCTTCAGGTTCTGATGGTTCTTCAGGAACCTCAGGATTTAGCGGTACATCGGCTTCATCAGGTACATCTGGTTCTTCAGCAAGCTCTGGAAGTGATGGGTCTTCAGGTACATCTGGTTTCTCTGGTGAAAGCGGTTCTTCAGCAAGCTCAGGATCATCAGGTTCTGATGGCTCTTCAGGTACATCTGGTTTCTCTGGTGAAAGCGGTTCTTCAGCATCTTCAGGTTCTAGTGGTTCTGACGGTAGTTCAGGTATAAGCGGGGAATCGGGTTCCTCTGGTTCTGATGGTTCTTCAGGATCTAGTGGTTTGGATGGTGTTAATGGTGTTAGTGGTGTATCAGGTTCTTCAGGAACAAGTGGTTTCTCTGGGGTTGATGGTACCGCTGGTACAAGTGGATTAAGTGGATCTTCAGGATCTAGCGGTTCTGACGGATCTTCAGGATCATCAGGTATTTCTGGTGAATCTGGTTCATCAGCATCTTCAGGATCTTCTGGTAGTGATGGTTCTTCTGGATTCAGCGGATCAGCTGGTAGTTCAGCATCTTCAGGTTCTTCTGGTAGTGATGGTTCTTCAGGAACAAGTGGTTTCTCAGGTTCTTCAGCTAGTTCTGGTTCATCAGGTTCATCAGCATCTTCAGGTTCTTCTGGTTCTGATGGTTCTTCAGGAACAAGTGGTGTTGATGGTATGAGCGGATCTTCAGCCTCATCTGGTTCTTCTGGTAGTGATGGTTCTTCGGGAACTTCAGGATTTAGCGGATCTTCGGCAAGTTCTGGAACTTCAGGTTCTTCAGCATCTTCTGGTTCTTCTGGAAGTGACGGTTCTAGTGGTATAAGCGGTGAGTCTGGTAGTTCAGCTTCAAGCGGTTCTTCTGGTTCATCTGGTTCTGATGGTTCTTCAGGGACATCAGGTATAAGTGGTGAATCGGGAACAAGTGGTTCAAGCGCATCTTCAGGATCTGATGGTTCTTCAGGAACATCTGGATTCAGTGGATCCTCAGCAAGCGCTGGTTCCTCAGGATCAAGTGGTTCTGATGGTGTTAGCGGACTAAGTGGTTCATCGGGTAGCGCTGGTTCATCGGGTTCTAATGGTTCTTCAGGTGAAAGCGGTTTAAGTGGTAGTTCAGCAAGCTCAGGGTCTTCAGGGTCAAGTGGCGAGTCTGGTAGTACTGGATCTTCAGGGTCAAGTGGGAACAGTGGTTCTTCTGGTTCTGATGGGTCTTCTGGTACATCTGGTTCTTCAGGTATTGATGGGGTTAGTGGTATAAGTGGTATTTCTGGTACTTCTGGTTCTGATGGTTCTTCAGGAACAAGCGGTGAATCTGGGTCTAACGGTTCTTCAGCAAGTTCAGGTTCTTCAGGATCGGACGGATCTTCAGGTACATCTGGATTTAGTGGTTCAGCTGGTAGTTCAGCATCTTCAGGATCAAGTGGTTCTGATGGTAGTTCGGGTTCTTCAGGTATAAGTGGTGAAAGTGGTTCATCAGCAAGTGCTGGTTCATCTGGTAGCAATGGTTCTTCAGGAACAAGTGGTGAAAGCGGTTTGAGTGGCTCGGCTGGTAGTTCAGCAAGTTCAGGTTCATCTGGTTCTGATGGTTCTTCAGGTACATCTGGTTTCTCAGGTGAATCTGGGTCATCTGGTTCTTCAGCAAGTTCTGGGTCATCTGGTTCCGATGGTTCTTCAGGAACAAGCGGTGAAAGCGGATTGAGTGGTTCTTCAGCAAGTTCTGGGTCATCTGGTAGTGATGGATCTTCAGGTAATAGTGGTTCTTCTGGTTCTTCAGGAACAAGTGGTTCTACAGGTATAAGCGGTGAGAGCGGTTCTTCGGGATCATCTGGTAGTGATGGTTCTTCGGGAACATCTGGATTTAGCGGTTCTTCAGCAAGTTCGGGTACATCAGCATCTTCAGGTTCTTCTGGTTCTGATGGTTCTTCAGGGACATCAGGTATAAGTGGATTCAGTGGTTCAGCTGGTTCTTCAGCATCATCAGGTTCTTCTGGTAGCGATGGTTCTTCTGGTACATCTGGTACATCTGGTTTCTCAGGTGAAAGTGGGTCTTCAACAAGTTCTGGGTCGTCAGGATCTTCAGGTAGCGATGGTTCTTCAGGAACAAGTGGTGAAAGTGGATTCAGTGGATCTTCAGCATCATCAGGTTCTTCTGGTAGCGATGGTTCTTCTGGAACTTCAGGGTTTAGTGGATCTTCAGCAAGTTCGGGTACATCAGCATCTTCAGGTTCTTCTGGATCAGACGGATCTTCAGGTACTAGCGGTATTGATGGCACATCTGGTTTATCATCGTCAAGTGGTTCTTCAGGATCAAGTGGTTCTGATGGTTCTTCAGGTACAAGTGGTTCGTCTGGTATAAGCGGGACATCAGCTAGTTCGGGTTCTTCAGGTAGTGATGGTTCTTCAGGAACATCTGGATTTAGTGGTTCAGCTGGTAGTTCAGCATCTTCAGGTTCATCTGGAAGTGATGGTAGTTCAGGTATAAGTGGTTTCTCTGGTAGTTCAGCATCTTCAGGATCAAGTGGTTCTGAGGGTAGTTCAGGAACAAGTGGGGTTGATGGTACTTCTGGTTTATCAGCATCAAGTGGTTCTTCAGGGTCTTCGGGTTCTGATGGTTCTTCAGGAACAAGCGCTATGAGCGGTGAATCTGGTTCTTCGGCATCATCTGGTTCTTCAGGATCTTCGGGTTCTGATGGTTCTTCAGGAACAAGCGGTGAATCTGGTTCAGCTGGTTCTTCAGCGTCATCAGGAACTTCAGGTTCAAGTGGTATAAGTGGTGAATCTGGTACATCAGGTTCTTCAGCATCTTCTGGTTCATCTGGAAGTGACGGGTCTTCAGGAACATCTGGATTCAGTGGATCTTCAGGTTCTTCGGGTACATCAGCAAGTTCTGGCTCTTCTGGGTCAGACGGATCTTCAGGGACAAGTGGGGAAAGTGGATTCAGTGGATCTTCAGCTTCTTCAGGTTCATCTGGAAGTGATGGGTCTTCAGGAACATCTGGTTCTTCAGGAACATCTGGTTTGTCTGGTGAAAGCGGTTCTTCAGCATCTTCAGGATCATCTGGAAGTGACGGTTCTTCGGGAACAAGTGGATTTGATGGGTCAAGTGGTTCTTCAGCATCTTCAGGATCTAGTGGTTCTGACGGTAGTTCAGGTTCTTCAGGTATAAGTGGTACTTCAGCAAGTTCTGGTTCTTCTGGGTCAGACGGATCTTCGGGTACATCTGGATTTAGCGGATCTTCAGCAAGCGCTGGATCTTCAGGTTCTTCGGGATCTGACGGTTCTTCGGGGTTAAGTGGATCGGCTGGTAGTTCGGCTAGTTCAGGAACATCTGGATCGAGCGGTGAGAGCGGTGAGAGTGGTTCATCGGGTTCTTCAGCAAGTTCAGGATCTTCAGGATCTGATGGTTCTTCAGGAACTTCAGGATTCAGTGGATCTTCAGCAAGCGCTGGTTCTTCAGGATCTTCAGGATCTGACGGTTCTTCTGGTACATCTGGTGAAAGCGGATTTAGCGGATCTTCAGCATCTTCAGGATCTAGTGGGTCCGATGGTACTTCAGGAACTTCAGCTTTAAGCGGTTCTTCAGCAAGCTCAGGTACATCTGGTTCATCTGGTACAAGCGGATCGTCTGGAACAAGCGGTACATCAGCATTAGCTGGTTCTTCAGCAAGCTCAGGTACATCAGGTTCTTCTGGTAGTACTGGTACAAATGGTACGTCAGGCGCCTCATCATCTTCATCATCTTCAGCAACTTCAGGAACTTCTGGTTCTTCAGGTTCAGCTGGTTCAACAGGTACATCTGGTGAGAGTGGTGATTCGGCATCTTCAGCAACTTCAGGAACTTCTGGTTCTTCAGGTTCAGCTGGTACATCGGGTATATCAGGTTTAGAGTGTTTCTCAATAGCATACCTTTGGGGTGTCGGTGGTTCTTTACCAGCTAACGGTCAAATAGTTAGCCAAGACGGTTCTTTAGGTAGTTTTGTTACAAGTATATTAATAAGTGACCTAGATGCTAATGGTGTTAATCGTGATATAGCTTTAGATGCGATAGCAATCGGGTCAACAATAACAATTAATGGTTACATATACAGAATAGAAAGTAACACCGATTCGGGTAGTTTCCATTCTTATAATGTCGTATTTATCGGTGGTGGTTTAGATGAATCCCCAGCCCCTGGTACACCGATAGTATTAGAATTCTGCGCTTCATTGGGTAGTGGTTCAAGCGGTACTTCGGGTACAAGTGGTACATCTGGTTCATCGGGTACATCTGGTTCATCGGGTACAAGTGGTTCATCTGCTTTAAGTGCCTCTTCAGGAACTTCTGGTACAAGTGGTTCATCAGCTTCTTCTGGTACAGAAGGTTCTTCAGGTAGATCAGCAGCTTCAGGTTCTTCAGGTACAAGTGGTTCTTCAGGATCAACTGGTACTGCTGGTTCTTCAGCTTTATCAGCTTCTTCAGGAACTTCAGGTTCTTCAGCAAGTTCTGGTACGACTGGTACATCGGGAACCTCAGCATTAGCTGGATCATCAGCATCTTCAGGTACAAGTGGTTCTTCAGGATCAACTGGTACTGCGGGTACTGCTGGTTCTTCTTCTTTATCAGCTTCTTCAGGTACATCTGGTTCATCTGGTAGTACTGGTACGAGTGGAACTTCAGCATTGAGTGGATCTTCAGCAAGTTCAGGTACAAGTGGTTCAAGTGGTACATCCGCTTCATCTGGTACGAGTGGAACTTCAGCATTAAGTGGTTCTTCAGCAAGTTCAGGTACAAGCGGCTCAAGTGGTACATCGGGAACCTCAGCATTAGCTGGTTCTTCAGCTTCTTCTGGAACATCAGGGTCAAGTGGTACATCTGGTACTTCAGCTTTAAGTGGTTCTTCAGCAAGCTCAGGTACATCAGCGTCTTCAGGTTCAACTGGTACGTCTGGTACAATCGGAGCTTCGGCTCTTTCTAGATCTTCAGGAACTTCTGGTTCTTCAGGAACAAGCGGTACTACTGGTATTGATGGTGTTAGTGGTGCGAATGGAACAAGTGGTTTATCTGGTACATCTGGTTCTACTGGTACAAATGGTTCATCTGGTGGTTCAACTTCTTCAGGAACTTCTGGTTCTTCAGGGACTTCAGGATCAACTGGTACCGCTGGGTCATCGGCATTGGCTGGGTCATCGGCAACATCAGGAACTTCAGGTTCTGCTGGTAGCACTGGTACTGCGGGTACAAGTGGTAATTCATTATCTTCAGGAACTTCAGGATCCGCTGGTACATCTGGTTCTTCAGCATCTTCAGGTACATCTGGTTCAAGTGGTTTAGCTAGTTCATCAGGAACAAGTGGTTCTTCAGGTTCAACTGGTACCGCTGGTACAATTGGTTCATCTGCTTTAAGCGCTTCTTCAGGTACTTCAGGTACATCTGGGTCAACTGGTACAACTGGTTCCGCTGGTTTATCGGGTGCTTCAAATAGTTCGGCAACAAGTGGATCTTCAGGTTCATCAGGATCAACTGGTACAACAGGTACAGCGGGGTCTTCAAACGCATCAGCATCTTCAGGTACATCTGGATCATCTGGTAGTACAGGTACTGCTGGTACAATTGGTTCATCTGCTTTAAGCGCTTCTTCAGGTACGTCAGGAACTTCAGGTTCTAGCGGTTCTTCTGGTACAGAGGGTTCATCTGGTAGATCAGCAGCTTCAGGTTCTTCAGCAACAAGTGGTTCTTCAGGATCAACTGGTACTGCTGGTACATCTGGTAATTCATTATCTTCAGGAACTTCTGGTTCAGCTGGTACATCTGGATCATCAGCAACTTCTGGTTCAGCTGGTACATCTGGTTCATCAGCGTTGAGTTCTAGTTCAGGTACATCTGGATCATCTGGTAGTACAGGTACTGCTGGTACAATTGGGTCTTCTTCTCTAAGCGCAAGCTCAGGTACAAGTGGATCTAGTGGTAGTACTGGTACCGCTGGTTCAGCTGGATCTTCTTCTCTAAGCGCATCTTCAGGTACATCAGGAACTTCTGGTTCTACGGGTACCGCTGGTACAATCGGAGCATCCGCTTTAAGTGCTTCTTCAGGAACTTCTGGTTCTTCTGGTACATCTGGATCTGGTGGTACTTATGGTGGTAGTTCATTATCTGGTTCTTCTGGTACATCTGGATCAAGCGGATCTTCTGGTACATCTGGTATAAGCGGTAATGTTGGTACAAATGGTACTTATGTTAACGTTAACGTAACCGCACCAGTTACTGGTGGTGGTGCTTTATCATCTGATGTAACGGTTGGCCTTGATATTAACGGTGCCACACAAAACGGTGTGTTTATTTGGGATGCGGCTAATAACAGATTTGAGGTGTTATCTGATTACAAATATAATTCAACGCATAACGCGTTAGAGTTAGGTGTGTACTCAATGATATTGTCCGATAAAGCAAGCTCAACTTCAGGTGGTGTTACGGTGTTAAAAGCGATTGATAATAGTGGTACTGATATAGTGGGTATGTTTGTTGATTATGTAATTGAAAATCAAACTAGTGGCGGTCTTAGAGCTGGTACTTTAAGATCAACGCACACTGGTGGTTTAACAGTTTATGACGAAACGTCAACAGCTGATATCGGTGGTACAACAGGTGGTTTGAGATTGTTAACAGATATTTCTGGTACCGATTTCAGATTATTAGCTGATAACGCTGACGCATCAACGTATAACGTAACGTTCAGTATAAAATTAATTGTAAAATAATCCCTAATTACTAGAGTTTTTTAAGGAAAAAATATATTTATAGATAAGTAATAATTTAAGGACGCAAAATGGCAAACGAACACATTATAAGGAGCGGTCTTTTTGGAAAAAATGTTGATGAGAATACATCCCCATCGCATTACGTTTCATTTGATCCAGCATCGGGTGAATTCACCTACACATCATTAACATCAGGAACATCAGGTACTGCGGGGACATCAGGAGTTTCTGGTTTAAGTGGTACCTCTGGGTCATCAGCATCTTCTGGTACCTCAGGGACAACAGGTGGTAGCGGTTTAAGTAAAACTAGCGGAACATCTGGTACGTCTGGATCAGCTGGTACAGATGGACAATCAGGTTTATCAAGATCTTCAGGAACTTCAGGTTCTTCGGGATCAACAGGTACCGCTGGTACTATAGGGGCTTCGGCTCTTAGTGCATCATCTGGGTCTTCAGGATCTAGTGGTAGCACAGGTACTGCTGGTGCTTCTGGTGGTAGTAATTCTTCAGGTACATCAGGTTCTTCTGGTAGCACGGGTACCGCTGGATCAGCTGGATCATCAAACGCTTCAGCTTCTTCAGGAACAAGTGGTACAAGTGGTAGCACTGGTTCTGCTGGTACTGATGGACAATCAGGTTTGTCAAAATCTTCAGGAACCTCTGGTTCTTCAGGGTCAACAGGTACGGCTGGTACAAATGGTGCTTCCGCAAATAGTGGTTCTTCAGCAACAAGTGGTTCTTCAGGATCAACAGGTACCGCTGGTACAAGCGGAGCTTCCTCTCTTAGTGGTTCAGCTGGTTCTTCAGCGTCTTCGGGTACTTCAGGAACAGCTGGTACAGTTGGTTCTTCAGGTTTATCAGCATTAAGTGGTTCTGCGGGTTCATCAGCATCTTCGGGTACATCTGGATCAGCTGGTAGCAAAGGGACATCTGGAACTTCAGGTGATAGTGGATCATCGGCTTCTTCAGGAACTTCAGGAACTTCGGGTTCTGCTGGTACTGACGGTCAGTCTGGTTTGAGTAAATCTTCAGGTACTTCTGGATCTTCGGGTAGTACAGGTACCGCTGGTTCGGCTGGTTCTTCAAATGTCTCAGCATCTTCAGGAACTTCAGGTTCTAGTGGTTCAACAGGTACTGCTGGATCGGCAGGTTCTTCAAATACATCAAATTCTTCAGGAACATCTGGTACGAGCGGTTCAACAGGTTCAGCTGGTACTGATGGACAATCAGGTTTGTCAAAATCTTCAGGAACTTCAGGTTCTTCTGGTAGCACGGGTACTGCTGGAACAGCGGGCCAATCAGCATTAAGCGGTTCAGCTGGGTCTTCAGCAAGTTCGGGTACTTCAGGTAGCGCTGGTACTTCGGGGACATCTGGTAATGCTGGTTTAAGCGGTCTATCTAGATCTTCAGGAACATCTGGTACAAGTGGTAGCACGGGTTCTGCTGGTACGGATGGCCAATCTGGTTTATCAAAATCTTCAGGAACAAGCGGTTCTTCAGGATCGACTGGTACAAATGGTACTGCTGGTTCTTCAAATATTTCAGCATCTTCAGGAACTTCGGGTTCTTCAGGATCAACAGGTACCGCTGGTACAAGCGGAGCTTCCGCACTTAGCGGATCCGCTGGTTCTTCAGCAAGTTCTGGTACTTCAGGAACAGCTGGTTCAGCTGGTTTATCCGCTTTAAGTGGATCTGCTGGTTCATCGGCTTCTTCAGGAACATCGGGTACAAGTGGTAGTACAGGTACCGCTGGTTCGGCTGGTTCTTCAAATGCTTCGGCTTCTTCAGGTACTTCTGGTTCAAGTGGTTCAACTGGTACAAACGGTACGTCTGGTAACGCTGGTTTAAGCGGTTTATCAAAATCTTCAGGAACAAGTGGTTCTTCGGGGTCAACAGGTACAGCTGGTACCGCTGGAGCTTCTGCTCTTAGTGGATCGGCAGGATCTTCAGCTAGCTCAGGTACAAGTGGTACTTCAGGATCAACAGGTACAAGCGGCTCAAATGGCCAATCTGGTAATAGTGGATCATCAGCTTCTTCGGGAACTTCAGGATCAGCAGGTTCTGCTGGCACAGACGGACAATCTGGTTTATCAAAATCTTCTGGTACATCTGGTTCTTCTGGTAGCACGGGTACCGCTGGTACAAGCGGAGCTTCTGCTCTTAGTGGATCTGCGGGTTCATCGGCTAGTTCAGGTACGTCTGGTAGCGCTGGTACCGCTGGTTCAGCTGGTTCTTCAAATACATCAAATTCTTCAGGAACATCAGGTTCTAGCGGATCAACTGGTACCGCTGGTACAAGCGGAGCTTCTGCTCTTAGTGGATCTGCGGGTTCATCGGCTAGTTCAGGTACATCTGGTACAGTTGGTTCTTCGGGTTTAAGTGGTTCTGCTGGTTCTTCAGCTAGTTCAGGCACAAGTGGTACTTCTGGTAGTACGGGTTCTGCTGGTTCTGCTGGGGCTTCGAATGCTTCAGCTTCTTCAGGAACTTCTGGTTCTTCAGGATCTACTGGTACAAATGGTACTTCAGGTAACGCTGGTTTAAGTGGTTTATCTAGATCTTCAGGAACGTCTGGTACGTCTGGATCAACTGGTACAAATGGCTCTGATGGTTTAAGTGGTTTATCTAAATCTTCTGGTACATCTGGATCTTCAGGATCGACAGGTACTTCAGGAAATTCTGGCCTTAGTGGTTCCGCTGGGTCATCAGCTAGTTCTGGGACTTCTGGAACAGCTGGATCAGCTGGTTTATCAGCCTTAAGTGGTTCTGCTGGTTCTTCAGCATCTTCAGGAACTTCGGGTACTGTTGGTTCTTCAGGCTTAAGTGGTTCTGCGGGTTCTTCAGCATCTTCAGGTACATCAGGTAGTAAAGGTACTTCAGGTACTTCTGGTGATAGTGGTTCATCAGCGTCTTCAGGTACAAGTGGTTCTTCAGGTACAAGTGGTACTGACGGTAATAGTGGTTTAAGTAGATCTTCAGGAACTTCAGGTTCTTCAGGATCAACAGGTTCTGCTGGTACGGTTGGAGCTTCAAACGCTTCAGCGTCTTCTGGAACTTCAGGTTCTTCAGGATCTACTGGTACAAATGGTACCGCTGGTCAATCAGGTTTATCTGGTTCAGCTGGTTCTTCAGCATCTTCAGGTACATCTGGTTCTAATGGTACTTCAGGTAATTCGGGTTTAAGTGGTTCAGCTGGTTCTTCGGCAAGTTCTGGTACTTCTGGAACCTCTGGTAGCACAGGTACTGCTGGATCGGCGGGGTCTTCAAACGCTTCAGCTTCTTCAGGAACTTCAGGTTCTTCTGGATCAACAGGTTCTGCTGGTACAAGCGGAGCTTCTGCTCTTAGCGGGTCAGCTGGTTCCTCAGCATCTTCAGGTACGTCTGGTACAAGTGGCTCCACTGGAACTTCTGGTAATGCTGGTGGGTCTGGTTTATCAAGAACTTCTGGTACATCTGGATCTTCAGGATCGACAGGTTCTGCTGGTACAGATGGTCAATCTGGATTGAGTAAATCTTCTGGTACATCTGGATCTTCAGGATCAACAGGTACTGCGGGTACAAGCGGAGCTTCAGCTCTTAGTGGATCTGCGGGCTCTTCAGCAACAAGTGGTACATCTGGGTCTTCAGGTACAGAAGGTTCTTCAGGTAGATCAGCCGCTTCAGGTTCTTCAGCAACAAGTGGTTCTTCAGGATCATCTGGTACAGATGGACAATCAGGTTTGTCAAAATCTTCAGGAACAAGTGGTTCTTCTGGGTCAACTGGTACCGCTGGTACGGTTGGGGCTTCAAACGCTTCAGCGTCTTCTGGTACATCTGGTTCTTCAGGATCAACTGGTACTGCGGGTACTGCTGGTCAATCAGCATTAAGTGGATCAGCAGGATCTTCAGCTAGTTCAGGAACGAGTGGTAGTGCGGGTACAAACGGTACATCTGGTAATGCTGGTTTAAGCGGTTTATCAAAATCTTCAGGGACAAGTGGTACAAGTGGTAGCACTGGTTCTGCTGGTACTGACGGTAATAGTGGGTTATCAAAATCCTCTGGTTCTTCAGGAACTTCTGGTAGTACAGGTACCGCTGGTTCAGCTGGTTCTTCAAATACATCAAATTCTTCAGGAACATCAGGTTCTAGCGGTTCAACAGGTACCGCTGGTACAACAGGTTCTTCAAATGTTTCAGCATCTTCGGGTACGTCTGGTACAAGTGGTAGCACAGGTACGGCGGGTTCTGCGGGTCAGTCAGCTTTATCTGGTTCTGCTGGTTCTTCAGCATCTTCAGGAACTTCAGGAACAACTGGTTCTTCTGGCACTGCGGGTCAATCAGGTCAATCAGGATCAGCTGGTTCATCAGCATCTTCAGCATCTTCAGGAACAAGTGGTTCTTCTGGTCAATCAGGATTATCTGGTTCCGCTGGTTCTTCAGCTAGTTCGGGTACAACTGGTACATCTGGTTTATCAGCATTAAGCGGATCAGCTGGATCTTCAGCTAGTTCTGGAACAAGTGGTAGTACTGGTACCACAGGTACATCTGGTAATGCTGGTTTAAGCGGTTTATCAAAATCTTCAGGTACAAGCGGATCTTCAGGGTCTAATGGTACCGATGGTAATAGTGGTTTAAGTAAATCCTCAGGAACTTCTGGATCTAGTGGGTCTAGTGGTACTGACGGTAATAGTGGTTTAAGTAGATCTTCAGGAACTTCAGGTTCTTCAGGATCAACAGGTACCGCTGGTACAAGCGGAGCTTCTGCTCTTAGCGGGTCAGCTGGTTCTTCAGCTTCTTCGGGAACTTCAGGAACAAGTGGTTCTGCTGGACAATCAGGGTTATCTGGTTCAGCTGGTTCTTCAGCGTCTTCAGGAACTTCAGGTTCAAGTGGTACAGAAGGTTCTTCAGCTAGATCAGCGGCTTCAGGTTCTTCAGGAACTTCGGGTTCTTCTGGTAGCACAGGTACAGATGGCCAATCTGGATTGAGTAAGTCTTCAGGAACTTCAGGTTCTTCAGGATCAACAGGTTCTGCTGGTACTGCTGGTGCGTCAAACGCTTCAGCATCTTCAGGTACTTCAGGTACTTCTGGATCTACTGGTACAAGTGGTAATGCTGGCTTATCTGGTTCAGCGGGATCCTCAGCATCTTCAGGTACTTCTGGTACCGCTGGTTCAGCTGGTTTATCCGCGTTAAGTGGTTCAGCTGGTTCTTCAGCATCTTCAGGTACATCTGGTACTGCTGGTCAATCAGGGTTAAGTGGATCTGCTGGTTCTTCAGCATCTTCAGGTACAAGTGGCTCAACTGGTACCACAGGTACTTCAGGTAACGCTGGTGGATCTGGTTTGTCAAAATCTTCTGGAACATCAGGTTCATCTGGTACAAATGGTTCTGACGGTAATAGTGGTTTAAGCAAATCTTCTGGCACATCAGGATCTTCTGGATCAACTGGTACAAGTGGTACTGACGGTTTAAGTGGTTTAAGTAGATCTTCAGGAACTTCGGGTTCTTCTGGATCAACTGGTTCTAATGGTACAAACGGAGCTTCCGCTTTGAGTGCTTCTTCAGGAACTTCGGGTTCTTCAGCAACAAGTGGTTCAAACGGTACTTCTGGTAATGCTGGTGTTTCTGGTTTGTCATCAACTTCAGGTACTTCTGGTTCTTCAGGTACATCTGGATCTAAAGGTAGTGACGGTACGGCTGGTAATAGTGGCGCATCGGCATCTTCAGGAACTTCGGGTTCTTCAGGATCAACTGGTACTGCTGGTACAAGCGGAGCTTCGGGTTTAAGTGGATCTGCGGGTTCATCGGCTAGTTCAGGTACATCTGGTAGCGCAGGTACTGCGGGCCAATCAGCATTAAGCGGTTCAGCTGGTTCTTCAGCGTCTTCAGGTACATCTGGTACAAGTGGTTCTGCTGGTTCTTCAGGAACATCTGGTAATGCTGGTTTAAGCGGTCTATCTAGATCTTCAGGAACATCTGGTACAAGTGGTAGCACGGGTTCTGCTGGTACGGATGGCCAATCTGGTTTAAGTAAGTCTTCAGGAACCTCTGGATCTTCGGGTAGTACAGGTACCGATGGTCAATCTGGTTTATCAAAATCTTCGGGAACAAGTGGTTCTTCAGGATCAACTGGTACCGCTGGTACAAGCGGGGCTTCTGCAAATAGCGGATCCGCTGGTTCTTCAGCGTCTTCAGGAACTTCTGGAACTGCTGGTTCATCTGGTCAATCAGGTCTAAGCGGATCGGCAGGTTCTTCAGCAAGCTCTGGTACTTCAGGTTCAGCTGGTTTATCTGGTTTATCTGGTTCTTCAGCATCTTCAGGTACTTCTGGTTCTAGTGGTACTTCTGGTAATGCTGGTTTAAGCGGTTTATCAAAATCTTCAGGAACAAGTGGTTCTTCAGGAACTTCTGGATCTGATGGTAATAGTGGTTTAAGTAAGTCTTCAGGAACTTCTGGATCTAGTGGCTCAACAGGTTCTGCTGGTACAGATGGTCAATCTGGTTTAAGTAAATCTTCAGGAACATCTGGTACAAGTGGTAGTACAGGTACCGCTGGTGCAAATGGAGCTTCTGCGAATAGTGGTTCTTCAGGTTCATCGGCTAGTTCAGGAACAAGCGGAACAAGTGGTTCTGCTGGTCAATCAGGGTTAAGTGGATCTGCTGGTTCTTCAGCATCTTCAGGTACATCTGGTACTGCTGGTCAATCAGGGTTAAGTGGATCTGCTGGTTCTTCAGCATCTTCAGGTACAAGTGGTTCTAATGGTACTTCTGGTAATGCTGGTTTAAGCGGTTTATCAAAATCTTCAGGAACAAGTGGTTCAACAGGTACATCAGGTACTGACGGTTTAAGTGGTTTATCCAGATCTTCAGGAACAAGTGGTTCTTCAGGATCAACTGGTTCTAACGGTACTGCTGGTGTGGCTGGTAACAGCGGTGCGTCAGCAAACTCTGGTTCTTCAGCAACAAGTGGTACTTCTGGTTCTAACGGTGTTGTAGGTGCTAACGGAGCAAGTGGTGCTTCAGGTACCTCTGGAACAACTGGTTCGGCTGGTACTTCAGGTATGAGTATGGCACCAGGTGCTTCTGGCGCTTCTGGTTCATCTGGTTCTTCAGGAACGGCTGGTTCTAATGGTACTGCGGGTAATGCTGGTAACAGTGGTGCATCAGCAAACTCTGGTTCTTCAGGTTCTTCAGGAACTTCTGGTTCTAATGGTACAATTGGTATGAACGGTGTTAGTGGTGGCGCTGGCGCGGCTCCAGGTAGTGGTACTTCAGGGTCATCTGGGTCAAGTGGTACTAACGGTTCAACTGGTGCTGCTGGTAATAGCGGTTTATCGGCATCTTCAGGTACAAGTGGGTCATCAGGATCTAGTGGTACTGCTGGTAATAGTGGTTTAAGTAGATCTTCAGGAACTTCAGGTTCTTCAGGTACGACTGGTACTGCGGGTGTTGATGGTTCATCTAACACATCAAAAACTTCAGGAACTTCAGGTTCATCTGGTTCAAACGGTACTTCAGGTAACGCTGGTAACAGTGGTGCATCAGCAAACTCTGGTTCTTCA
>JACCDW010387705.1_pt1 | contig 43824 bp, 44 predicted proteins | sample 7449781 | NCBI WGS metagenome assembly JACCDW01 (sample SAMN15323449, study PRJNA562643) | freshwater metagenome | isolation source: river surface water | place: USA:Blue River Watershed | collected 2017-08-18
CGCAACATCTTGGGAGGCGTAATTTTCCGCGAACCAATCATCATCAGCAATGTTCCACGTTTGGTGCCTCACTGGACAAAGCCAATTGTTATTGGTCGCCACGCATTTGGAGATCAGTACAAAGCAACAGATTTTAAAGTTCCCGGTCCAGGAAAACTGACACTTTCATTTGTGCCTGAAGATGGCTCAGCACCAATGGAGTTCAATGTTTTTGATTTCCCAGCAGCGGGCGTTGCAATGGGCATGTACAACCTTGATGATTCAATTCGCGACTTTGCACGTGCATCACTTAATTACGGATTAAATCGTAAGTTTCCTGTGTATCTATCAACAAAGAACACAATTCTTAAAGCTTACGATGGTCGCTTCAAAGACATTTTTGAGGAGATTTACCAAGCAGAATTCAAGTCAGCTTTTGATGCAGCAGGTATTTGGTATGAGCACCGTCTCATCGATGACATGGTTGCAATGTCACTGCGTATGGAAGGTGGATACGTCTGGGCTTGTAAGAACTATGACGGAGATGTTCAATCTGACACCGTTGCACAAGGTTATGGCTCACTCGGATTAATGACTTCCGTCTTGATGACTCCAGATGGAAAAGTTGTTGAATCAGAGGCGGCTCACGGAACTGTTACTCGTCACTATCGCGATCACCAAGCAGGTAAGGCAACGTCTACCAATCCAATTGCATCAATATTTGCATGGACACGTGGGCTCGCACATCGCGCCAAACTCGATAACAACAAAGATTTATCACAATTCTGTGACACTCTAGAACGAGTCTGCATTGAAACAGTTGAACAAGGAAAGATGACGAAGGACTTATCTCTCCTTATTTCTGAAAATGCGCCATGGCAAACTACACAGGAGTTCCTCAATTCAATTGATGAAAACCTCAAGAAGGCAATGGCGTAGTCGCAATGAATTCTGAGCGCGGTGCTTTGGCACTTGTTGGCTCAGGAGAATATTTAGTCCAGATGCAGGAGATTGAAAGTGATCTCTTGCATCGCGGCATTTCTAGAGGCAAATCAAATACATACATTCAAATACCAACAGGTGCTGGTCAAGAGAGCGCGGATCGCATTGAGTTTTGGAAAGAACGTGGCGCTGCGCAGGCCAATCGAATGGGTGCCGAGTGCAGATTTCTTCCGATTTTAAAGAGAGAAGATGCATTTAATCCGCAGTACATCGAGGAAGTAACGAATGCTGGTTTGATTTATTTTTCAGGTGGCGATCCGGGATACATCACCAAAATTTTTGAAGGAACTCCTCTGTGGGTAAAAATTAAATCTGAGTTTTTCTCAGGTTCATCACTTGCTGGTTGTTCTGCGGGTGCCATGGCATTCGGTGCAAAAATTGTTGGATTGCGCATTTCTCATGCCCAGAGTGGACTTGGTTTAATTCCAGAAATCGAAGTCATTCCACATTACGACAAGTTTCTTGGATGGGTTCCAGATCGCATTGCATCCATTGCTCTGCGAAGTGATGAAGGAACATATCTGTTAGGTATTGATGAAGACACAGCGCTTGTACTAACCGATACATGGCGAGTTCAAGGTCGCGCAAAGGTGCATGTTCTTAAGGGGCTTGCAGATTCACCACACACTTTTGCCAGCGGTGATGAAATTGCTTTACTTCACTCTTTCGCCTGATTGCGCGTTCTAAGGTGCCACACCGATAAAGTCTGCAACAAATGCATTTGCTGGCTTTTCTTTTAAATTGTGAGGTGTATCTACTTGTTGTAGCACCCCATCTTTTATAACAGCAACGCGATCTCCAATAGTCATCGCTTCATCTTGATCGTGAGTTACGTACACAGTCGTAATTCCAAGTCGGCGTTGTAGTTCGGCAATCTGTGTTCGGGTAGCAATTCGCAATTTTGCATCAAGGTTTGAAAGTGGTTCGTCCATAAGGAATACCTGTGGTTCTCGAACAATCGCGCGACCCATTGCAACTCTTTGACGTTGTCCACCTGAAAGTGCTTTAGGTTTACGCTCCAGGAATTCTTCAAGATCTAATAACTTCGCAGCTTCTAAAACTCTGCGATCACGTTCTTCTTTTGAGATGCCTGCAATTTTTAAGGCGAATCCCATATTTTCTGCAACGCTCATATGTGGATATAACGCGTATGACTGAAAAACCATTGCCACGTCACGGTCTTTAGGCGCAACATGTGTGACATCTTTACCGCCAATTAAAATTCGTCCACTATCTACTTCTTCAAGTCCTGCGAGCATTCGAAGTATTGTTGATTTACCACAACCAGAAGGCCCAACCAGAACTAAAAATTCACCATCTTTAATTTCTAGATTGAACTTATTTACTGCCGGCGTACTTGAACCGGGATATACGCGAGTAGCATTTTCAAATACAACTGAAGCCATTAGTTTCTCCTTCTCCAGGCAGGTACGTGCCTGACGATCCGTAAGTGAAGGCGATGAGCCCAGATGGACTCAGCAAAGCTAAGTTTAGCGGGTGAGCGTGGGTGACACTCCTGTAGAGTTAGCATCCTTATGGAGCCCCACTCGGTCAGCGGATTAATCGCGGCTTTAGCAACTGTCACAGCTCTTATTCTTTTAGGCTCACTCTTCGTTGCCGCTGAAATTGCTCTTATCTCACTTCGCGAGAGCCAGATACGTCAGATGGCTACTAAAGGAAAACGCGGAAAACGCGTAGCTGCACTCTCTGAAAACCCAAATCGATTCTTAGCTGCTGTTCAGGTAGGAATCACTTTGTGCGGATTCTTATCCGCTGCTTTGGGCGCGGAACAACTCGGTGATTACGTAATCCCATGGCTTGAAGGTTTAGGCCTTAGCAATTCATTGAGTTCAATCACATCACTAATTGGCGTAACAGTTGTTATTGCTTATTTTTCTCTAGTCTTTGGCGAACTTGTTCCAAAGCGTTTAGCGCTATTTCGTACAGAACAGATTTCTCTCGCAATAGCTCCAATTATTGATGTTGTCGCAATACTCTTTCGCCCAATTATTTGGCTCCTTTCTCACTCAACCGACATTGTGGTTCGAATCTTCGGTGTTGATCCAAAAGAACAACGCACCGCTATGTCAGAAGAAGAACTACTTGACTTAGTAGCTGGACATGCTGCACTGACAGATGAAGAGCGCGACATTGTTGAAGAAGTTTTCAATGCTTCAGAGCGACAGATTCATGAGTTGATGGTTCCGCGCACCGAAGTTGATTTCATGGATGCTTCGCTTACTGTTTCAAAAGCAATTGCGCTCGCAGTAGATAAAGCACATTCACGTTACCCAGTCGTTCGTGGTTCAACTGATGAAGTTATTGGCTTCATCCACGTCCGAGATTTGCTCGATACTTCTCTAGTTTCAACAGGCGGAAAAGTTCAAGAACTAGTCAGAAACATTATGTATTTACCAGGTACAAAAGGAGTTCTTCCTGCACTAACCGAAATGCGTAATCAGAGACAACATCTTGCAATTGTTTTGGATGAATACGGTGGTACTGACGGAATCATTACATTAGAGGACTTAGTGGAGTGCCTCATTGGAGATATCCGAGACGAGTACGACTCAGATGACATGGAAGTTCAAATCGAATCACGCACTGGTGATTTTGAAGTTGATGGATTAATTTCGATTGAAGATTTATGCGAGCAGACTGGTCTTGAAATTCCTGAGGGTCCGTATGAAACTGCAAGTGGATTTGTCATGCATGTACTCGGCCGCATTCCAGTAGTAAACGATGTTGTAAGTATCAATGGATTGAGATTTACTGTTTTGACACTAGAAGGTAAGCGAGCAGGTCAGTTATTGATCTCTCGAAACGCCTAGTTCGTGCGAGAATTAAGACCATGAGCACCAAGCGAGTTCTTTCCGGCATTCAGCCAACAAGTGACTCTTTTCATTTGGGTAATTACCTTGGCGCCGTTAAGCAATGGGTTGAATTGCAAGATGGGCATGATGCTTTTTATTGCATAGTTGACCTGCACGCTTTGACAGTTGAAACTGAACCCGCATTGATGCGCAAGCGAACACTGGTATCAGCTGCACAATTATTGGCTTTGGGAATCTCTCCAGAAAAATCCACGCTATTCGTGCAATCACAAGTTCCAGAACATAATCAGTTGGCATGGATCATGGAGTGCATTACAGGTTTTGGTGAAGCAAGTCGAATGACTCAATTCAAAGATAGAGCTGCAAAGGGCGGATCTGATTCGACCAAGGTTGGAGTATTTACTTATCCAATGTTGATGGCAGCAGATATTTTGTTATACCAAGCAGATTTAGTTCCGGTAGGCGAAGATCAACGCCAACATATCGAGCTCACCAGAGATTTAGCGGAACGATTTAACTCTCGCTATGGAACAACCTTTAACGTTCCTTCTGGATTCATTCTAAAACAAGGTGCCAAGATTTATGACTTACAAAATCCAACTGCAAAGATGAGTAAATCAGCGGATTCAGTTGCAGGACTCATTGAGATTCTTGATACTCCAGAAGTTAATGCTAAGAAGATTAAATCAGCGGTGACTGATGCAGGACGTGAAATTAAGTTTGATGAGAAAGAAAAACCAGGTGTTAGTAATCTGTTAACAATTCACAGCGCACTCTCCGGACAGAGTATTTCCGAACTTGAAAACCACTTTGCAGGTAAAGGCTATGGCGATCTCAAAAGCGAAGTTGCTGATGTGGTTGTTGAGTACCTCAAGCCAATTCGTGAAAAAACTTTAGAACTACTCGCAGATGAATCACACCTGCTGGCGATGCTCTCTAAGGGCGCAGCAAAGGCCCAAGAAGTGGCTTCCACAACCCTTGGCAAGACGTATTCAAAGTTGGGATTGGTGCGCTAAGCACTTCTGGAGTTTCAACGTAAGGTTGAGAGTTTTAAAGATATTTTCTTTTCCCGCTACGACGCCACAGAAATTTTTGGGTTTCTAGCCACAGAAATACTAGGCTCACCACTAACGACAACCCCCCTTGGTTACACGTTTTTTACATGTAACTGGGACTCCTTGGAGGAAAATTGAAGAAGTCAATTCGCGTTGCGGCTCTCGTCGCAGCTGCAACTCTTGCAGCTGGCGTACTTGTTGCTCCAACAGCAAATGCAGCAAGCAAAGTTAAGGCAGCAATTGCCTACGACATCGGTGGACGTGGCGACAAGTCATTTAATGACTCAGCTGCAGCTGGTCTCGATCGTGCAAAGAAGCAATTTGGTGCAACTGTTAAAGAAGTAACAGTTACACAAGGAACAGATTCAGAGCGTGAAGACAAACTACGTCTTCTTGCTAAAGCCGGTTACAACCCAATCGTTGCTGTTGGATTCCTTTACGCAGGACCACTCAAGAAGGTTGCAACTGAATTTCCAAAGACACAATTCGCAATTGTTGATGATTCATCAGTTGCACTTCCAAACGTTTCATCACTTGTTTTCGCAGAAGAGCAAGGTTCATACCTTGCTGGTGTAGCTGCGGCACTTGCATCAGTTACAGGTCAGATCGGATACATCGGTGGCGTACGTATTCCATTGCTTCAAAAGTTTGAAGCAGGATTCGTTGCAGGTGTGAAGGCAACAGATAAGAACGCAACAGTTGACGTTAAGTACGTTACAGAGCCACCTGACTTTGGTGGATTCAATGACCCAGCTAAGGCAAAAGTTATTGCAAACGGAATGATCGATAAAGGTATCGATGTTATTTACTCAGCAGCAGGCGGTTCAGGTGCGGGTAACTTCGCAGCTGCAGTTGACGCTGCCAAGTACGGTAACAAGGTATGGACAATCGGTGTTGACTCCGATCAGTACCTCACAGCATCTGCAGCAGAGAAGAAGAACATGCTTACATCAATGCTTAAGCGCGTTGATAATGCAGTCTTTGACGTAATTTCTGCGGCAAATTCTGGCAAGAAGGTTAACGATTCACTAGGTGGTGGAGCATTCGGCCGCACCTATGGCTTGAAGCTTGGTGGAGTTGGAGTTTCATACTCTGGCGGATACATCAACAAGTACAAGGCAAAGATCGATGCAGCTGCTAAGGCAATTACTGCTGGAAAAATCAAAGTTCCAACAACTCCAGCAAAGTAATTCAAAGTAGTTAAGTAAAAGTTAACAAAAGCAGTAGCGCTCGGTCCAAAAGTGGAGTTAGATTCACTTATTGGACCGGGCGCTTCTCTTTAACGTCAGATAAAATAAAAAGTAAAGGAGTCTGTTGTTGTGGCGATAGCAGTTGAGCTTCGGCATATAAGCAAGAGATTTCCTGGAGTCATTGCCAATAAAGATGTCTCCATCAAAGTGGAGTCTGGCTCGGTTCACGCATTAATCGGTGAAAACGGCGCCGGAAAATCTACTGTTATGAAGATTTTGTACGGAATGCAACGCCCAGATAGTGGCGAGATTTTGGTCAATGGCCAGAGTGTTCAATTTAAAAAACCAGCGGATTCGATTGAAGCTGGAATTGGAATGGTTCATCAGCACTTTATGTTGGCTGATAACTTCACAGTTCTTGAAAATATTGTTCTCGGATACGAACCATCACACGGTGGAGTTATTGATTTCAATGCAGCACGTGCAAAAATTAATGAAATGGCCGCAGCGTATGGCTTAACAGTCGACCCCGATGCTTTAGTTGAAGATTTAGGAGTAGGTCAGCGTCAAAGAGTAGAGATCCTTAAGGTTTTATACCGTGGCGCAAAAATTCTAATTTTTGACGAACCAACAGCCGTTCTTGTGCCCCAGGAAGTCGATGAACTCTTTGAAGCTTTGCAGGGCTTACGTAAAGATGGATTGACGGTCATCTTTATTACTCACAAACTTGATGAAGTTTTGCGAGTAGCTGATGACGTCACGGTCATTCGGGCAGGATCCACAGTTGCTGAAGTAAAAGCGAGTGATGTAAGCGCAAAGAAATTAGCCGAACTAATGGTTGGTAGCGAGTTGCCATCTCCTGAAATTCACGGAAGCGCAAAGCGCAATGAAGTGACTCTCTCACTTTCAAAGCTGACTGTTCTAGCTGAATCGGGCGCACGCAATCTTGTTAGCGACGTTAGCTTCACATTGCACGCGGGTGAAGTCCTCGGAATTGCAGGCGTAGAAGGCAATGGCCAGAGTGAATTAATCGAAGCAATTCTCGGGTTACGTAATTACACCGGAACAGTTGTTTTTAAAGGCGAACCACTCGATGATGAATCTGTCTCTGAACGACGCGATATGGGAATTGGTTTTATTCCAGAAGATCGCCAACGCCAAGCTTTATTGATGTCATCACCGCTATGGGAAAACAGAATTTTGGGACATCAACGTGGAAAACCCGTAATGAATGGTCTGCTAATTGATCGCAAAGCGACGATGAAGGACACTGTTCGAATCATGCAAGAGTTTGATGTACGTGCTCCAGGTCCTGATACTTTGGCACTTGCTTTATCTGGCGGTAATCAACAAAAATTTATTGTTGGTCGTGAAATGAGCGGTGCTCCATCTTTACTATTGGCATCACACCCAACACGTGGAGTAGATGTTGGCGCGCAAGCTGCTATTTGGAATGAATTGCGCGCTGCTCGCGAAAAAGGAATGGCAATTGTTCTTATCAGCGCTGATCTTGAAGAACTCATTGGTTTATCTGATCGATTGATAGTTATGCTGCGTGGATCTGTAACAGCAGAACTCGATCCAACAAAGACAACGCCAGAATCACTTGGCTCTGCAATGACTGGAGCCGCGTAATGAGATTTAAACCAGGAAAGATTGCGCTTTCTATTGCTGCACCAGTTTTTGCGGCGGTATTTAGTTTGGCAGTATCGAGTGCCTCTTTACTTGCAACGAATAAATCACCTCGTGAAGCATTTTCTCTCATGTGGGAATTTGGTTCAGGTGCAGGTTCATTAATGGAAGCTGTAAATCTTGCGACTTCTTATTACATCGCAGCGATTGCAATTGCTCTGACGTTTCGAGCTGGTCTATTTAATATCGGAGTTGAAGGTCAGCTTCGCTTAGGTTCGCTTTTTGCGGCGTACTTCGGAGCCATGATTGTTCTTCCTCCGGTCTTACATATTCTTGCGATATTTTTGATTGCCATGTTTGTTGGCGGTTTGTGGGCTTCGATCGCTGCGTACATGAAAGTAAAGCGAGGAGTCAGCGAAGTTATCTCAACGATTATGCTCAACAGCGTTGCCGGCGGAGTTTCTGCATATTTATTATCTAAACATTTCATGGTCAAAGTTGAAGGAAGTAATGACTTAGCTACCAAGCCGCTGCCAGCCAGTGGTCAATTCCCGGATTTAATGCCGGTCTTGAAAAAACTTGGTGTTGAAGAACAACCTGGTGGCGGCGTTTATGGAATGTTATTAGTCGCAATTGTTCTGGGCATTGCATTTTGGTTTGTAGTAAATCGCACCCGCTTTGGTTTTGAATTGCGATCTAGCGGAATGAATCCAATTGCCGCACGAGTGAGCGGTGTTAACTCTAAGAAAATGACTTTTATAGCTCTCGTTGCAAGTGGTGCAATTGCTGGACTTGCTGGCTTGCCAACGCTCTTAGGTGATACTCATAGCTACACCCTTGGTTTCCGTGGAGGTGTTGGCTTCACGGCCATTGCTATCGCACTCCTTGGTCGAAATTCAGCTGTCGGTATGGCAATTAGCGCACTGCTATTTGGTTTCCTTGAAGTTGCATCACGAACTCTCGAACTCATTGATATCGCTCCTGAAACTTACGTGATTATGCAAGGTTCTATTCTTCTCAGCGCAGTGATTGCATACGAAGTAGTTCGCAGATACCAACTAACTCTGCAGAGTCATGCACTCGCTAAGGCAGGTGACAAGTAATGTTGGAAAAAGGCAAACTCTCTGGGATACGCCGCACAGTAATTATTTTCTTTGGAATTATTGCGATTCTCTCCATTATTCGAATCGCAACCGGTGCTTCTGATCTAACGAGTGTTGGAACTGCTCAGGCGGCTCTGTTGCTCTCTGTTCCAATTGTTTTAGCAGCACTAGGTGGCTTATTTGCCGAACGCGCAGGTGTTGTGAACATAGGTCTTGAAGGCATGATGATCATGGGTGCCTGGGCTGGTGGATTCATGGGAAGCAAACATGGACCGTGGGTTGGTTTATTAGCAGCTATTTTCTTTGGCGCAGTTGGTGCTCTAGTTCATGCAATTGCCACAATTACATTTGGTGTTGACCACGTTGTATCTGGCGTTGCAATCAACATCATTGCCGCAGGTTTAGTTCGCTACATCTCAACAATTCTGGCCCAAGGCGGATCATGGCCCGGGCCTTCACAATCACCAGATGTTGAACCGATTGGTCAAAATGGTTTACCAATACTTTCGGGCGGAAAATACTTTGGTTGGCAGAGTCCCGACATTCTCAACTCAATAGGTGAGAAGAATTGGTTCTTAATTTCTGACATATCCCGCGTGCTACGTGGTTTAACGGGAGAACTTTCGTACGTAACGATGATCGCAGTTGCGTTAGTTCCAATAAGTTATTTCATCCTTTGGAAGACATCATTTGGATTACGTTTACGAAGCACGGGTGAATCTCCTATCGCGGCTGAATCACTCGGCGTAAATGTGTATGCAATGAAGTATTGGGGCGTTTTACTCTCTGGTGGTTTTGCAGGTTTGGGTGGTGGATTCCTAGCCATCGTTGCAGCAAATCACTATCAAGAGAATCAAATTGGAGGCCGTGGATACATCGGGTTAGCAGCGATGCTCTTTGGTAATTGGCGTCCGGGAGGATTGTTAGCTGGTTCTGCGTTATTCGGATTTGCTGATGCCCTGCAACTCAGAGACTCAGCAGCAATCCATGCGCTCTTATTGTTAATTGTTGCATTCTTATTGTTCGCAGCATGGCGATCATTTAAGAAGGGTCAACGCATTGCAACCATCGTTGCTTTAGCTTTGGCTGGATTCTTTGCTTGGTTCTTTGTTGCCTTCGAAGAACTTCCAGGCCAACTCGTCACAATGACTCCTTACCTCGCAACATTGATAGTTCTATCCCTTGCATCGCAACGATTACGTGGCCCTGCTGCTGCAGGTTTGCCGTACAGACGTGGTGGATTGAAGTAAATGTCGCTCACACCTGATTGGCAGTTATTGCACGCAACAGCAATTGCCGCGAGCAAAAAAGCGTATGCCCCATATTCAAATTTTCCAGTTGGCGTTGCAGGCTTGGTCAATGACGGACGAATTGTTAGTGGCTGTAACGTCGAGAATGCTAGTTATGGACTTGGGTTATGCGCTGAATGCAGCATGACATCAGAATTAGCAATGACTGGCGGCGGACGCTTGGTTGCTGTCCTATGTGTTGACGCACAAGGCGATTACTTGGCGCCGTGTGGTCGGTGCAGACAGCTTCTCTTTGAACATGGTGGCAACGAGTTGTTACTAATGACTCCCGATGGACCGATGAAAATGTCAGTTATTTTGCCATGGGCATTTGGTCCAGATGATTTAGATCGCAATTAAATTTAGATGAGCGCGGTAGAACCTTTTTCGGCTGTAGAGATAATTGCGGCAAAGCGGGATAAATTCACTCTTACAAATCCACAAATCGATTGGGTAGTTGACGCGTATACACGCGGTGTTGTTGCTGATGAACAGATGTCAGCGCTACTTATGGCAATTTTGCTCAATGGCATGAATTCACAGGAAATTTCTCGTTGGACAAATGCAATGATTAACAGTGGCGAGAAAATGAATTGGTCAGCACTTGATCGCCCAACTGTAGACAAACATTCAACAGGTGGCGTTGGAGATAAAATCACTCTGCCACTTGCTCCACTTGTTGCTGCGTGTGGCGCAGCAGTCCCACAATTATCTGGACGCGGATTAGGTCATACAGGTGGAACGCTCGATAAATTAGAGGCAATCTCTGGCTGGCAAGCATCCTTAAGTAATGAAAAAATGTTGCAAGTTTTGCAAGAGTGCGGAGCAGTTATTTGTGCAGCCGGTGCGGGTCTAGCGCCCGCCGATAAAAAACTTTATGCCCTACGAGATGTCACGGCTACGGTCGAAGCTATTCCACTCATCGCTTCATCGATTATGAGTAAAAAAATTGCAGAAGGAACCAGCGCATTGGTGTTAGATGTAAAAACCGGTGGTGGAGCATTTATGAGTGATCCACTCAAAGCTCGTGAACTGGCGCAGACAATGGTTGGTCTTGGAAAAGATGCTGGAGTTAAAACTCTGGCACTGGTCACGGCAATGGATATTCCTCTGGGCTTAACCGCAGGTAACGCACTAGAAGTTCGTGAATCACTAGAAGTTCTATCTGGTGGAGGCCCGGCAGATGTTGTTGAACTCACTGTAATTTTTGCGAGAGAGATGCTAGAACTTGTTGGTGTTAAAGGTAAAGATCCAGCTAACGCACTTAAAGATGGATCAGCAATGGATGTATGGCGAAAAATGATTAGCGCGCAAGGTGGAAATCCGGATGCACCATTGCCTGTTGCAAAAGAAAACTTAACGATCACCGCGGAGTCCAGCGGAACAATTCTTTCTATGGATGCAATGTCTGTCGGAGTTGCTGCTTGGAGATTAGGGGCTGGGCGATCACGTCAGGGAGAAAGTGTTCAATCAGGCGCCGGTATTGAAATTCACAAAAAACCGGGTGAAAAAATCGCTGCAGGCGAAGCGCTTTATACCCTTCATACGGATACTCCTGAACGATTTGCACGGGCGCAAGAAGTGTTAGAAGGTAGTGTTGCAATCGGTAGCGGAGAAGTGAAGCGACTCCCACTTATTGTGGAACGAATTAGTTGAAATTGGTGAAAAAGTGAGCATGCAAAGTATTCCGACTGCAGAACAAATCAAACGAGTGCCAAAAGTTCTCTTGCATGATCACTTAGATGGCGGACTTCGCCCACAAACAATTATTGATATAGCAAAAAAAATTGGTTACACAGCTCTACCAACAATGGATGCAGAAGAATTAGCAACCTGGTTTCGTGAATCTTGCGACTCCGGTTCTCTCGTTAGATATCTAGAAACTTTTAGTCACACAATTGCAGTGATGCAGACCAAGGAAAACATCATTCAAGTAGCACGTGAGTGTGCACTGGATTTAGCAAGAGATGGCGTTGTTTATGCCGAAGTTCGCGGAGCGCCAGAGTTATTTACTGAACAAGGCCTCACTCTTGAACAAGTTGTCCAAGCCACGCTTGATGGATATCGCGAAGGCGAAGAGTTAGCGCGAAAAGAAGGATTTAATATTCAAGTTCGTTCGCTCTTGTGCGGTATGCGACAGAATAATCGCTCACAAGAAGTTGCCGAACTTGCAGTTAAGTTTCGAGATAAAGGTGTTGTTGGATTTGATATCGCTGGACCAGAAGATGGATTTCCACCTTCAAACCAACAGGAAACTTTTGAGTATCTTCGTCGCGAAGATGCACATTTCACAATTCACGCTGGTGAAGCGTACGGACTTCCTTCGATCTGGGAAGCAATTCAATTATGTGGTGCGGAACGTTTAGGCCACGGTGTAAGAATTATTGATGATATTGATGTTTCAGGTCCTGAACCAAAGTTAGGTCAGCTTGCATCATATATTCGTGATCGAAGAATTCCTTTAGAACTCTGTCCAACATCTAATTTGCAAACAGGTGCTGCAAAAAACATTGCGCAGCATCCAATTGGCGTGTTGGCTAAATTACGTTTTCGCGTGACACTTAATACCGATAATCGCCTTATGAGCCAAACTTCTATGTCACATGAAATGACAGAAGTTGTGGGCGCCTTTAAATGGGATTTTGCTGATTTGCAGAGAGTCACAATTAATGGAATGAAGAGCGCGTTTATTCCTTACCCGGAGCGGCTTGAAATAATTGAAAAGATTATTAAGCCAGGATATGCAGCGATTGCGTCTGAATAAATGATTGATTTTCTAGATAAGAACTTCATAGAAAATCCATATCCAGCGCTAGAAAAGCTCAGAGCAGAGGGCAAGCCTGTTTGGCACGAAGGTGTTCAAATGTATCTTGCCGCTCGATATGACGATGCCAATAATGTTCTGCGAACAAAATCTCTAGGAAGAATTTTTAAAGCCAAAGAACCAGAGTTTGAATGGGATGTGTTTAACTGGCTTCATGCAGATTCTATTTTAGATAGCGAACCACCCAAGCACACTCGACTACGTTCACTAGTTGCTAAGGCATTTAACCGAAATAAGATTGAAAGCCAGAGACCTGCGATTGAAAGAATAACTAACGAGTTATTAGATGCTATAGAAGTTAAAGTGCGTGCAGGACAAACATTTGATGTAATTGCGGATTACGCTGAACCTCTTCCTGTAAGAGTAATTGCAGCCCTCTTAGGTTTTCCACGCGAAGATGAGCATTTGTTACGGCCTTGGTCGCAATCGATTGTAAAGATGTATGAAGTTAATCCATCACTAGAAGATCAAAATGAGGCTAAAGCTGCCGCAAAAGGCTTTGCAGATTACGTGCATGGGTTAATGCTGGAAAGAAAGAAAAACCCAGGTACAGATCTCATTAGTGATCTCGCAGCCGTTGAAGAGAGCGGCGAAAAGTTAAGCGCCCATGAATTGGTGGCAACATGCATTCTCTTACTAAACGCTGGCCATGAAGCAAGTGTGAACGCCTTTGGAAACGGAATGGTTGCTGCACTTTCGCGCCCAGATCAAGCAGAACTTTTGCGTACTAAAGCGCGTGAGATCGCTGAAACCGCTGTAGAAGAATTCTTGCGTTTTGATGCACCTCTGCATTTATTTGAGCGCACCGCAACTGCCGATACCGAAATCGGGGGAGTCACAGTAAGTACTGGCCAAAAAATAGCTTCGCTACTGGGTTCTGCTAATCGGGATGAGAGCGTATTTGCGAACTCAAATGAGATGAATTTACTTCGCAATCCAAATCCTCACATTGGTTTTGGTGCGGGTATTCATTTTTGCTTAGGTGGACCACTTGCTCGACTAGAAATGGGAATATCACTACCAGCGCTATTTGAAAGATTTAGCGATATTGAATTAGCGAGCACTCCAAAGCGACGTCCAACCTTTGTTTTACGAGGTTATGAAAGCGTGGATATTTCAGCTGCACTTGGATAAGAAGATTGCGCACCTTTTCTAGTAACACTGAAGGCAGCAATTCGACAAGCAAACTCTGCTGCACTCTGGGCATCAGAACCTGAACCAAGTGAGAATGAAAAGGATCCGATAAAGCAATCGCCGGCGCCAGTTGAATCAACGGCTTGAACTTTGGTAGTTGCAATCGAGGTTAGCGAGCCATCTGTAGATATTAAAACAGCACCTTTATCTCCGAGAGTTACTATCGAATTCTTTCCAGGACGAAATTGCGCAAGAGTTTCTGAGGTTGGAGCTTTACCAATAAATTCTTCGAATTCAACTTCATTCGGAATTAGCCAATCTGTCACAGCTAATAACTCAAGTGAAAGATCTTCATAAGGCGCCGGATTTAGGATTGTGAGTGCTCCACGCTCTTTTGCAACTGTGAATGCGGCAGTGGTGACTGATTGCGGAACTTCACATTGGCCAATAACAATTGAAAGTCCTGGAATTGATTTAATCGCGTCTGCGGCGTGGTTTGCATCGAAATCATGATTAGCACCAGGGACGATTAAAATTCTATTTTGTCCTTGGCCGTCAACCCAAATATGAGCAACTCCAGTTGGCAAATCAGAGATTTTTACATGCTCAGAGTTAATCTTTTGATTCCTAAAATTCTCTTGTAATGATTTTCCAAATAGATCATTACCAATACTTCCCACCATATAAACATCGGCGCCAGCTAGGGCTGCCATCACAGCTTGGTTTGCGCCTTTTCCACCAAAGCCAGTAGTAAAGAGATTGCCATAGAGAGTTTGGCCAGCTTGCGGCAATACATCTGCATAACAAGTCAGATCCATACTGGCGCTGCCTACGACGGCGATCACTGGTGCTCTAGACATGAAATAGATAATAGGCTAACTCCATGAATTCCACACCAGTAATCCTCGATGTAGATACAGGAATTGATGATGCATTCGCGATTTTGTTCGCTGCGCGGCATCCATCAATAAAGTTGTTGGGAGTTACGTGTGTTGATGGAAACACAAATGTGGCGCAGGTTGTCGCAAACACACTTCAGGTTCTAGATGCAGCGGGTGCAGGTGATATTCCGGTAGCTCGTGGAGCAATTCGTCCACTTCTTGGTCAATCACAATATGCAGAATATGTGCATGGTGAAGATGGAATGGGCGATTTAGGTTTGCCACCATCTCGCAGAAATGTTGATGCACGATCTGCCATCGAACTACTCCGTGATTTAGTTGATCAGTCACCCGAGCCAGTGACGCTAGTTCCACTTGCACCACTAACCAACATTGCCCTTTTCTTACGAGCTTTCCCCGAGAGTGCAAAGAAGCTAAAGAGAATTGTTTTAATGGGCGGTTCTGCCTCCGCTGGTAATGCAACACCGGCTGCTGAATTTAACGTCTGGCACGACCCTGAAGCCGCAGCGATTGTTTTCCAAAGCGGAATTCCAATCACAATGTACGGTTTAGATGTTTTCATGCGCCCTTGTGTAAGCGCTGAAGAAGCAGAGAAGTTATCTAAATCATCTGATCCATGTGCGCAATTTGCTGGTCGCTTAATTGGTGCTTTCGTCGAGCGAATTGGTTCGCCAGTTACATTGGGAGATTACGGCGCTGTTGCAAGTGTGATTGCGCCAGAATTAGTAACGACTGAGCGCTTTGATGTCATTGTTGATACCTCCGCTGGACCTGCGCGCGGTCAAACAATTGTTGATCGCAGACCAGCTCTCGAGCTAGAGATAGAGCCACTTAGATTAGAAAATGCTGCGAAAGTAGATGTGACTCTCGATTTAGATGTTGAAGGTATGCGTCAATTGTGGCTAAAAACTATTGATCCACAATTTTAATTAAACGCCTATTGGGTGCCAGACAGTTTTAGACTCCATAAAGGCCAAGATTCGCCCTGGTGAAGCCACCTCTTTAAATGAGTGAATTCTCTTTAGGTTTTGTGCGCCGCCCTTTTTAATTTCAGTAACAAGTTTTGCGTCCAAACCAGAGATATCTAAACCATCAATATCCATGTGAGAGGCAAACCAGGGAGCTAACTCAGCGCTTTTGCCAGTTAAGATGTTTACAACACCAGCAGGTACATCACTGGTTGCAATAACTTCAGCAAGACTCATAGCTGGCAGGGGAGCGCTCTCACTCGCTAAAGCGATAACAGTATTTCCGCTGGCAATAATTGGCGCGATTCCAGCAACAAATCCAAGTAGCGCAGATTTCTTTGGGGCAATAAAGCCCACTACACCGAGAGCTTCTGGAATTGTGAAGTTGTAATAAGGACCCGCAACTGGATTAGTCGCACCATCTAGTGCGCTGATTTTATCTGTCCATCCTGCGTACCAAACTAGCAAATCAATACTTGCTTCAACCTCTTCCTGTGCTTTCCTTGGAGTAACTCCAGTAAGTTCGCAAATTTCTGCAGCGAATTGATCGCGGCGACCTTCAAGCATTTCAGCAATTCGATAAACGATTTGCCCACGGTTGTAAGCAGTTGCATGTGCCCAACCGGATTGTGCAGCGCGCGCTGCAACGACTGCATCTTTGAGATCTTTGCGTGATGCCAAACATGGATTTGCAATGAATACTCCACGCGAATTCTTAACTTCATAAGTACGGCCAGATTCGGTGCGTGGAAAAGCTCCGCCAATAAATAACTTGTATGTCTTCTTCACATCAATGCGCTTACTCATGAGTCACTCCTTTGAGATACGCAGCTAATCCATGGCGACCGCCTTCGCGACCCCAGCCAGACTCTTTATATCCGCCGAATGGGCTTGTTGGATCAAATTTATTAAATGTATTTGCCCAAATAACTCCAGCTTTTAGTTTCTGAGATGCCCAGAGAATTTTCGAACCCTTTTCACTCCAGATACCAGCTGAAAGTCCAAATGGAGTGTTGTTCGCTTTATCAATTCCCTCTTGAGGAGTACGAAATGTTAGAACCGAAAGAACTGGTCCAAAGATTTCTTCTCGTGCAATTCTGTGAGATTGAGTAACACCTGTAAATATTGTTGGCGCAAACCAGAAACCCTTATTTGGCATTGAGCACTCTGGACTCCAGCGCTCTGCTCCTTCGGCATCTCCTGCGAGGGCTAACTCTTTGATTTTCTCTAATTGAGCACGTGAATTGATCGCACCTAAATCCGTGTTCTTATCTAGCGGATCGCCCACACGGATTTTTTCCATGCGCTTTTGCAATTTCTTAATAAACTCATCGGAGATACTCTCTTGAATAACAAGACGTGATCCAGCGCAGCACACGTGGCCTTGATTAAAGAAGATTCCATTAACAATTCCTTCAACACTTTCATCGATAGCAGCATCTTCAAAGACGACATTGGCAGCTTTGCCACCGAGTTCGAGGGTCACACTCTTAGAGGTTCCTGCTACTGATTCGGCAATAATCTTTCCAACTTCAGTAGAACCTGTAAATGCGATTTTGTTAATGCCAGGATGGTTCACAATAAGAGCACCGGTTGATCCATCTCCGGTAACAATATTTACAACTCCAGCGGGTAATCCTGCTTGCTCGCAAACTTCTGCGAAAAGAAGTGCTGTAAGAGGAGTAGTTTCAGCCGGCTTAAGAACAACTGTATTTCCGGTTGCAAGGGCTGGTGCAACTTTCCACGCGAGCATAAGCAATGGGAAGTTCCAAGGAATGATCTGCCCTACAACTCCGTGTGGTTTTGCTTTTGTTCCAACTCCTGCGAATTCGAGTTTATCTGCCCACCCTGCGTGATAGAAAAAGTGCGCAGCAGCGAGAGGTACATCAACATCACGAGATTCTCGGATTGGTTTTCCATTATCTAAACTCTCAAGCACAGCAAATTCGCGAGCACGTTCTTGCAAAATTCGAGCAATGCGGAATAGGTACTTGCCGCGTTCACGTCCCGAAAGTTTGGACCAATGTAAATCCAGCGCTTTTTTGGCAGCTTTAACGGCTGCATCAACATCTTTTTTACCACCGAGTGAAATAGAACTCAAAACTTCTTCAGTGGCTGGATTAATAGTTGGAAAATGTTTTTCTCCCGCAACGAATTTTCCACCGATGTAATGACCGTATTTAGGCTTTATGGAGACACTCGCGCGAGATTCAGGCGCTGGTGCATATTCGAAAGTCATGCGAAATTCTCCATTAATCGATCGTCACGTACTGAGGGCTAGCGTAGTAGCCATCATCCATTTTCATGCGCTGCATCAATAAATCATTGAGAAGTGCGCTGGCACCGATTCTAAAAAGAGATGGCGTGAGCCACTCTGGACCAGCCGTCTCATTAACTAGAACTAGTTGCTTGATTGCATCCTTAGTATTGCGAATTCCGCCCGCAGGTTTAACGCCAATGCGCACGCCTGCCATTTCATAAAAATCACGAACCGCCTCGAGCATGACAAGTACGACAGGGGGAGTAGCTGCAGGAACAATTTTTCCCGTTGAAGTTTTGATGAAATCTGCCCCGGCAAGCATCGCTAAATAGGAAGCTTTGCGAACATTGTCGTATGTAACCAATTCACCTGTCTCAAAGATAACTTTAAGGTGAGCTTTGTCTCCACAAATTTCCTTGATAGCAACTATTTCGTTAAAAACTTCAATGTAATTTCCAGATAAGAAAGCTCCGCGGTCAATAACCATGTCAATTTCGCCAGCACCTGCATCAATGGCATCTTGCGTGTCTTGAATCTTAACTTTCATAGATGCGCGACCAGAAGGAAAAGCAGTTGAAACAGCTGCAACTGGTATGTGAGCACCACCAATGGAATCTAAATGTTTTCTCGCAACTGAAACCATGTCGTTGTACACGCAGACGGCGCCAACGCTCGGGACAGAGAGATCTGTTGGATCTGGACGGACAGCCTTGGCACATAAGGCTTGAACTTTTCCTTCGGTGTCAGCACCTTCAAGAGTTGTTAGGTCCACCATGGTGATGGCAGTGTCAATTGCCCAACGCTTGCTCCTAGTTTTAATGCTTCGGGTTGCCAACATCGCTGCACGTGCGTCTGCACCTACTGCATCCACGCCAGGTAACTTATTTAGGAAACTTTTTAGTGAAGCATCGGAACCGTCAACGAGGCCGTAATACTTCATGTGCCTCATCCAATCCCTATTAGTCAAACTTATGAACTATGAGAGTAATTCTCTCAGTGAAGGGCGCAATTGTTCAAGTAGGGAGAGCGCAATAGTTTTTTCGGGATTAACAATTTCTATGTAGCACTTGATCTTTGGCTCCGTACCGCTTGGGCGAATGATAATTCGAATGTTCTGTTCTAGCGTGAATCGAAGCCCATCAGTTGGGGGTAAAGAGTTTTTAGGTTTTGATAGGTCTTCCATCGCCAATACTTTAAATCCAGCAATTTCTGACGCTGAATTGCTCCGCAATTTAGTCATAAGTGTTGAAATAAGTGCAAGATCATTTACGCGGATAGAGATCTGTTCAGTCGCATGAAAGCCATAAGTTTTCCAGATTCCATCCAACAGATCTTCGAGAGTTTTTCCATCATTCTTTAGGTCAGTTGCAATTTGTGCCATCAGTAAAGCTGCAGATATCCCGTCTTTATCATTGACTGTTAGAGAATCAACACAAAATCCAATGGCTTCTTCATATCCAAAAACTAGGTGAGGAATCTTGGAAATGTATTTAAAACCAGTAAGTGTTTCTTCAAAATTCAAATTATGGTGTGCTGCAATTTTAGACAGGATGGAGGAAGAAACTATTGAGTTCGCAAGAGTTCCTGATTGAGCACTCTTAGCCATCACTTCACCGAGTATGGCGCCAATTTCATCGCCACGTAACGCTCTCCATGTATTGTCACGTCCTTTGATTGCAACCGAGCAACGATCAGCATCTGGATCATTTGCAATCACCAAATCTGCATCGAAAGTCCTTGCTGAATCTAGTGCAAGGTCCAAAGCACCTAACTCTTCGGGATTAGGAAATGGCAGAGTTGGAAAATCTGGATCTGGTTGTGCCTGAGACGCAACAAGTATGAGTGAAGGAAAACCTGCACGGTGAAATACTCGCTGTAATGTTTTTGTTCCAACTCCATGCATTGCCGTGTACACAATCTTGAGATCACCTGGTCGTGGAGCTAAAACTTTTGTTCGTTCCACGTATTTTTCAACAATATCCTCATCAAGGATGTGCCAGTTAGTGTCTCGTTTTACTAATTTGAGAGATTCAATACTCTTAATGTGAGTAGAAATTTGTTTATCTGCAGGTGAAATAATTTGTGAACCACGATACGTAACACCATCGATAACGCCACCTAGATAAACCTTGTATCCGTTATCACTTCCAGGATTATGGCTAGCGGTGACCATCACCCCAACATCAGCACCCAATTCATTAACAGCAAAGGCCAGTACGGGTGTCGGTAGCGGGCGCGGTAATACTGAAACTTTAAATCCAGCACCACTGAAAATTTCAGCACTAATTGCTTCAAAGATCTCCGAACCATGGCGCGCATCTCGTCCAATAACGACCGATGTCAGCGAACGTTCTTGCATGAATTTAACAAGCCCAGCAGCGGTGCGCCCGACTACCGCTTGATTCATGCAGGAAGGTCCCGGCCCAAGTGGACCACGCAAACCTGCAGTGCCGAACTCTAGAAATCCTGCAAAATATTTACGCAGTGTTAATTCATCATCTGCTTCAAGCAGAGCACTTAATTGCGCAGCGGTTTTTGGATCTGGATCATCTTCAATCCATGCACGAACTTCGGCGAGAAGATTTGAATCCATAAACCTAGAGTAACTTCGGAATTACTTCCTTGAGAAGTGTTCCCATGCGAGTTGCTGCAGCTTTTCCTGCGGCAATAACTTCCTCGTGATTGAGTTTTTCTCCAGTCACACCTGCAGCAGCATTTGTTACCAAGGAAATTCCAAGTACTTCTGCACCAAGTGCGTGCGCTGCAATTGCTTCTGGAACTGTGGACATTCCAACTAAATCTGCTCCCATTGTTCTCATCATGAGAATTTCAGCTGGGGTTTCATAGGTTGGCCCGCGCCAATGGACATACACGCCTTCTGCTAATGATGAATCCGCGCTCTTAACAATAGATCTGATGCGCTTGCTATATAAATCTGTGAGATCAACAAAGTGTGCTCCAATGAGTGGAGATGTTGCGGTGAGTGAAATATGGTCGCGAATCAAAACTGGTTGACCAACTGAATAATCCTTATTGATACCGCCGCAAGCATTCGTAAGGATCACAACCTTGCATCCAGATTTAACGGCAGTTCGAACACCGTGAACAACCGGTTCGATTCCTTTGCCTTCATATAAATGTGTTCGTCCTAGAAAAACAAGTGCACGTAAAACTTTGTCTCCACTCTTTATGGAGTAAGAACGAATCTTTCCAGAGTGACCTTCAACTGCAGGGGGTAAAAAGCCCGTAATTTCATCAGCATTACATTCATAATCTGGCTGGCCAAGAGCTGAAACCGCATCAACCCAACCTGAACCCATGACTAAAGCGATGTCATGAGAAATCACGCCAGTACGTTTTGCAATATCTGCCGCAGCTTGCTCGGCAGCCTTTAATGGATCGCTATAAAGCAGTTGATCACTTGTCATGCGTCAATAATGTCACAAAGTGTGCTGCCGCTTGAAACAGTTTCGCCAATAACCGCACTGAGATTTGAAATCACACCTGAACGATGCGCAATTAGTGGCTGCTCCATTTTCATGGCCTCTAGAACAATTATCAATTCACCTGCTTCAACTATTTGACCTTCCTCGACCGCAATTTTTACGACAGTGCCTTGCATGGGGCTTGTTAGAGCAGTTCCAGTTGAGGTGCCACTTGCGCCTTGCTTGGCTCGATGACGCTTATGTACTGGCTCAGGAGCGTGAACAAAAATTTCAAAGCGTTTGCCATTTATCTCAGTGACAAGATGTTCGGAGGCAGCATGTGTTTGTGATTCCAATGCTGATTGTGCAAATGGCGGTATTTCGTTTGTGAATTCGTTTTCGATATAACTCGTGTGAATCGTGAAATTCTCGGTGAATGCAGGATCTTCCATAATGGCCCGATGAAAAGGAAGCGCAGTTGCTAGTCCACCAACTTTGAATTCTGAGAGTGCTCGACGAGAACGTTGAACCGCTTCTTCGCGAGTTGCGCCAGTAACAATTAACTTTGCTAAGAGTGAATCAAAGTTTCCACCGATAGTGTCACCATTTTTAAATCCAGCATCCACTCGAACTCCGGGGCCAGTTGGAATCTGCCACTGCGTTATTCGACCAGGGGCTGGCAAGAATGATCTGCCAGGATCTTCGCCATTAATTCTAAATTCAAATGAGTGTGCACGGATTTCTGGATCATCAAATCCAAGTTCTTCACCCATTGCAATCCTAAATTGCTGGCGAACTAAGTCGATGCCCGTTACTTCTTCACTCACAGTGTGTTCAACTTGAAGACGAGTGTTTACTTCAAGGAATGAAATGGTGCCGTCAGCACCAATGAGGAATTCGCACGTACCTGCACCAACGTAGCCAACTTCTTTCATGATGGCCTTACTGGATCGGTACAACTCTTCTATCTGTCCTTCGGTTAAGAATGGGGCAGGAGCCTCTTCAACTAGTTTCTGGTGGCGACGTTGAAGTGAGCAATCTCGGGTGCTGACAACTACAGCATGTCCACTCTTATCAACTAATAGTTGTGTTTCAACGTGACGTGGTTTTTCCAAGTATCGTTCCACGAAACATTCACCACGACCAAATCCTGCGATTGCTTCACGGACAGCGGATGCAAAAGCTTCAGGTATTTCTTCAAAGGTGTGTGCGATTTTTAATCCGCGCCCACCGCCACCATGCGCAGCTTTAATTGCAACAGGCAAACCATGTTCTTTTGCAAAAGCAATAATTTCTTCGGCGTTATCAACTGGATCTGCTGTTCCTGCTACAAGAGGCGCTCCAGCTTTTGCTGCGATTTTGCGAGCAGAAACCTTATCTCCAAGTGCCTTAATTGCAGATGGTGGTGGTCCAATCCAAATTAATCCAGCATCGATGACACTCTGAGCAAAGAGTGCATTTTCAGATAGAAATCCGTATCCAGGATGCACGGCATCTGCGCCAGATTGTTTAGCTACCTCAATGATTCTAGGAATATTCAAATATGTGGATACAGGTGCGGTTGCGCCGAGTGCATAAGAATATGTTGCCATTTGGGCGTGCAATGAATTCCGATCTTCATCAGAATAAATCGAGACGCTTTCTAAACCGTGATCCTGACACGCCCTGATTACACGAACTGCGATTTCGCCTCGGTTAGCAATGAGTACACGTTTCATTTCATCAACTTCACTTCTGGCCAGCTGTATCCAAGTTGATTCATGGCGCTACGAAGAAAAGGCATTGAGATGCCAACAACGTTTGTGTAATCACCTTCGATATAAGGAATGAAGGGAGAGCTAAATCCATCGAGTGTAAAGCCGCCGGCAACGTGAAGAGGTTCGCCAGAGTTTATGTAGTCATCAATTTCAGTATCTGACATATCTGCAAATGTAACTTTTGTTGTTATGCGATCACTGATTTCTCGTCCTTGGCTGGTGTCTATAACGCAGTGACCCGTGTGCAAGAAGCCAGATTTACCACGAACTCTTTGTGCTCTTTCCTTGGCAACATGAGCTAGTTCTGGCTTACCGAGTGATTCGCCCTCGAACTCAAAGGTAGAGTCACAACCGATGATGATTGCTGGAAAATCTATTTGTTCAAGAATTGTGTGAGCCTTTGTAATTGCTAATGCAATCACCATATCTTCGGGTGACATTGAATTAAAGAATTCTGTTTCTTCATCAACATTACTAACCATAATCGTTGGCGAAAGCCCAGCGGACTCCAGAAGTCGACGTCTGGATGCTGATTGAGAAGCAAGAACAATTCTTGGCATTTAGTTATTTCGCCCTGAACCAAACTTAATGTGCTGAGGCAGCGCAGAACGTAAGACAGGACGCGCCCATACGCTGCGCTTTACAACTGGCTTCAGATCTTCATGCTTGTGATGAGACATGGCAAATTCAATTGCAGCAACATCTTCAGGTGTTGGATTACCAAGCACGATGTCGTACTTAACTTTATTCATTGTCATAATGGAATATTTCCGTGTTTACGTGGAGGCAATACATCCCGCTTTGTTTTGAGAGTACGAAGAGCTTTCGTAATGTATTCACGGCTTTGATTTGGTTCAATCACTGCATCAATGAATCCACGCTCGGCAGCTAAATAAGGATTCGCTAAAGTTTCGTTGTATTCAGAAATTAACTCAGCACGCGCTTTTTCGGGATCCTTGGCATCACCAATTTCTTTTCGGTACAAGATATTTACGGCGCCTTGTGCTCCCATGACAGCAATTTCAGCTGTTGGCCACGCCAAATTGATATCTGCTCCAATGTATTTAGAGCCCATCACAATGTAAGCGCCGCCATAAGCCTTGCGCGTAATTAGTGTGACCATCGGAACTGATGCTTCTGCATATGCATAGAGAAGTTTTGCTCCGCGGCGAATAATTCCGTTCCACTCTTGTTCTGTGCCTGGCAAGAATCCAGGAACATCCACAAGAGTCAGGATTGGTATATTGAAAGCATCACAGAAACGAACAAAACGAGCAGCTTTCTCACTTGAATCGATATCTAAAGTGCCTGCTAGTTGATTCGGTTGGTTTGCAATAATTCCAACAGACTCACCTTCGATTCGACCAAAACCCACAACAATATTTGGTGCAAAGAGAGCATGTACTTCAAGGAATTCTGCTTCATCCAAAATTGCAGTAATCAAATTTTTCATGTCATACGGCTGATTGGGGCTATCGGGAATCAGCGCATCTAGAGCCAAGTCAGAGGATTTCTTCTCAAGAGTTTCTGTTGGAGGTAAATGCGGGGCGCCATCCATATTGTTGCTCGGCAAATATGACAGAAGTGCTTTCACATAATCGATCGCATCATCTTCGTTTTGTGCAAGGTAATGCGCGTTTCCACTTCGAGTGTTGTGCGTGTGAGCGCCACCAAGTTCTTCCATTCCAACATCTTCGCCAGTTACAGTCTTAATAACTTCTGGACCAGTAATAAACATATGAGATGTTTCATTTACCATTACAGTGAAATCTGTAAGAGCCGGAGAATAAGCAGCACCGCCAGCGCAAGGTCCAAGAATGAGCGAAATCTGTGGGATGACTCCAGAAGAACGAGTGTTTAATCTGAATATGCGCCCGTAGCCGCTTAATGAGGCAACGCCTTCTTGAATGCGCGCACCACCTGAATCGCTAATTCCAATTAGTGGAATGCCATTTTTTAAAGCAAACTCTGCAATCTTGACCATTTTTTCTGCAAAGACTTCGCCAAGACTTCCACCCATAACCGTGAAGTCTTGGGAAAAGAGAGCGATGGAACGTCCATCAACTGTTGCAAAACCGATTACTACGCCATCACCGTAGGGACGATTTTCTTGCATTCCAAAGTTAGTGGAGCGGTGGCGGGCAAACTCATCTAACTCGGTAAATGAATCTGGATCCACGAGCTTTTCAATGCGCTCACGCGCCGTCATCTTTCCCTTAGCGTGCTGTTTTTCAATTGCGCGTGCCGACCCAGCATGAACAGCTTCATCCAAACGGTGGCGAAGATCCTGAATTTTTCCAGCAGTTGTATGCAGATCACGGTCCATACCCCTACGGTACTAGTCGTGGGCAATAAATTGCATCGTGCGGCGCTACGTGAATCAGAACTGCACGCAGAACTTTTACCTTACTGGCGAGTAAGCGTGGTTGATGTCACTGGATCTACTCAAATTGATTTGGCAGAGAGAATTCGTGCACGCACTGCAATCGATGGTGATGTCTTAATCGCTAATTATCAAAGTGCAGGTAAAGGAAGACTTGATCGAGAATTTATTGCCGCACCATCTTCAGCTCTTTTATTTTCTCTCTATAAAAAAATTTCTCGACCACGTGAAGAATGGAACTTTCTCGCATTACTGGCAGCACTCGGTGTAAAAGAAGCTCTACAGTCTTTAGATAGCTCTGCAGACATCACCGTTAAATGGCCCAATGATCTTTTGATTAAAGAGAGAAAGTTTGCTGGACTTTTATGCCAAGCAACCGAATATGGAGTAATAATTGGAATTGGCATCAATATTTCGATGCGTTCCGATGAGCTTCCGGTAGAAACAGCGACATCCTTATTTCTTGAGAATTTTACAGAGTTAGATCGAAATACTATTGTAAAAAAAATTCTACAAAATTTTGAAGAGAAATTCTCACTTTGGAATCTTCAAGGCAGCGCACCATTTATCCACGCTTATGAGAGGGCGTGTTCTTCACTTCACCGGCAAATACAGATAGTTCTGCCTAACCATGCACCTATGGATGCGATTGCTATTGGAGTTACTTCACTAGGTGAGTTAAAACTTGACGTTGGAACCCTTGTGAATTCGGCAGACGTAATTCATCTAAGATAACTGCTGTGAAATCAAAATTCCCAGTCGTCGGCGTAATTGGTGCTGGCCAACTAGCACGCATGATGCTTGCTCCAGCCACTGCACTTGGAGTTAAGTTGATTCCATTTGCATCAAGTGCAACCGAGAGTGCAGCTCAAATTACGCATTGCGTAATCGGTGATTACACCGATATCGAAGCAGTCAAAAAATTTGCAGAATTGTGCGATGTTGTGACTTTTGAACACGAGCTAATGCCATTGAGCATCATTAAGGCTCTCGAAGTTGCTGGAGTCACAGTTCGCCCAAGTTCTGAATCTTTTGAATTCTCACAAGACAAGCAAGCAATGCGAAAAAAACTTTCACATTTCAACGGGCCAAAGAGTATGGTTGTTACTTCAAGCAGTGAAGTTGAAACATACCCCGTAATTGCGAAATCCATTTCTGGAGGATATGACGGACGCGGAGTATGGACAGTAAATTCTTCCCAGGAATTATCTGACTTGTTGAAAAATTCACCCAAGCTTTTGATTGAAGAATTAATAGAATTTGATTATGAGATCGCAGTTATGGTTGCTCGCTCACCACATTCTCAAGCAACTTCTTGGGTTCCAACACAAACAATTCAAAGTGATGGAATCTGCACAATGACAATTTCTCCTGCACCGGTAATGAATGCGCAGATGAGTGAGAAAGCTCAGAAAATAGCCCTTGATATCGCTGCAGAGATAAAACTCATTGGCGTGATGGCGGTTGAAATGTTTGTCAAAGGTGAAGACATATTTATTAACGAACTTGCATTGCGTCCACACAATTCTGGACATTGGACAATTGAGGGCTCCCTAACGAGTCAATTTGAACAACACTTACGTGCAATTCTTGATCTTCCACTTGGCGATCCATCCATGACAGATGATTTCGCTGTGATGGGAAATATTTTAGGAAAAGGCAAAACCGATATGTATCGCCCGTACCTGCACTTAATGGCGAGAAATCCTTCTCTTAAGTTTCATATGTACGGAAAAGAAGTCCGCCCGGGGCGCAAAATTGGACACATTAACGTTATTGGCAAAGACCTCGTAGAATTGCGAACAGAAATAGAACATGCAATCGACTATATGAGTGGAGAAATTGATGAGTGATGTTGCAATCATCATGGGCTCAGACTCTGATTGGCCGATCATGGAAGAGGCTGCAAAAATCTTAGCTAAATTCTCGATTAGCTATTCGGTCGGTGTTCTTTCTGCACACCGCATGCCAGAGGAAATGGTCGAGTTTGCAAAGAAGGCGCAATCTGCTGGATATAAAGTGATAATTGCAGGCGCAGGTGGTGCTGCACATTTACCGGGAATGGTTGCCTCTCTCACAACGCTTCCGGTCATTGGTGTTCCTGTATCGCTTAAAAATTTAGATGGAATGGATTCACTTCTATCGATTGTACAAATGCCTTTCGGTATCCCTGTGGCAACAGTGGCGATTGATAATGCAGGCAATGCGGCACTACTGGCAGCAAGAATTTTAGGAATTAGCAGTGATGCAATCTCGCAGAAAGTGGCTGCTGAACTTAAGGCACTCAATGAAGTTGCTAAAGAAAAAGGTGCTTCTTTACAAAATCGACAAAACCAGAAAACAGGTTTTTAGTTAGCGCTTGCCGTATTCAATCGCAGGACACCTATCCATAATTGCCGTCAATCCTGCTTGTTCTGCTCTTTGTACTGATTCTCGATCAATAACGCCTAGCTGGAGCCAGATTGCTTTGGCACCAATTGCAATAGCACGATCAACATTGCGGCTGACTAACTCTGAATTAATGAAAAAATCCACTACATCTACTTTTACCGGAATCTCTTCAAGAGTTGCATACCCTTTTTCACCATGAACTACTTCAGCTTTTGGGTGAACAGGAATAATTGTGTGGCCCTTTTGTTTCAAGAGCGCCGCTACTGAATACGCTGCACGATCAGGGTTATTGCTTAAACCTAGGATTGCCCACGTCTTTAGTTCTAGGACGCGGTCTATTTCTTCGTGCGTATTAATCTGTGCGACCTAACGCGTGAAATTGCCATCCAGCAGTGCGCCATTTATCGCGATCTAATGCATTTCTGCCATCAATGACAATCTTTTTCTTTACAAGAGATGCCAACGCTTTTGGATCTAATTCACGATATTCGCGCCACTCAGTGAGGTGCAAGATTAAATCTGCATTTTTCACGCACTCTTCAACGTTTGCAGCAAAACCAAGTTTAGGAAATCGCTTACGAGCATTTTCGATTGCTTTCGGATCATGAACGACAACCGTTGCACCAGCTGCTTGTAACTGGGCTGCAATGTCTAGAGCTGGAGAATCTCGAACGTCATCACTATCTGGCTTAAATGCAGCACCAAGTACAGCAATCTTGTATGAAGTGAGATCTTCTGTGAGTTCGGCGCGGACAACATCAATCACTCGTTGACGAGCACGAAGATTGATTGCATCAATTTCGCGCAAAAATTCGAGCGCTTGTTTAGCGCCTAACTCTTCTGCTCGAGCCATAAATGCACGGATATCTTTTGGAAGGCAGCCGCCACCGAATCCAATTCCCGCTTGCAAGAAACGGTTTCCAATTCGTGGGTCATAACCAATTGCCTTAGCAAGAACTGTGACGTCGCCACCAGCTGCTTCACATACTTCAGCCATTGCATTAATAAATGAAATTTTGGTCGCAAGAAAAGAGTTTGCAGCTACTTTTACTAACTCTGAAGTTGGAAGATCTGCTCTAATCCATGGCGTACCTAGGTCGATAATTGGCTTGTACACCTCTTTGAGAATTTCTTCTGCACGATCATTAGCAACTCCTACAACTAAACGGTTAGGAGTGAGAGTGTCTTCAACAGCAAATCCCTCACGCAGGAATTCTGGGTTCCATGCTAAATCAGATTGAGGTGCGCTCTGCGCCAATTGATCGCGCAGACCTTGAGCTGTGCCAACAGGAACAGTTGATTTTCCAACTACAAGTGAACCCTTTTTCAAGTGCGGAGCAATCGCTGTTACGGCAGATTTAACATATGTCAGGTCGGCTGCTAGCCCATCTTTACTCTGCGGAGTTCCGACGCAAATAAAGTGAACATCGGCGTCAGCAACTGCAGAAAAATCCGTAGTAAATGTAAGTCGGCCTGTAGTTATTTCACTAGCAAGTAAGGAATCAAGTCCCGGCTCATAGAAAGGTAACTCACCTTTTGAAAGTAACGCAATTTTTTCAGGATCGGTATCAACACCAATAACTTCGAAACCTAAGGAAGACATACAGGCGGCGTGTGTGGCCCCTAAATAACCGCAACCAACAACAGAGAGCTTGAGCGCCATAGTGGTAATCCTATTTCAGTTCTCCGCATGGATTTTCATCAGCGGTTCGTGTCTTGAATTTATCGATGATTGTTTTCTTTGGCTTTTCAGTACTAGACGCACTTGGTGATGGGGTTACTTCATCAACAATTGGTAAGTCATCGCGCAATCTCTGGAAGAGTTCAGCAGCTAGAACTGAATCCCATGTAACAACTGAACCAACGCCAGGTGCGTATGCATTGGGATTATCAATTGGCACTGTCAGTGTACGTACCTTGCTAGCGGATAAATTACGTAATTGCTTTGCCAACGTGAGTAAGTCAGATTCATTTAATCCTGAATCTGTTTTAACGGTAGAAATTGCAGCGTTAAAGAAGTTCACAAGTTTGATTGGGTTGAGCAAGACACCGGTACTCGTTGCTTTTCTAAGTACAGAACTCATAAATTGCTGTTGACGTTGCATACGACCGATGTCACCAAGACCATCAAAGTCGCGAGTACGAACATACTTAAGTGATTCAATTCCGTTAAGAGTATGAACTCCAGCCGCCAGCACAAGGTGGCTCTTAGGATCATCAATATCTTTCTTGGTACAGACTTCAATGCCGCCAAGTGCATCAACAATTCCAGCGAAACCTGCAAAGTTAACTTCGATGTAATGATCAATACGTAAGTTCGTTGCGAGTTCGACGGTTTCAATTAATAGTGGTGCACCACCCCATGCGAATGCGGCATTAATTTTTGATTTAGCAGCACCAATATCTTTTGTGCCATCTGAGCTACGGTGGGCAGGAATTGTTACAAGTGAGTCTCGTGGTAGCGAAATGATCATTGCTTTATCGCGTGCTTTACTTATGTGAACAAGCAACATCGTGTCAGAACGACCACCGGCGGCAGTCTTTGTGCTTCCAACGCGGAGCACTTTCAGCTGCTCTTTAGTCAGGCCCTCACGCGTATCGGAACCAACCAGCAAATAATTTAAAGCTTTAGATGTTTTTTCAGGACGCGAATCTAATTTTCCAAATACATCAATTCGCTTAATTGAGCCGCTTACCTGACCAAGGGCTAACCAAGAAAAAGCAGATACGAGTACAACGCTTACTGATAAAACAGTGAGCGCTCTAATTCCTCGCGTAGTATTCACGGGTAGAGCGTACTTGGACGATAGCGTGTAGGGGATATGGCGACATCAGGAATTGAGTTATCTCTCTCACCGGGCTCGAATTTGCCCGCTGTTTCTGTCGTACTCCCTGTACTTAATGAAGAATTACATTTAGCAAATGCTGTGAATTCCATACTCGCTCAAGATTATGCAGGCACACTCGAAATAATTTTGGCACTCGGACCATCAAAGGATAAGACTGACGAGATAGCGCAATATTTAGCCTCATCAGATCCACGCATTACTCTAGTTGATAATCCGAGCGGCAAAACAGCAGCGGGTTTAAACGCAGCAATAAATAAATCAAAGAACCCTGTAATCGTTAGAGTGGATGCTCATGCTGAGTTACAGATAAATTATATTTCTCTGGCAATTGATGTGATGAAATCCAGTGGTGCGGTAAACGTTGGTGGAATTATGGGCGCAGAAGGCAACACATTCTTTGAAAAAACCGTTGCCGCAGCAATGCGGAGCTCATTAGGTGTTGGCGCATCTAGATTTCACACAGGTGGTGAAGCAGGCTATGTGGACACTGTTTATCTAGGAACTTTTCTTCGCTCGGCAGTGATTGCAATAGGTGGCTTTGATGAAAGATTTATCCGAGCCCAAGATTGGGAATTAAATTATCGTCTCCGCCAGGCTGGAGGCAAGATTTTTTTTGATCCTCGATTGCACGTGACATATCGTCCACGATCTTCGGTGAAGGCACTTGCGAAACAGTATTTTGAATATGGAAGATGGCGTCGAGTTGTATCGCGTCGTCATCAAGGAACCATAAATTATCGTTATTTAGCACCACCATTTGCATTGATAGGAACAGTGCTTTCAATCGTATTGGCATTAATAAGTAATCAAATATTTATAATTCCTGCCGCAATTTATGGAATATTCTTAATTCTTGCCTCACTTATTACTGGAAAAGGAATTATTGAAAAACTTCTTTTGCCAATCGTTTTGTTCACGATGCAGATGTCGTGGGGCCTTGGTTTTCTAACATCACCCAAGACTCTTGCTCCTTCCAAGGGCTAAGAAAGTTCAGGCTGATGTAGCCTGTACACCGTGAGCGCGCCACTACAGGTATACGAACCATTTAGAGCAGGCCTGCCGCCACTTCGTAAATACTGGCGATCTTTATGGTCTCGTAGAACTTTCATCGCTGAGTATTCTCGCTCTGAATTGCGAGAGCAGCACTTCGATTCAATTTTTGGACAACTCTGGCTCATTCTTAATCCATTATTGCTCTCTGGCGTTTATTTCCTATTGATTGTAATTATTGGTGGTTCCGGTGGCGCACTTCGCTACGGCCACTTAACAGCGAGTCTTTTTCTCTTTTATTTGATCAGCAATAGCTTAAGCGGTGGCGTTAAGTCAGTAACAGCTGGCCAACGTTTAATTCTTAACACTGCTTTTCCACGCATGATGTTGCCGGTGTCAGCAACTGTCATCGCATTTTTTAAATTCATCCCAACATTATTGGTATTCATGATTATGCGAACAGTGCTGGGCTTGCCCTTTGGTTGGGAAATGTTATGGTCAATTCCAATTATTCTGATCGCGCTAATTTTTGCTTTAGGTGTTGCAATTTTGATTTCAACTATAAACGTTTATTTCCGGGATATAGCGAGTTTCTTGCCTTATTTAATTCGAACTTTGCTTTATTTGTCTCCAATCCTTTATGAAGCATCAGCGCTGAAACCAGAATTAAGAATCCTCGAACACATCAATCCACTATTTGCACTCCTTGATTCATGGTCGAAAGCAATTGTTCATGCGCAAACACCGGAGTTATCAAGCATGCTAGCCGCAAGTGGATGGGCCGTAGGTGTTTTGTTAATAGGAACTTATTTCTTCTTATCAAGGGAGCGTGAGTTCGCTGTCCGCCTCTAATACACAACACAAAACTGGCGACCTTGCTGTTTCAGTACAGAATCTTGGTCTCACGTACACAACGGCGATTGATCGCAGACCAACACTTAAGGCGCGCGTTAAATCTTTAGGTCAAGGAACAAAACAAACACGTATTGTGCAAGCACTCGATGATGTAAATCTTGATGTGACGTATGGCCAAGTGCTGGGAGTAATCGGAACAAATGGTGCAGGTAAATCTTCATTGATGCGCACGATTGCGGGCATCATTCCCCCAACACAGGGGCGAATCGAAGTTTTTGGAAAAGTAAGCACTCTCCTAGCACTGGGAGTTGGATTCAATCCAGCTATGTCAGGTCGCGCCAATGTTCAACTAGGTGGTTTAGCCGCAGGCATGACGCGTAAGGAAATTGAAGAACACTTCGATGAGATACATGAATTCTCTGAACTCGGTGATGCGATAGATGCTCCGATGCGCACTTATTCATCTGGAATGTATGCACGTTTAGCCTTTTCAGTTGCAGCAACTGTCCAACCAGATATTTTGATTGTAGATGAGGCTTTAAGCACGGGGGATGCGCACTTTAAAGAGAAGAGTTTTAACAAGATTAAAGAATTAAGAAGTGAAGATCGCGCTTTGATCCTCGTCAGCCACGCGATGGCAACGCTTCGTGAGATTTGCAATGACGTTGCGTGGTTACATAAAGGAAAACTAGTTTCACGTGGCAACCCTGATCAAGTGATTGATGCCTATCAAGACTTTTTGCACTTAGGAAAGAGCTCTGTAATTGATGAGGATCTCTAAAACTCTCTTTACTGCTTTTATTCTTCTTTTCTCAATCACACCCGCTCATGCTGTAGAAATTCCAGCAGTGTTCAATTTTCAAGGTACGGGTTATGGACACGGCGTCGGGCTTAGCCAAATTGGAGCGCGTGGCAAAGCTTTAGCCGGAGAAAGTGCGCAAGCTATCCTTAATTATTACTACAGCGGCACACAAATTCTTCCATTAGCTGATAATCAGAATGTACGAGTAAACATTGGGCATTTACTCACACAGGCAAGTATTAAATCTGGAACCAAAGATTCAATTCTTAATGTTTATACGGGCGATGTTGGCGAAAGTCTTACGGCTGTCCCCGCAGCATCACTGACATGGAAATCTGCTATTTCATTTGTTCAATTAGGTACCAGCATTTCAGCATTTATTGTTACGGGTAAAAACTCCCAATTACTTGGGACTAATTCTGCGTGGAGTGTTCGGTGGTCTGGCACTCGATACTTAGATGGCGCGGCTTCTACGGTTTCTTTAAGGGTGAATTCAAAGAGCGTTAAGTATCGTTATGGACAGATTCAAATTAAATCAGTAAAAGCACCAATCATCGGGCACAGAATGGAAGTCACAAATACTGTTCGAATTCATGATGAATATTTATACGGCATCAGTGAAGTTCCCTCTTCGTGGCCAACTCAAGCATTGATTGCGCAGGCGATTGCATCCCGCTCGTATGTTCTGAGCAAATTAGGAGTTCCTAGAGTTGCCTGCGACTGCAATGTCTATAACAGTATTTCCGATCAATCATTTGTCGGTTTTTCAAAAGAAATAGAACCAATTTATGGAAAATTATGGAAAGAAGCGGTTCAAGCAAGCTCTACTTCAGAAACAACTGGACAAGTAATCACCATTAACGGCTCTCCTATAACTGCTTACTTCTTTTCATCCAGTGGAGGACAAACTGAAACGAGTGTAAATGCCTGGGGCCAGGAGAGAAGCTTTACCACCAGTGTTGCTGATCCCTACAGTCAAGATCCAATTCTCAATCCACGTTTCTTTACGTGGAGCCGCCCACTAACTCAGGCAGTTCTTGCACGAACTTTCTCCCTTGCAGATGTTGTCGCACTAAATATTGATTCCAGAAACCCAACAGGAACCGTTGCAAGAATTTCAGCGACTTCCAGTGATGGGAAAATAACTACATTGCGGGGAGAAACTTTCAGAAGTAGAACTCAATTACCTTCGGCGTGGTTTAACTTAATTTGAGTGTAAAACTGAATTCAATCCACCCCATGAACCTGTTCGCATAATTACCTCTAAGCAACCATCGAGTGAGTTACGCCTAAACAAAAGATTACTTGCACCAGATAAGGATGATGCTTTAACTATTTCACCATCAGGTAGGCGAATCTTTGCTGCTGCAGTGACATACGTGCCAGATTCGATAACGCAGTTATTTCCTAGTGAAATTCCAAGACCTGAGTTTGCACCCAAAAGGCACTTCTCTCCGATGGAGATAATTTCTTTTCCGCCACCGCTGAGTGTTCCCATAATTGAAGCGCCGCCACCGACATCGGTTCCATCGCCAACTACGACTCCAGCCGAAATTCTTCCTTCGACCATAGAAGTCCCCAGTGTTCCGGCATTGAAGTTAACAAAACCTTCGTGCATCACAGTTGTTCCAGATGCTAGGTGCGCACCAAGGCGAACACGATCTGCATCTGCAATTCGAACTCCCGAAGGAATTACGTAATCAACCATTCGTGGAAATTTATCAACTGATAAAACTGTAATGGCGCCGTATTTTTGCTTAAGATTTGCTCTCGTAATTTCAAAGTTTTCAACTGGGCATGGACCAGCTGAAGTCCACACAACATTATTGAGCACACCAAATATTCCTTCGACATTTGCTTCATGAGGTTTGATCACTCGATGAGACAGTAAATGAAGTCGTAGGTATGCATCACTTACAGAATCGGGAGCTTTATCTAAATCAATCTCGAGTGAGACAACTTCACGTTTAACCCCGCGGATCTCATCTACTCCAGCTAGCGCCGATAGAAATGGCAAGACCGGAGTCGAAAGATTTCCTAGAACGGGTTCTGGAAACCACGTATCTAGTACAGGTCCACTGAGTGAAACGGTGGCAAGTCCATGACCCGATGCAATGCGTTGTGACATGGGCTAAGCGTAACGCCTATTGTTACACCCATGTCGTTGCGTATATCTGTGTATTGCTCATCTTCTCCAACTATCGATAAGAAATATCAAGATTTAGCATTCGAACTTGGAAATGCAATTGGTTCACGTTCATGGAATCTCGTTTCAGGCGGCGGGCATATTTCGATGATGGGTGCGGTTGCGAGGGGCGTCAGAAATTCTGGCGGCCACACAATCGGTGTAATCCCACAATTACTCGTAGATATTGAGTTCGCAGATAAAGATAGCCACGAATTGCAGATTGTCGGATCAATGCGAGAGCGAAAAGGCAAAATTGAAGAGTTAGCAGATGCTTTTATTGCACTGCCTGGTGGCCTCGGAACGCTTGAAGAGTTATTTGAAATATGGGTAGGTCGATTCTTAAACTTTCATCAAAAACCAGTTGTCGTTCTCGACCCATTTGGTTTGTATGACCCATTAAAAACTTTGATTGATCATTTAGAAGTTGAAGGTTTCGTTAAACCGGGACAACGTGAGTTACTCCATTGGTGTACGAGTATTGATGAAGCATTGGATATCTGTGGTGGCCGATAATCACATTGCCCTCACACTCACACTTCCGTGTAGCGCTGAACGTGCATGGAATGAAGTAACTAATTGGGAAAAACAGGGTAATTGGATGTTGCAGACTTCTGTATGGCTTACATCTGAAATAGAAAATGGTCCAGGAACTGAGATTGCCGCTTTCACTGGTCCGCTGCATAGACTTTTTCCACGATTTAGATTTCTAGGAGTTTTGGACACAATGGTTGTTACTAATTGGCAACCTCCACAACTCTGTGATGTTTTGCATACAGGGAAAATAATTAAAGGCACGGGTCGTTTTGAAGTAGTTGAAATCAACGATCACACTTCTAGATTTAATTGGTCAGAAATCATTTGGGCACCACGTATAGTTTTTTTGATACTTAAACCTGCTCTATTCGTTGGAGTATGGATTTCTCTGCGTAGATTCGCTCGAACTCTAAGATAACTCTCACAATAAGTTGGCTCAATGCGGGCAAAGGTTGCCCAATCGCACAGTAAACTTAGGCATATGAGCGAGCCTAAAACTTTGGCAGAAGTTCTGGCTGCGCTCCCTGATGAAGAAAGAATTATTTTGGTGATGCATTATTTGCGATCTATGCCTCCCAGTGAGATTGCTCAAAAATTAGGCGTTCCAGAGCGTTCGGTTACTGCAGTCATCGCCATCGGCAAGGCTCGCCTGAGCAAAGCACTGGGCCTATAAGCCTGCCTTCTTTCGATTTCATATATTCGCTATAAATGCGAGATACTTATCCCTTACAGAACGCTCTTCGATTTACTTCCCTAAGGAGTCCCCAGATGGCAGCTATGAAACCCCGCACTGGTGATGGTCCTATGGAGGTCACAAAGGAGGCTCGCTCACTCGTGATGCGTATTCCACTAGAAGGCGGCGGTCGACTCGTAGTTGAAATGAATGCAGAGGAAGCAAATAATCTCAGCGCTGCATTACATGCCGCAGTTTCCCTCGTTAAGAAATAGAGCGCATTTCTTCCTTTTTTAGTTAGCCTTTGCGCTATGCCTTACGCCCAACTCTCAAGCATTTCTTCTCGCGTTGAAGATATTGTCAGCGCAGATGCCATCGCAGTTGGTTTCGTTAAGTCCGAAGAAGATGGATATGAATTAGTTGGCGCCATAGACGCCATAGCCTCCATAGAGAAATTCTTCGACGTAGACCTCATTGATGAAATTTCTTTTTTTCAACCAGCAGGCAAGCCAGGTGAAATTCTTGAAATCCCTATTAGTCAAAAAGCTACAAAAGCAGATCGTGTATTTGTCATCGGACTTGGAGATCAGAGTACGCAATCACATCGCCTTGCTGCAGCTAGCTTGGGTAGAAAACTTCGTGGCAAAAAAATCAATGTCTCAAATTTGCTTGCAACTCAAAGCCACGATATTCGTGCACATGCAATCTCCTCCGTATTAGGTTCGTACACGTGGACACTTAAGAGTGATGCCAAGACTGATCAGCCAACATTTAATATTGTGTGCAAGAGTGAAAAAATAATTGATGAAGCTGCAGTCATTGCTAATGCCGTCTGTCGCGCTCGCGATTTAGTACACACCCCTTCTAATATTAAAAATCCGCTGTGGATGGCGCAGCAAGCGCAGAAGATTGCACAGGAAGGCAAGCTCACCATCAAAGTTCTGGCTGGAAAAGATCTTGCTCAATTTGGTGGTTTAAGAGCGGTAGGAAATTCATCTCCAAAGCCTGGCCCTAGATTCATTCAAATTTCTTACTCTCCCAAGGCTACGGGAAAGAAAATCCCACACGTTGTTTTAGTTGGTAAAGGAATTACTTTTGATACGGGCGGAGTTTCACTCAAACGTCCTTACGATTTAATGACCGCTATGAAGAGTGACATGGCTGGAGCATCTGCTGTTCTCAACGTTGTGGGAGCGCTACCAGAATTAAAGCCACGCGTTAAAGTAACTGCGTTATTGATGTGTGCAGAAAATGCACTCTCTGGCACTTCACAAAGACCAAGTGATGTAATTACTCATTACGGTGGAACAACTGTAGAAGTTTTAGATACTGATGCAGAAGGTCGTTTAGTTTTAGCAGATGGATTGGCTTACGCCGATGCAAAGCTTGATCCAGATTATTTGCTGGATATTGCAACACTGACCGGCTCAGCAACACTAGGACTGGGTCGCCAATATGGGGCTATGTATACCCGTGACACCAAATTAGCTTCTCAACTAGTTGCAGCAGGTGAATCCTCCGGTGATCGCCTCTGGCACATGCCTCTAATTGATGACTACCAAGATTCACTCGAAAGTGACATCGCCGACTTTAATCACACTGCAGATAAAGGTGATTACTCCGCAGGTTCTGTAACCGCCGCGTTGTTTCTAGAGAAATTTACAGGCAAAAGAAAATGGGTTCACTTAGATGTTGCAGGAACAGCTCGAAGTGAAAGTGATGCTGGAGAATCTCCTAAAGGTGGAACTGGCTTCGGTGTTCGTTTGCTAATTGATTGGATTATGAGTTTATGATGAGAATAGATCCACACGCATATGCTGAAAACTTTATTCTTGAAGATGAATTTCAAGTTCGCGCACGTGCGCGTGGTGCAGAAGTTGGCGCCAATGATGCGACAACAGGTGTTGGCTCATACCTTCGTGCACTTGCACATCAACTCTCTGCTCAATCAGTAGTTGAAGTTGGAACAGGCTCTGGAGTAGGTAGCCTCTGGATTTTAAGTGGAATGATCACAAGCGGCACGCTCACTTCAATTGATGATGAGACTGAACACTCGCGTATCGCCAGAATTGCAATGCAAGATGCGGATATTGCACCATCTCGATATCGACTCATTACAAATTCAATTATGGATGTTATGACCAAGTTAACTGATCGCGCTTATGACCTAGTTGTTCTGCGACACAATCCAGAGGATTTGACATACACAATTGAAGAAGCTCATCGCATTTTGCGAAGCGGTGGCGTCATGGTTATCGACGGATTTTTTGGCGGTGGCAAAGTGAGCGATCCTTCACAGAGAGATCCGCGAACAATTGCACTGCGTGAAGCTGGAAAGAGCGTTAAAGCTGCCACGGATCTGTGGGTAAGCACACTCATCACAGTTGGTGATGGTTTGTTAATCGCAACAAAGTTGTAGCAAGATAAGCGCCATGAAGTTTCGTACTCGTAAAACCAAAGCACACTCAGATGCACCATGGTGGAACTCGCAAGATTTTCCACGATCCAATAAAGGTGTGACTCCAGGTGCTGTTGTCGTCTTGGCAATCATCGCTGGAATTGTTGGGGGAGCGCTAGGCGTAAATGCTTCAGGAGGTTTTTTTGGCGGCAAAGCCAATTTAGTTTCAGCTTCAAATTCAATCGAACGCAAGCCAGATTCCGTTGCAGGATTAGCAAATCGAGTTCTGCCATCAGTGGTTTCTATAACAACAGAAGCTGGTAGTTCTGGTTCAGGTTTCATTATTGACAGTTCAGGTTTCATTCTTACAAATAACCATGTTGTAGAAGAAGCCGCACTCGCGAAAGCCAAGATAATTGTCACACTCAATAACGGTGAGGATTTTGAAAGCACGATTGTCGGCCGGGACTCCTCATATGATTTAGCCGTACTGAAAATTATGGCAACAGGCTTACCTGCTCTTCAATTTGGAGACAGTGACAAAGTTGCCGTCGGAGATTCAGTCATTGCCGTAGGTTCACCACTTGGCTTATCTGGAACGGTGACACTTGGAATCATTAGCGCAAAAGACAGAGCAGTAACTGCAGGTGGATCGGCAGGTGAAAGCTCATTCATTAATGCGCTGCAAACAGATGCTGCAATTAATCCGGGAAATTCTGGTGGACCATTAATTGATACGACCGGAGCAGTTATTGGAGTTAACTCCGCAATTGCAACACTGAGCGGATCATTAAATTCACAAGCAGGATCAATTGGATTAGGTTTTGCAATTCCAATTAATCAAGCGAGAAAAACAGCAGATCAACTAATCACAACTGGCAAAGCTTCTTATCCAGTAATGGGTGTTTCAATCGATATGAATTTTGCTGGACCTGGCGCCAAAGTCACCACAGCAGATGGAGCAATTCTTCCCGGGGGACCTGCGCAAAAAGCTGGCATCAAACCAGGAGATTTGATCATTGAATTTGGCGGAAAAGCTATTAACAATCCTGATGAACTCATCGTTGCTATCCGAGCCAGAAATATTGGAGACCGCGTTGAAGTTAAGTACAAACGTGGCAGCAGTACACGGTCAACGACTGTCACGTTGACTGCTGGCAAGAACTAATCCACGGCACGCACTAGGCTTACAACATGATTTTCGGCATTGGACCAGGTGAATTCCTTGGCTTAGCCGTACTTGCAATTTTCTTTGTTGGACCAGAGCGTTTACCTAAGTTCTCCTCAGATGCAGCAAAATTTCTCAAGAAGGTAAAAAATCTAGCAAATACTGCAACTTCAGAACTTCGTGAAAATCTAGGACCTGGATTCGAAAACTTACAGCCATCTGATCTGAATCCAAAGACATTCATTAAGAAACAATTAGCAGGCACTCTTGATGAAGAAAAGCCTCGCAATGCAGTTAAACCAAAGATTGATCCAGATTTACTATGACCGTTATTGAATCTATCCAAGCAGCTTTAGCAACTGTAGAAGATCCAGAAATTCATCGACCTTTACCTGATTTAGGGATGGTTGAATCCGTAGATGTAGATGGTGGCGTTGCCCGCCTAAAGATTTTGCTAACAATTTCTGGATGCCCTATGCAAGATAGGTTGCGCACCGACATCACAAAAGCTGTCATGAGCGTAGAAACAATTTCATCCGTTGAAATTTCATTTGGGGTTATGAATGAAGAACAACGCGGCAATTTGAAATCCTTATTACGTAATGGGCGAGAAAAAATCATTCCATTTGCACAACCAGAATCACTTACTCGTGTAATCGGTATTGCATCTGGAAAAGGCGGAGTTGGAAAATCATCCCTTACGGTTAATTTAGCCGTAGCCGCTGCGCAAAAAGGTCTGCGAGTAGGAATTTTAGATGCAGACGTTTATGGACACTCGGTTCCACGATTGATGGGATTAATTGGACAACGCCCAACAGCGATTGATCAGATGTTTATTCCACTTGAGTCTTATGGTGTAAAAGTTGTTTCAATGGAGATGTTCAAACCAGAACGATCAGATGCGGTTGCCTACCGTGGCCCTCTTCTGCACAAAGTTTTAGAACAATTACTCTCCGATGCATACTGGGGAGATTTAGATTTGCTTCTCATTGATTTACCACCAGGTACTGGCGATCTTGCAATTTCTTTAGGTCAACTCATTCCTGGCTCAGAAATACTTGTTGTAACAACACCACAAGTTGCTGCAGCTGAAGTTGCAGAACGGGCAGGACGTATTGCACATCAGATTAAGCAGCACCTAGTCGGCGTAATTGAAAACATGTCTGATTTTCCTTGCCCACATTGCAGCGACACGATTTCTTTATTTGGTTCAGGTGGTGGCGAAGAAACAGCAAGACGTCTGTCTGAGTTAGCGGGAATAGATGTTCCACTTCTAGGAAAAGTTCCATTTAGTCCAGATCTACGAACTGGTGGAGATAACGGCGCGCCTGTCGTAGTTCAATTCCCGGAAAGTGCTGCGGCTAAATCAGTTAATGCAATTGTTGATCAATTAGTTGTGAGAAAGAAATCACTTCTCGGTGTCAGACTTGGACTTGCCACGTAATTCATCAAGAACTTCTTCCAGCATATCTTTAAGTTCATTGCGCAAGAAATCTCGAGTTGCAACTTCACCCAATGCATTACGAAGACTCGCTAATTCACGAGTTAAGTATTCGGTATCTGCAATAGAGCGCTCATTGCGTGCACGATCTTCACTCACTTGAATGCGGTCACGATCTGCCTGTCGATTCTGTGCGAGCAAAATCAATGGCGCAGCATAAGAAGCTTGTAGAGACAAAATGAGAGTCAGAAAGATGAATGGATAGTCATCAAAGCGAAGATCAACTGGGGCAAGTGCATTCCACAAAACCCAACTGAGAACAAAACCGGTCATGTAAACCAAGAAACCAGCCGTACCTAGGAAGCGTGCAAATCTCTCCGATAGGCGACCAAAAGCTTCTGGATCAAAGTTCGGACGAAATGTTCGACCTGTCTCGCGAGGAGTATCCAAACGATTGTTACGTGCCATTTATTTTCCCTCGCTCTCTTGTTCACTCATGAAATGCTCGTGTTCCAAGACATTGACCGTTTTGGACAGATCACGGTGGTCATGTCGCCAATTCTCAGGCAATAAGTGATCGAGCACATCGTCAACTGTCACAGCTCCAAGCAAACGTTCATTGGCGTCTACAACGGGTACTGATAACAAGTTGTAACTGGCTAAGTATGACGAAACTTCATTTAATGACGCTTGTGGATTTAATCCCTGAGTATCCGTATCAACCATAGAGCCAAGCAGCGTTGATGGTGCCTCGCGTAGTAAACGTTGATAGTGAGCAATTCCAATAAATCGGCCGGTAGGAGTTTCTAGTGGAGCGCGACAAATAAAGATTTGTGATGCAAGTGCTGGAGAAATTTCACTTTGACGCACCGCAGCGAGTGCTTCTGCAACTGTGTTATCGGCTGTCATGACAATAGGTTCTGTCGTCATCATTCCGCCAGCTGTGTAATCTTCGTAGTTCATCAATCGACGCACATCTTCGGCATCTTCTGGTTCCATTAAATCTAAGAGTGCTTGTGCACGTTCTTGACCAACTTCACGTAGTAAGTCGGCAGCATCATCTGGATCCATTTCACCCAGAACATCGGCAGCACGTTCACCTTCTAACTCGGCCAAAAGTTCTACGCGCTCTGCTTCATCCATCTCCTCGAGTACATCTGCAAGTCGCTCGTCATTTAAAGCGCGCGCAACTTCTACACGACGCTTCGGTGCAAGGTCATGCATTACTGATGCAAGGTCGGCAGCACGAAGTGTGCTCAGAGTTGAAAGCAAATTCGCTACACCTTGGTTGTGCTCTGCAACTGCGAAACCAGTTATTTCTTCCCAGAGAACGGTTGAGGTTGCTCCCTTACGGCGCAATCCTGTGCCACGACGCATAATGTGTACGCGCGTAATGAGCCAATCACCACTTCGGTTTTGTTCCATACCCATATCTTCAACAACAACTTTTTCGCCACTGTCAACGAGTGAAATTGAACGATCAAGCATGTCTCCGAGAACTAATACTTCACCTGCGCGTGCTTCGAATCGGCGCATGTTAAGCAATCCTGTAATAACAACTGCTCCACTCTCAATAGAATTAACTCGAGTAATTGGAACAAATACGCGACGACGAAGTGGTACTTCAACAATTAATCCCAAGATACGTGGTGGTTGATTATTTGCACGAAGGGTCGCGAGTGCATCTCGCACCTTTCCTACTGGATCACCATTTGGATCAAAGACCGCGGTACCTGCAAGACGGGCGAGAAATACTCGATTAATCAAGTTTCCGCTCATGGGCTAAGGGTAACCGCTC
>JACCDW011890070.1_pt1 | contig 43812 bp, 42 predicted proteins | sample 7449781 | NCBI WGS metagenome assembly JACCDW01 (sample SAMN15323449, study PRJNA562643) | freshwater metagenome | isolation source: river surface water | place: USA:Blue River Watershed | collected 2017-08-18
GCCTGGGATGGCAACCCCCGTCCGGGGCTTAGCGAATCTCTGCTGAGCACTTTCGGATTTTAAAAGTTTAAAAAGAAAAATTCGCCCAGTTGATCTGAGCTCCGACAATGCCTTTTTGCGGAGCCTGCAGAGCTGTGAACCACACTTGATGCGAAGACTGAGTCAGTTCCGCCGGCGGATTGCTGCTATTGGAAAGAGTGTACAAACCGTATCCCATTCCCGCATAAAGTCCCAAGGAAGCTCCCCGCGCCACCGTGTTCATGTTGTCACTGGGATCCTCGCTGAGAGCCACAAGACCCAAGCCGACAATCGCACCCGCAGCTGTGCCGTAAGCGCAGCTCTTCAGAAACATCGAGAGTTCACTGGCCTGAGCGCGAGTCGCGCTGAAAGTGAAAGTCATCAACAGAGCCGCGGAAACAAATTTCAGAGATGAAAATCGCAAAAGAGCCTTCATAGAAATATTCTCAAGTCTCTTCCTGGACAGGGTCAACCAAAGAAGTCGGGGAAAATTCGCACAACTCCCTGCTGACTCACGACGGCAAGCTCCAAGAGAGTTTTGGGGTTTCTCTCCAAGCACCATTGCCAACAGCGCCGCAGACGTCGCCTTTGGGCTTCGGTGACTCGCAAATGCAAATACTGATCTGATGGCAAGCTTTTGACTTCCACCAAGTGGACGAAGCCTTCTGGGCTGCGGAGGACCAAATCAATTTCGGCAAAAGGAGATTTCCAGCGCCGGCGAAGCAGTTGAAACCGCCGGCTCCGGTAGTGATTCAAAACTTGATCTTCACAGTAAGAGGCGCGCCAAGTGTTCTTTGACCCCCGCGAAGGTGCGGCGGTGATGGAGGCAGGGTCCAACTTCGGAAATGGCTTTTTTGTGCGTGGGTGAGGCATAGCCTTTGTGACTTTCAAATCCATAAGCCGGGAATTTCTCCCCGAGCTTTTTCATCAGTTGATCTCGAGTCACTTTAGCGACGATCGAGGCTGCCGAAATCGGCGCGCATCGCAGATCGCCCTTCACCAGAGTTGTTTGCTGGCAAGTGAGACCCGGCACTTTGAAACTGCCATCGACCAAAAGATGTCCCGTGGATGAATTCATGTTCTTTTCAAGTTCTTGCACAGCTCTTTTCATCGCGAGCAAGGAAGCTTGAAAGATATTGATCTCATCGATTTCTTCCACTGTCGCAAATCCCAAGCCCACCCAGTGATGCTCCCAAATCAAAGGCGCCAATTCCTCTCGTCGCTTTTCGGACAGCACTTTGGAATCGGTGAAGCTTTCGACCAAATGATCGGACTTCAAGCAGACAGCAGCCGCATAGACAGGGCCCGCAAGACAACCACGCCCGACTTCGTCGACTCCGACCACGGGAGCCGGAGAAAAGGTTTTCCAATTCACAGGAGGCAATGCTTGTTCTTTGCTGGAAGTCTTGGTCTTGCTGCTCATAAGGCTTTCGATTGGAGCGGTTTTGTTCTCAAAGCTCAAGCAGAAAATCCCAAATGAAAAGTGGGGCGATTCCGATCAGACAAAATAAAAAACCCCCAAAGTGCCAAGCACTCTGGGGGTTGGAATTGAAATCAGATGTTCGGCAGAATTAAGCTTCTGCAGTGGCAGCAGCTGAAGACTGAGAAACCAATTCAGATTCGATCTTCGCAGCTTTTCCTTCGAGTGAACGGAGGTAGTAAAGCTTTGAGCGACGAACTTGACCCTTGGTCAGAACTTCGATGCGATCGATTGCAGGAGAAGAGAATGGGAAAGTTCTTTCCACGCCAACACCCGCAGAGATCTTGCGAACTGTGAAAGAGCGTGAAGAGCCTGAGCCTTGCAGCTTAGTCACGATGCCTTTGTAAACCTGGACACGTTCTTTTTCGCCTTCTTTAACTTTAACGAAAACGTTCACTGTGTCGCCGGCGCGGAATTCAGCAGTAGAAGTTGCTCTCTTGGCTGCAGTTACGCGACGCACAAGGTTTGTTTCAACCGCAGGTGCCTTGGCAGTTTTAGTTTTAGTCGTCTTCTTAGCTTGTGCTTTTGCCATATAAAATCCCACACTTTCATGATGAAGAACGAAGTGTCTACCATGGTCCCATGATGCGGTCAAGATAGATACTTACAGCGGATCGAACACTTAAATGACGAAAATCTCGGGGTGGAGCCCCTCGGATGCTCTCCAAAACCCCGTCACAGGACTGCATAAACTCTTCGGTCATGCCAAATCCGGTCCCAAACAGCAAAAAACAGGGTTTGGTGTCAGGTTTGCGGATTTCCTGATGCAATTCCTGGCAGGAAAAAAAGCGAGTGCCTTCGACCGGCCGAGCATGAGTGGCGACTGTGAAGCAGTCCTCTCCCCAATCTTTTTTAGCCGCCTCCAGGCTGGGAGCTGTGTAAACATTGGAAAGCGCCAGTCGACGGTAGGGATTGAATTTCGAGCCCACACCGGTTCGCCAGTGATCCAAAATGCGGTCCACGAACATCAGCTGCTCAGCCATGGGGTGAATGATGTAGTAGCGCTCCACTCCGTAAACAGTGGCAGCGCGGGCAATGTCGTGAATATCAAAGTTGGTCACATTGGTGGCCACAACTTTTTTCTCGCGATCGAGAATCGGATGGTGAACCAAGCCCAACGCCAATCGCGGAACTTTTTGTGAGCTGTTATCTTGTGAGTTCATTGAAGTCATTTCCCAAAAGCTCCAAATCAGAATTGGAAAGAGCCGACAAACCTAACACTTCTTTGTCAGCCTGGGAAAGCCCATTCCAGAATTTTTTCACTTCGCGGATTTCTTTGGTGGCAAAATTATTCTCGAGTATCAAATCCGGTCGTTTGAGCAAAGTCACCAGGATCGAAACTTGCCGGCGCCACTTTTCCATTTTGGCGTGATTGCCGCCCAAAAGAATTTCCGGCACCACTTCGCCCAAATACTCTCGAGGTCGAGTGAAACTGGGAGCTTCCAAAAGCCCCGACAGACCCTCGGAAAAACTATCGGCCATAGCGGACTCACGATGCCCCAAAACGCCGGGCACTTGCCGAGAAACGGCGTCAATCACCACACAAGCCGCCAACTCCCCGCCCGAGAGAACATAGTCGCCGATCGAAATCTCTTCATCGACAAAGTGATTGAGAACTCTTTGATCGACTCCGGCGTAGCGGCCACAGACCAGCACCAGACTTTTCTTTTGCGCCAACTCCACAACCTTGCTTTGCTCCAAAGGCTTCCCCTGAGGACTCATGTAGACGACCCATGCGTCCTGCTCGACAGATCGTTCTAGCGCCGCTTGCAGAGCTTTCTGCAAAGGCTCAATCATCATCACCATGCCGTCACCGCCACCAAAGGGACGGTCGTCAACAGTCTTATGAACGTCGCTGGTGAACTCGCGCGGATTGATACTGTTCACTTCGATGAGATTTTTTTTGCGAGCTTGACCGACAACTCCTTCTGTTGTCGAAGCTTCTATCACTTGCGGAAAAAGAGTGATCACTTGAAATTTCATAAAGCGGCCAAATCCCAGATGCCCTCAGGCAAATCCAAGCACAAAGTTTTCTTTTCAAAATCGATTTTCACAATGAAGTTTTCAACGAAAGGAATTTCCGCCTGCCCGCCTTGAGATTTCTCAACGATCAAAAGGTCCTGCGCCATATTGGTGGTGAAGCCCACGATTTTCCCCAAAACCTCACCTTGCGGATTTTGAATTTCAAAGCCGTCAATTTCCGAGAGGTAAATGGTTTCACCTTCTTCGGAAATCAAAAGCTCTTCGGGAATGAAGAACAGCTTGCCTTTGAGATTTTCGGCTTGCGTGCGGTCCGCGATATTCTCAGCTTTCAAGATCAATCCGTCTTTGAAAGCTTTGGCCTTTTCAACTGAGAAGATTTGAAAGTCTTTGGAGTTTTCTGAATCCGAAAGAGCAAAAGTCTCAAGCTCTTTCATCCAAGACGTGTCTTTGGAGAAAATCAGCACAGAGAGATCTCCGCGCAATCCATGAGCGTCTTTGATTTTGCCGACTTTTTTGAAATGGCTTTTCGTTTCCAAGGACATGCGAGCGACACCTTTCAGATGACTTCAAAGAGAGACTTACCGCAGATGGAGCTTTGTGTCAAAAGTGGCGCCAAGGGCAATAAAAAAGGGAAGCTTTTTCAAGCTTCCCTTTTGAGAATTCATTTAAATCCGCTCAACTACTCGAGGATTTCGAGGACGCTGCGCTTTTGAAGTTTGGTCGAAGCGGCGTTCAGGATGGTTCTCATGGAGCGAGCAGTGCGGCCTTGTTTGCCGATCACTTTGCCGAGATCGCTTTTTGCGACTTTCAACTCAACGACAGTCGTTTGATCGCCAACGACTTCTTTCACTTCCACGTGGTCTGGCTCATCCACCAGGGACTTTGCCATAAACTCTACTAAATCTTTTAAGCTTGAGTGATTCATCCTAACCGTCCCCCACTATTTTGCCATTTGGCAAAAGTAAAATTTCCCTAGTCAACTTGACCCTTGCTTTTTGTTGCAAACTTTTCAGGGCTTGCCAAATAAAAACTAGGTTAATTTTTCGTGAACTACTTTTGAGTCTGAGCCAGCTTCATGATGTGCTTAACACGATCAGTTGGCTGAGCACCTTTTTTGATCCACTCTTGAGCTTTCACGAGATCCATCACAACCATTTTGTCCTGGCCTGAAGGAGTTGGGATGTAAGTTCCCAGAATTTCAAGATATTTACCAGTCACATAACGACGGTGATCAGCCACAGTGATGCGGTATTTAGGTGCGTGTTTAGTTCCAAATCGTGCCAAACGAATGACTACTGCCATGAGATCATTTCCTTTCGAAAACAAAGAAGACCAGAGTTTTAGCCGCCTTGAGCGTCAATTGCAAGCTGGAAAGTCATAAATTCAGTGAGCTCTGCCCGGTTTGCCCTTTAGAAAGGCATTTTCCCCCGGGTCATTTTCATCATCGAGGACATCATCTTCTTGGACTCCTCAAACTGCTTCACGAATTTATTGATGTCCTGAACCTGGGTTCCGGAGCCTTTGGCGATCCGTTCGCGGCGCGATGCATTTAAAACGCGGGGATCGCGGCGCTCTTGCAGGGTCATCGAGCGGATGATGGCCTCAATCTTTTTCACTTCTTTATCCGGTGGGGCCATATTTTTCATCTGCTTTTGCAGCTCCCCCATCCCGGGAAGCATTTTCATAATGGATTCCAGGCCGCCCATTTTTTTCACCATTTGCAATTGCGACAGGAAGTCCTCAATGGTGAATTCGTTCTTCATCATTTTGCGCGCCGACTCTTTGGCGGACTTTTCATCCATCACGTCTTGAGCGCGCTCTACCAGCGACAGAACATCGCCCATATCCAAAATTCTGGAGGCCAAACGGTCCGGATGGAAGACTTCGAGATTTCCGACTTTCTCGCCGACGCCCAGGAATTTGATGGGAACACCTGTGACTTCGCGAATACTGAGAGCAGCCCCACCCCTGGCATCCCCGTCGACTTTGGTGAGCACCAAACCTGAAAGGCCGAGCTTTGAATGAAAGCCTTCAGCGACATTCACCGACTGCTGACCGAGCATGGCATCAGCGACCAAGAGAACTTCTTGCGGGTTCCAGATATTTTTAATGCGTGCGAGTTCATCCATCAAAGATTCGTCGATTTGCAAGCGGCCGGCCGTATCGATGATCACCACTTCGATCATATTGTCCTGCGCCCACTTTTTGGCTTTTTCGACGATCTCTTCAGGCTTTTGAGTGGCTTGAGAAGGGAAAACGGGAATGTTGTTTTGCTTTCCCAAAGTTTCCAACTGCTCAATGGCCGCCGGACGATAGACGTCAGCGGGCACCAGACCTGGTTTTTTGCCAAACTTTTGACGAATGAAAAGCGCGAGCTTCGCACTGGTGGTGGTCTTCCCCGCCCCTTGCAAGCCGACCATCATCAGTACGCTGGGCTTTTCGCGAACATTGATGTCCACAGCCCCACCGCCGAGAGTGGTGACCAGCTCGTCGTGCACAATTTTGGTGAACTGCTGGCCGGGATTGATTCCTTGCAGGACTTCGGCCCCCAAGGCTTTGGCTTTCACTCGGTCAATGAAGCCTTTGACGACTTTGAAATTGACGTCGGCTTCGAGCAGACTCATTCGAATATCGCGAAGAGCTTCTTCGATATTGCTTTCAGAAATTTTATTCTGGCCGCGGACTTTTTTGAGAGTCGCGAGCACTTTGTCGGAAAGATTGTCAAACATGCATCACCACCTTGAGAAAGTGACTCGGGAAAAGAGCCTGTGGGCCATGGTGAATATCACCAGAAGCGAAGCGGCCGCCAAACCCGCCGAATGCAGAATTTCCACATCGGCTGTTCCGAGAACACTGTATCTGAGACCATTGATAAAATAAAAAAGAGGATTCAGCACTGACACTGTTTGCCAGAATGGATGCAGCTGTTGAATGGAAATAAACACTCCGCCCAAATAAGTCAGAGGCAAAATGACAAAAGTCGACACCGCCGAGAGCTGATCAAAACTTTTCGCCCAGAAAGCTGTCATCATTCCCATCTGTCCAAAGACAAGGCCGGCAATGACCAAGAAATACAAAAGCCAGATCGGATGCTCGACTGGCAAAAATTCTTGGTATTGAACGTAATAGAAAATTTCTCCGGCAATCATCGTCATCAAAGCGACCATCGTGCCGCGAACGACAGAGGCTAGACTCAGAGCCCAAATGATATGATTGCGAGTCAGAGTGACCACTGCGAGATCTTCGATATCGCCTGTGAATTTACTGCTCACAAGCGAAGAGGATGAGTTCTGAAAGGCATTGTTCATCAAGCCCATCATCATCAGACCAGGGATCAGAAAGGCGAGATACTTTTGCTCGCCCATTTGCACATAGGAGCCGAGGGAAACACCGAAAATCAGCAAATACAAAGTCGAACTGATCAGCGGAGTCACCAAAGTCTGCACGATGACTTTCATAAATCGATGGCACTCTTTGCGGAAAAGAAAAAGAAATGGAGTCATGTGTGCAGCACTTTCACAAAAGCTTCTTCGAGAGAGCCTTCAGTGGTTTTCATGTCATGAATTTGATCGAGAGAAATCTTATGTTCCATTAGCGCCTGACCGAGATCGGTGTCTTTTCCCATCAGGAACTTCACGCAGTCTTGATTCTTCAAAGTCACTTCGACGCGTTTTTGAGTGAGATCATTGATAATGCCCCTGGTTTCTCCGACACATTTGAGCTCGCCTTTGTTGATGATAGCAACGCGGTCACAGAGAGCTTCCGCTTCTTGCAAGTAGTGCGTGGTGAGAACAATGCTGACACCTTCGGATTGCAGTTCGCGCACGAAATCCCAGAGCTGGTTGCGAAGCTCCACGTCCACTCCGGCAGTCGGCTCATCGAGCAGCAGAACGCGGGGCGAGTGAACCAGCGCTTTGGCGATCATCATGCGTCGGCGCATTCCACCAGATAATTGGCGCATCATTTTGTGAGCGTGCGGTTTGAGGCTTAAGCGCTCGAGCAGTTGCTGGATGCGAGCTTTGTTGTCGCTGATGCCGTAGTAACCGCTGTGGTACTTTAAAATTTCTTCGAGATCAAAAAAGCCACTGGCCACGATTTCCTGGGGAACGACTCCAACTTTGCGTTTGGTCTCCAAAGGTTTTTCGAGCACCGAGTTGCCAAAGACTTTGACGTCACCGCTGGTGGGCTTTTCCAAAGTTGTAATGATCGAGATCAATGTGGTTTTGCCGGCGCCATTGGGACCCAAGAGACCAAAGACTTCGCCAGGTTTCACATCGAAAGACACACCTTTCAAAGCTTCGACGGTTTGGCCGTTTTTGGTTTTGAAAGTCTTGGTGACATTTTCGATGGAAAGAGGACTCGTGGAGTTTTGAGACATTCTAGCGGGCCCTCGAAATGCTCGTAGCAAATTCAATATCGGGATTTTCTTTTTTCGCCCAATTGAGATCCCACTCTTGATTCAAGAGAATGACCGGCATATCAATCATGTCGCGGTAAATGGTGAAATTGCCTTTGAGCTGATTGACGGGCTTTCCATCCTTGTCGCGCGGCCAGCGAGCCACCGAGAACGGCAGGCGGTTTAAACGCACTTCGAGATTGTACTCGTCCTGCATGCGGTGAGAGAGGACTTCGAATTGAAGCTCCCCGACCACGCCGATGATCGGATCTTGTGCGCCAATAAAAGGATCGATGAAGAGTTGAATGGCCCCTTCTTCGGAGAGATGCTGAAGGGCTTCCTGCATTTTCTTTCTCTTCATGGCATCGCCAACACTCATGCGCGCGAAAAGTTCAGGCGCGAATTTGGGGATGTCTTCGAATTTCACCAGTTTGTCCGAGGCCACACTGTCGCCGATGGCGAAGTTTCCAGTGTCGGTCACGCCGACAATGTCACCCGCGTAAGCTTCATCGACGGTCGCTTTTTCGTTGGCGGTCATTTGGCTCGAGTACGAGAGGCGCAGCTCTTTGTCGAGACGCGAGTGCTTGACTTTCATGCCGCGCTCGAAGCGACCAGAGCAAATGCGAACGAAGGCAATGCGGTCGCGGTGACGACGGTCCATATTGGCTTGAATTTTAAACACGAATCCCGTGAAGTTCGAATCCAGAGGATCCATCTCCGTCGCTGGCTGATTTTTGAGCGCCTGCGTGTGACGAGCTTGGGGGCCAGGCGCGAATTGGCAGAAGAATTTCAGGAAAATGTCGACTCCGAAATTTTGCTTGGCCGAACCGAAAGTCACTGGCGAGATTTCGCCTCTTAAGAATTTTTCAACATCAAAGGGAGGCAAAACACCCTCGATGAGATCGAGCTCTTCTTGGACTTGGTTGTAGATTTCTTCAGGCACTTGATCTTTCCAGACGGGATCATTGTAGCCCGAAACTGGAATGACAGTGAGCTCATCGCCTTCGCGGCGCTGATCGTACAAGATCACTTCTTTGGTCAGGCGATTGTAAATGCCTTTGAAGCGTTGACCGATGCCGATCGGCCAAGTGACGGGATAGCAGCTCATTTTCAAAGTGGTTTCGACTTCGTCAATCAAATCGAGCGGCGCTTTTCCTTCGCGGTCGAGCTTGTTGATGAAAGTGAAGATCGGCACATTTCGCAGACGGCAGACATCGTAAAGTTTTTTGGTGCGCTCCTCGACCCCTTTGGCGACGTCGATGAGCATGCAGGCCGAGTCGACGGCCATGAGGACTCGGTACGTGTCTTCGGAGAAGTCTTTGTGGCCGGGGGTATCGAGCAAGTTCACTCGCAATTTTTCATAATCGAAAGTCATCACCGAGCTGGTGATGGAGATTCCCTTTTGGCGTTCGAGTTCCATCCAGTCAGAAGTGACGGCTTTGGTGCCGGCCTTGCCTTTGACTTCGCCGGCTTCGTGAATGACGCCACCGTGGTAGAGAAGTTTTTCGGTGAGAGTCGTCTTTCCCGCATCCGGGTGAGAGATGATGGCAAAAGTGCGCCGACGTTTGATTTCTTGAGCTTGGGGACCTGTTAACAGCATTTCATTTCCTTCAAAGCCCTTGGTTTTACATGAAAAAGCTGGACGGGGGCAAAAGCTTTCAGTATACAGTGCGGCATGTCCCGTGGGTTTGGAGCCCACAAAGGAGAAAAAAATGAACTTCCCGTCTGAGGCTGGTGCTGAACAGCGCCGTTATTTTGTATCCACTTTCTACAAATTCCTGCACATCAAAGATGTCGAGGGCACCAAAAAGGCCCTGGAAGACCGTGCCGAACAGCTTGGCATGCGAGGCCTGGTGATTCTGGGCTCTGAGGGCGTCAACTCGACTGTGGCGGCCCCTTCGGAAGAAGCCATGGAGCTTTTCAAAGCTTTTATCCGTGAGACTTTCAACTCTCCCGAGCAGATTTTCAAAAACTCGTTTGCACCGAGCGCGCCTTTTCGCCGCTTCAAAGTGAAGATTCGCGAAGAGATTGTGACTTTGGGCACACCGGAGCTGTTTCCGGATCTGGCGAAGAACCATCATTTGACTCCGGAAGAGTGGAACAAAGTTCTCAAAGAAGAGTCGGACTTTCTTTTGATCGACACTCGCAATTGGTACGAAACCAAAATCGGAACTTTCAAAGGGGCGATCAATCCTGGCATTGATGTGTTCACTGAATTTCCGCAGTGGCTCGAGGAGCAGAATTACTCGAAAGATAAAAAGATGTTGATCTTCTGCACGGGCGGAATCCGCTGCGAAAAAGGCATTCTCGAATTGCAGCGCCAAGGCTACAACAATGTGTTTCAGCTCGAGGGCGGCATTCTCAAGTACATTGAAGATAAACCAAACGATCAATTCGAGGGCGAGTGTTTTGTCTTCGATCACCGCGTAGCTGTCGATCAGAACCTGGAGCCTTCGAAGAAGTACAAGCTCTGCCCTCACTGCGGTCAACCGGCGGAGATCAAGATCAACTGCTCTCGCTGCGACACTGAGACTTTGATTTGCGAAGACTGCTCTGCGAAGCCTGTAGTGAAAGAAACTTGCACGAAGAACTGTGCACACCAGTGGGAACTGCGCCCGGGCCGCAAGGGTCCTCGTCAGGCGCTGCCTTTTGAGTTGGAGAAAGGTGTCTTGAAAGGCGCGAAAGTTGTGGCGGGCCCGAAAGTGGCGCGCAAAACGCCGAAAGTTCCTAAAGCATTGGCGGCGACTGAGGTCTCAGCAGCAGCACCCACCAACGCGAATTGATTTTTTTTCGATCGCGATGATTGAAATTTAAAGTTTGATCGATGACAGCTCCGAGTTCGGGGCTGTTGTTGTTTTGAGAGCGTGAGAATCTGCTCGATGAGGTGAATTTCGCTTAAGGATTCAGCAAGTGAATGGCGTGAGTGAGTCATTTGGCAAATTAAATCGAAATCAGGCATTGACCCCGGGGGACTTCAGGGGTTAGTGTGCAAAGCAATTCAATCTGACGCGGGGTGGAGCAGTCTGGTAGCTCGTCGGGCTCATAACCCGAAGGTCGTAGGTTCAAATCCTGCCCCCGCAACCAATTTTCATCTTACTGAAATTCCAAGACAATTAGAAAAATAAAAACAGCATCCAATGTTTTTATTTTCGCTCGCACGTCCACCAAACGTCCACCAAGTTTAAACCACACAAAACACCCTACTGTTTTCGTCTCTTGCACAGGTCTCCACGCCCGCCAAGCACACGAAAACACCCATGTTCAATGCAAACAGCAGTTCTATTTTTTGAACTACCAAAGAAAGAAAATCCAATAATTTAAAAACCGAAATTTCGTATTACGAAGCGAGACCTAGAGATCTTCGAGTTTTCACTGGAGATGATACTAAAAAGAAGAAAATACAATTAAGTGATCCGATTGGCTAAGCAGCTCTTTTAACCTTTCGAAGATCACTAAGCATTATCTTAAGGCCTGACATATTCTCGACAAACCAGTCATTATCCCACAGCAGCACGCGAGAACCCAATTCGGCGTAGGCGAAGCAACGCTCGTGAAACCTATGATTGGTGGTCGTAAGTACCAAGCTAAATTTCTTCCCATATTGAGCGTTATATACCGATTCAGCTTGCCGGGGCTCGCCCACTGCACTTTCTTGGACAAGATGCCCTCGCGATGTATGCTTACACTGTATGAGGAGATTCTGACCTTCTTTAAAGGCCAGGACATCTGCGCCTCTATCTCTACTCTTTCCAACCCAACAAACCTTAAATCCCTGCATTTCCAAAATCACGCTGACTAGCTTTTCAAAATCAATAGGATCAAGTGAGGTTAGATCTTGAATTTTGATTTCGACGTCCTTTTCGCCGAGGTCCCCTAGCGTGGATTCATCAAATGATTCTAAATCAATGTTCATATCGGCAACCGAAATAGTAAAATCTTCGATGACCTCTCGTTTAGCTCTTAAAACTTCCGCAATATGCTCCTCGGCGCACACGAGAGACTTTCCACTGCCAGACTTTTTATGACTAAGCGTAGTTGTCGGATAATAGACATGGACTGTTCTAGTTTGCTTGAGTCTATACGATCGCGCAGTAGCCTGAGCTTCTACTGCCGGATTCCACTCTCGAGTGTAGTGAATGACGTGATTTGCTTCCTGTAAATTGAGCCCAACTCCACCTGATCTCGGAGAGATAATCAAAACCTGAAATCCGGCTTTCCGCTTAAACTCTGAGATTCTATGGTCTCGCTCATCCGATTTGACTTCTCCGTTATAAATATAAACTTTAAGCGGATTTCCAGAAATTTGAAGATGCCAATCTTCTATGAATGTTGCTAATGATGCCTGAACATCGAGAAGATTCACAAATAGCAATACCTTTTGTCCCTGATCCTCAGAATTATGCCTAATCTTTTCCAAAATAGAAATCAGGACTTCAAGTTTGGGGCAGGAGTCAAACAATTCTCTTTTCTTCTGCCATAGCGGCTCAATACCAAGATAAAGCCATGGCGCCAGACAGATCTGTATCATCTTGCTTCGAGCTGCAAGTCTTTCTCCGGCCTTTACGTTCTTCATGTACGCAACCGCATCTGAATAATAGAGAAATTGCAATTCACCCATCGGAACCATATGCTCATTAATTGTCTCGCCAGATCCGGAAACAATGTCATCATGATGAACTATTTTGGGAAAACTTGGGTCACCTCCAAAGACCTCCATCTTGGTTCTTCTTAGCCAAATAGGATGAAGGGATCTTTCGAGTTCTCGCCTAAGGTCATCCCTTTCTGTTGAACCAGATTCAGCCTCTTTAAGAGGTATTACAAATTTTTTCCTAAACTCATCACGAGTTCCGAGCTTGCCAGGAACTGCGAAATCAACAAGATTCCATAAATCCATAAGAGAGTTCTCAATTGGAGTGCCACTCATCGCAATGTTCATATCAGACTTTAAGGCCTTTGCGGCATTTGACTGAAGGGCATTCTCATTCTTAATCTTTTGCGCTTCATCCAGCACTACAAGTTTAAAATCAACCGACCCAAGTACAAGGGAGTTAATTCTCATAGTTTCATACGAGCAAAGTACAATTTTTCCAGACATCCAGGATCTAACGTTATCGACGGATTCTTTAAGTTCGCTCGAAATTTCACACTCAGCAAGGGCTTTACCCTCATGTTCAATTTGCTCTTTCCAAATCCGAGCTTCCTGATTCAGTCTTTTTTTATCGATTTTATAGGGACATTGATCAAATTGAACAACAGGAGGACCATCTCCGATGCCCATAACTGAAAGAGATTCTCTCCTGAAAAAGTCTAAAAATCCATCCTGAAGCCAAGATGATTTAAGCAAACTCACCGGGGCCACAATCAAGATTGACTGAGCATTATCTTTAAGAAATTTAAGATTATCAGCAATTAAAGCGAGTACTTGTATGGTCTTACCGACACCCATATCATCGGCAACAATAGCTCCTCGTTGATCATTGTCGCTCTTTGGTCCATAGAGAGAAAGAAACTTTAACCAGCTAGCACCGATCTCTTGGTGGGGCCTAAGATTGGTTTTTGAATTAAATGCCGATGGCTTAACAACTTCTTTGAAGAGCGTAGGTTTATCCCATCTCCACTCAGAATTTGCTCCACTGGGCACCCCCATCCCCTCTTCAAACGATTTAGCAGAAAGTGTTACATTCTGAGGTGCCTCAAATGACTTGCCAGACCTATCTTTCGAGAGAGCCTTTGCCAATGACTCCGTTGGGATAGTCCGTGTCGTATCACCCGAAGGCCACTGCAAGGTGAATCTTCCTTCGGCTCTTGCTTTGTCTACAATCGCCGTTGCTATTTCCAAATCCTCTTCACTTAGTGCTGGTGTATTAGATCCTTCAACTCTTTTGCAAATCTCGAGGACCGTGCGAAACGGAATAGGGTTTTCAAAACCTTCGACAGAGATTGCCAACTCCTCATCTATGACATCTCCATTAATCTTTGATATCTTTTCATGTTCTAAAAGAGCTCCCTTGAGTTTCTCATAAACTTCTGGCGTTGGATTCGGATCAAACTTATGGGTACTCCCCTTTGCATCTCTAAAAAACACACTTTGACCCTCGAAGCCTTCTGCCCAATCACCAGATCCTTTGCCACGTTCAGAGGAAACAGATCCTTTGCCAAAAATGAGATTACCGACCCTTTCAGAAAACATTTGATCAATCTTTTCTCTTGGAGCCTTACCAAGGGCTGAAGTAGGATCTAAAATTACTTCCTCAAGTTTTTCCTGCGGAAGCGCTTTAATCTCATTGATTTTTTTGAGACGTTCGCGAGCTGCTGACTTAAAAACAACCCTTACGTTTTTGTTTTCAGAATTCTTAAAGTTAAGTGCTTTTCCTTCTAGGGTATCCCCAACCTGATTTAAACCATCCTGGAGCTGGACGTCCAAATTGGAGAATTCATTTGGCATAACTGCGGAAAGGACTATCTCGTCTTCGAGGCCCCTTCCGATTTCATATTCAATATCTTCCAATATGATAATATCTTGGTCTCTGATTGATGGATGCAGTTTTGCTTTTGCGCGCATTCCAGCAGAACGAACCCTAGCTAATTCCTCAAGCCTAAGGCTCATATTTTTTAGGTATTCTTCGCTCTGGCATACCTTGGAATGATGATTTAATTTTCTCAGAAGATCAGCTTGTGAAGGAAGAAGTAGGCGTTTTGAGCCAGAGCTTGCTGTTAAGACTGAACCTTCGGCTGATTTTAGATCAACCAAATCATTTTGGGAATCTCGAATCTCAGAGTCTATTTTGAAATCAGAATACCTAACCATTCCCTTTGGCTTAAGTTCAATATTTAATTTTGAATAGGCAGGCACCCCGAGTTCAAAAAGATGTTTGGGGGTTAGTCCAAAAACGGTGTCTTCGCTTGAAAAGTTGACTGCATAGATGAATGGAAAAGATAAAACGAGAGCACCATCCTCAAACGAAATTGGCTTTTCTTTTAACTCATCTTCTGAAAATCCCAAGCTAGTTCCAAAGTCGCTATCGGGCAGATAATCGGCCACCAAATTGTTAAAAAAGCTCTCCATCATCAAAAAGGCTGCCGCTCTTTTGGGAGCCTCCTTGCTTACTTGCGCCCTCATTTCTTTTCTGAGAGGCAATGATATCTGCTGATCGTTCTTTTTTAAGAAAAAACGAATCTCAATTTTTGTTTTATGTATTTCGGTCTTGATTTTAAAATCTGGATTCGATTTGAAAAGATTGAACATACTATTCGCTTAATAAGGCTCTGAATAGTTCGTCTGTTTGTGACATCCATCTGTCGGGAACATGATAAATTTTGCCAGGCTCCGCACTGCTCAATAATTTTATCGTTGAATCGACAAGATTAGAGACTTTCCAATCCACAGAATTCTCAATCTGGTTTTCAAAAACCTCTCGCTTATAAATGAATGCTGAGTTTCCAACTGGACCAAACTCGACAATGACATGTGATTTATAGAACATTGCTACACCTACAAGCTTTCCAAATCTCTTTGGAATCACTTTCTGCGCACGATGAAGGTTTGTTTTCCAATATCTTCCCCTTTCAGGAACTTTTTCATCCAAATCCCTAAGGGCGTTATTTAATCGCTCGTATTCATTGAAAATATTGAATAGATGAGGAAAATCAGCGGTAACCTTCAAATTTGCCTTCAAAAGCCAGGATACCAAGAATCCCACCATAGTTGTCTCCGAAAGCATCTTGGTGTTCCAACTGATATCAGCTGCAACAATGAGTTCAGCCACAATTTCAAGTTGCTCAAGAACCGCTTCCTTCGAACACTTTAGAGCTAATAATAAAGATACAAGCCGAGGAAGACCTCTCTCCAGGGTCGCCAAGGCAACGCTGTCCTTATAAAATAGTTTTAGTGCTTGCAATACCCCATCTTTGCTCACCGATAATAATAGGGCCTTCTCTAGCTCCTCAAAAAGTCGCCCCTTTTGAGCAAATGTAGATAATAGTTCTGAAAATTTAACGTTAGAACTCTCAGAAAATGATGCGGGCACATTCGAATTGGCACCAAACAGTCCAGATTGAATTGCAATATCCATGGCGCCGATCGGCCCAAATAACCTAAAAGATTCAAATGCAAGGGTTTCTATGCCTTCGATTCTCGACTCTAGAGCCACATGAACCTGATTTTCAAAGAGCGACTGCTCAAGTGAATTGAGGTCCTCAAAAAACCTAAAAAGAACAAACAGTTCGTCCGCCTGAAGGCTGTTGTGTTTTAATAATTTATCCCTAATCCTCTGTAGCCTAGAGGGTCCAAAATCTGAAAAGTCTATGCCAAGCAAAAGAGATGCTAGGCTATTAACCGCGGAGGATAGATTTTTTGGAACAAAACTATCACTTTCCACTTTTTACCTTCCCAACATCTGATGGGGCCCTTGTAGTCATTTGTTCAATGATTTTTAGCTGGTCTTTGAGAATGATGCGAAACTCAACTCTTCGACTCTTATCCTTATCTTCAACCTCAACTCCGCTGCTGTTAACGATCTTTCTCAATTGAGAGTATGACCTGCCAGTGGCCGTTAGGTGAGACTTAAGCCAGCCCACGTAGCCGTCCCAATCCTTCTGAATCCTCAGATAGTTGAGATAACTTTCTCTTGGAATTCCTTTTTTGAAGTCTAAAATGTATTTTGCGACTTCGAGCGACCGATTTTGCGAAAGCCTAAGATTATAAAGGTAAGGATCCTCATCTGTATCTTTCCCTGAAGTACTATCTGTATGACCCTCGATAATTAACTGATCAACAAGTTTAGTTTCTCCTGATTCGAGTGCATAAATCTCTCCTAGCCACATTGGTACAAATGCCTTAAGGCACGTTTCACCTGAGGCTTTGGGTTTGGCGACATCGGGCGCGAACCAACTCAAATCACTACTTTTAAACTCTACGGTTAAGGAAAGTTCCTCTTTGTTTGCCACAATACTAGAGACGCCTTCACATTTTGACCTGAATTCCTTGCGAATATTTTCTGCTGCAGACTCAATCGCCTGGTTAATCATACCCTTTGCGGCTTCTAGCTTCTTAGCTGCATCATGAAAAGCTACGCCCTCTTTGGCGTTATCACTCAACTTTTTTTTATTCTCTTCATCTCGCTTCGCCGACAAGTAAGCAATCCCGAGAAATACAACCAAAAAACACATCATCAAAGAAGTGTTAAGGTCCGCCAAGGATACCCAAAAGATAGAATCCGCATCTCGCTTTCCTCGATGACCGGCCATTTTAGCTTCCTACTTTTCTGACATGAGACTCGACTTTCTCTAGCTTCGTTTCCAAATCTTTATGCATCGCAGTTGCCTCACTTATTCCAAGCTTCGAATCAACATGGTCAGCTACAACTCCAACCTTTTCTACCAACAAAACTAGATGCTTATTAATTCCTCCCACGGCACCGCCAAGCTGAGTGACCGCACTTCCCATCAATTGGTCGATGGATCTAAAACCATCCTTGAGACCGTCTGTAGATTTGTTGACGACTGAAACCAATCCCTCGCTACTTTCTTTGAGCTGATTGGCTGAATTCTGGACACCATCAGAAATCTTTGAGGTTGTTTCAGCAATCTTTTCAATTGTCTGATCGAAACTGCTGCTAATCAGCTGCAGATTTTTTCCAGCATGTTCGATGGAATTTGCTTGGACCCGAACGATATCAACCAAATCTGAAGAAACTCCTTTTGCTTTCTCAATGGACTCACTTACATTTCGAATAGTTTCTCCAGCGGACACTGTATTGTTGAGTAGTGTTTCATTTGCTTTGGTAGTCGAAGCCACCAACTCAGATGCAGACTTCAAATTATCGAATAAAATTTTTGTCTCGGAAAAATACTTGTCATGAAATTCATTCAAAGCATTTAACCTTAAACTCAGCCCCTCAAAACCAACTTGAATTCCTTTTTTAAGGCCTTCGCCGATTTCAACTGTATTGACAGCTCCATCAGTCAAGGCAGAAACCAACTGTTTTGGCAGATCCTGCGAAATAGACTGTAACGCGATCAATTGATTTTGACTATCTTCATACAGCCGAATTAATAACTCTTCCGAGGTCTGCCGATGAAATATGACGTTTAGTCTTTTATTTAATTTTGAAATCTGCACTTCGATCTGCGTGCTTATTCGCCTTTCTCGCCATGTAAAAATCAAAGAAAGCATCATTCCCCATACCGAAGCCCCAAAAGCTGACCCTAATCCTGCCAAAAATTTACCGATCGCTGCCGCAAAAGGTTCTGTAGCAGTAGTATTAGTGATTTTCTCGGCAATCTCCGAATGGTGAATGCCATAAATAATTCCAACAAATGTTCCCAAAATAGCTATCCCCGTTAGTAACCCTGGCACTGATGAATAAAACTCTAATTTTTTACCAAGGTTTTCAAAATTGAAAAAATGTTGAGAGTCCAGAGTGTTGCGAAATTTTTTACTCTGACCATCTGACACCAGAACAAAACTCTCCTTGAATTCTGCCCAATTCTGATAAATTTCAAATTTCGATAACTGCTCAGAAATATGTTGCACTACCTCAGGATCCTCACCCTGATTCCTCTTATATCCTGACACTATTTTGTTAGCGGCGAGTAATTCCGAAAGCAGTATATTTGCCCTCTTTCCGAAATTAATTGTTTTCCAGATAAATAGTGATATTGCTGCATACGGAAAGATATCTACAGGGCTGTTAAGTTTCCAAAATTCGAATATGGACTGAAGTAAAACTAACACATTATCCACGGCAGTTCCTTTCAAAAGCTCATTTGCAGAATCGGCTTTTAAAATGTTTTACTAAACAAGATTATATTCCTAGACCAACATCCATTTGTTTATTTAACATGCCATGCTAAAAGTAAGTCGAGAACTAGAGAATAAGCCAGCTGCAGGCTCACCGCCCAACGGGGCTGACTAGCTTCAAAGATGCGTCTCCAATGTGGCAAAGCCGCCTATCGTAAAAAATCCTAGAAAATGAAGAGCCGAAGCTCTCCCTATGTGCGGCCTCTTGGAGAGACTTGTCGGTCGAAGTTCGGATTCAGTCCATGCCTTCGCTCTGCGAACTCATAGTGCTCCCTCGAGGTCATGGCCTATCCAGAATGGGAATCATCCCCCCTTTGGAACCGAAATCATAGAACGAAATGTTTTGATTCGCCTCGTAGGAAAATTTGACCTCACTTTCAATTCGTTACAGAATAAGACTATGGGTTATTTCTTTCCCTATCTATTGGCTATCGGTACAGCTTGGGGATTCTTCCAAGGTGGAGCTTTCGTCTGGACAGGCGTCTTTCTTCATTTTGTCGTCTTCGTCGCTCTCGATGAAACTTTCAAAGATAAAGAGCTCTCCCCGGGATTTTTGAAGACTTGGCTCTTTCACAGAGCTTCTTCCGAGGCAGCACTTCTTGAGTCGTTTCCGTTTTTGCTCGCTTTTTTGGGCTTCTCGCTTTGGCGAACCACCCAGGTCGCTTCCGGTTTGGATATGGCAGGTCTCGTGATTTCCACTGGGATCGTGATGGGCACCATTGCCATCAACGCAGCTCATGAATTGATTCACCGTCGATCCAAATGGCAAAGAGCCGAAGGAGTCCTCAATCTCGCCTTGGTGAATTTTTGTTGGTACCGAATTTCTCATATTGAAATCCATCATCGCTGGGTGGGAACCGATCAGGATCCGGCCAGCGCCAAAGCCACTGATCTCATCTGGCCTTACTGGCTGCGAAGTTTTTGGGGGAATCTCAAAGGAAGTTTTCAGATCGAGTCTCAGCGATCAGGATGGAGCCTTCAAAACCGGTTCTGGATCTATGCGGGGCTGGCACTGATTTTCGGTGTGAGCGTTTTCGCGCTGGGTTCTTGGCAACTGCTGGGATTTTGGATTCTGATTTCACTGATTGCGCAAATCATGTTGATGACTGTGGACTACATTGAGCACAAAGGACTTCGTCGCGAAATTCTTCCCAATGGTCGACCAGCTCCGGTTGCAGCTGAACACAGCTGGGACAGTTATCATCTGTGGACCAATTTTACTCTCTTTAACCTCGGCTATCACTCTCATCATCATTTGAAAGCGGCCCTCGAATTTGAAGAACTCGGCAGAACTGAAGGAGCAGGCTCCATGCAGTCCGGTTATGCTTTGAAAGTTCTCAAAGCCATCGTAGGTCTCACTTAAATATCGTCCCCCAAATGCCGCAGCTCAGCCTGATTGACAAAACACCTTCCTCTTTATCTGATGAGAAACGGAGGTTTGCATGAAATCATTTTTTCTGTGCTTGCTTTGGAGTCTGTCCGCATCGGCTGGGACCTATATCGTCCAATACCATCCGGACCCCCAAGTGGAAGCGACACTCAATCTCATGAGAAATTCGCAAGGAGTCATTCAGGTCCTGCAAGCGGCCCAGCAAAATCGCGAAGCCGATCTCAGAGCCAACTTCCCGCGCCGCAATCTGCGAATCGAAAGCCTGTGGATTTCAGAAGCGAGTATCGTTGAAATGAGTCCCGAGGAAGCCACCACTCTCCGACAATCGAAGCGCTTTCTGGCCGTGAAGCCTGTGCAGAAAGTGTCATTGATCGAAACCCTCGACTCACTGCCCGGTGCTTTTCAGTATCCCTATGGACTGAAAAAAATTGGCCTGCCGCAAATCAATTCTCTCTACCCACAACTCAAAGGGGCCGGAGTGCGTGTGGGTGTCTTGGACACAGGAATCGATGGCGATCACCCGGCCTTTCAAAACCGCTCGATTCTTTACCGCAATTTTTTGAATGAGAAGCAAACGACTCCGGAAGATGATCACGGCCATGGCAGCCATGTGGCCGGAACCATCGGCGCCTCTCCCGTCGGCAATCGCAAAGTCGGATTGGCCCCGGAAGTGGAATTCATCATCGGCAAAGTCTTCGACCGTCGCGGAGACAGCGACGATGCCAAAACTCTCAAAGCGCTTCAATGGATGGCCGACCCCGATGGCAATCCCGCCACTCACGACCAGCCACAAGTGATCAATGGCTCTTGGAATGTGGACGACCTTGTCGGTGAAAGCAATTCCTTTGAGAATCCCTTCTGCATCACCATCGAGAATTTGGAGCGCATTGGAATTCTCAGCGTCTTTGCAGCCGGCAATGACAGCTACTCGAATAGAATCAAAGTTCCCGGAGCTTGCCTGAAAGCGATCACAGTCGGCTCCACCACATCGCAAGACACTCGCTCGGACTTTAGCTCCCAGGGGCCGGTGAAGTGGAAAGACCAGCAGTTGAACAAACCCGATGTGTCGGCTCCTGGATCCAGCATCGAATCCGTCGACTCGGGCGGAAGCTGGACAACAAAGTCCGGCACCTCGATGGCCTCTCCGCATGTGGCCGGAGCTTTGGCTCTGCTGATTCAAGAGAAGCGAGATCCTCAACTGGCTCGGCAACTTTTGATTGAAGGTGTGAAGGATCTCGGTGCTGCCGGATTCGATTTCGGGTTTGGATGGGGCCGCATTGATCTCGTGAAGTCGCTGCAGGAATGAGATCGTATTCACTGCAAATAAAATATGAAGATAGCTAGTTCCTAAGCAAAACGGTTTTTATCCAGAAAAATGAATCATCTTGGGAAAAGGTTCAAAGATGAGACAAAATTCGCAACCTTGAGCTATCGAAACCCCCGCTTCGATCCGATAAATAATTGATTGCTTAGGAGTACCGAATGAGGACCTATAAGGATATCGAGGCGGATCTGCTCAAAATCCAGGAGATTCAGCAACAAGTGATAAATGAAGCTGAAGGACTCGTCACGGAGAGACTTCCGTGGACCCAAGCTGATTTAATTACTGCTATATTAGCTGGTTCCGTTGGTGTTGCTATTGATCTTGTCTCTAAAGGTAGCCTCAGCGAAGGGCAATCTAAAAAATTGGTCAGCCCCTTCAGCAAGTTTGATCGATTAAACAGCCCGATCGACAAAAACATTCCAGGGGCATCTTTAGGAGACCATAGGATTTACTCTCAAGGTCATGACCTCGTGAGATTTTTTTCGACGGCAAAGCACATGATGACCGGCTCTGCTATCAACTATCATTCAGATGGCGGCCAATTAGTTGTTAAGGGCCTTTCTCAGGGATCAATGACTCTATCGGAAGCAATGGCGGTATTAACAGTTCACTTGATTAAAGATGTCTTTACCGCAAGAAGCCTTCCCATTCCTGGTACATCTGTAATTGCAGGTTTGAATAACCACAAAGTTCCAGATTTTCTGGTGAAAGGCTACTCTTCTAACGATCTCAATCTTAAAAATGGAATGGGAGCTTCACTGGCGACCGGCACTCCCATGTTAGTTTCAAATATCTACACTTCTTTAAACTACAAAGATGCAAACGCTGAGCAAAAGAAACAAAAGAGAACAGAAATAGAAGCCTTGGGGCAGTTGATGATCACAGCGATCTCTTCGGGCCATGCTGCAATAACAAAAAATCCATTAAAAATAAATTATGCCTCCCTCTTGCGATTGTGCGTAACAAGCCTTCAACTTTTGGATGGCCACAGCAAGCGTCTAAACAATTCAAAGATTCGATCCGAACTTAGACTGCTGATCCTAGACCTCGAACAAAGAAAGACCCAACTGGCAATTGAAACAATGCATATTACATTAGATTGCAATGAAACACTTCTGTTGGATTGGAAAAAGGCTGGCTAATGGGACAACCAAAGATTCCGCAAAAATTTAAAACGAATGCACTTGCGATGGCTGTTTCCAGACCTCAATTCCAAATCTTAAAGTCACTTGAAGCTGAAAAGAATATTCAAATAAAAAATACGAGAAAACGAGCAACCGAACTCCAAGAACGAGGTTTCTTTTCTCGGACCTTTGCAAATAACACTAAAGACCTAGCTCAAAATCAAGAAGGCATTATCGATGCAGTCAAAATTCAAGAGAAAGAGTTTCAAATTCTCTCACTAGGTGTCGCACGTCTTGCCAATCAAATTCAAATAATAATGGAAAATGTTGAAAACATCAATTCAGACAACAATGAGCATCCAACTTTAGCCGAAGACCAAATTGAGAAATTCAACGATGCAATTTTTGAAATAAATAAAATTATCAAGGCAGCACGAGAACAATCAAGAACGACAACTGATCTTTTGAATGAAAAAATCAATACCCAATCCAACCAAATTGAACACTTAAAAAAGGAATTGATCCAAATTTCAGATAATCAAAAGACAACTTTTGATTCGATGAATCTGAGCATCAGGGGATTAGAGGAAATAGTAAGGACTCTAAATTTAGATATTCAGTCCGCAAACGCTCTTATTTCGAAGCAAGCCGAGGAATTGCAAAATCTGAAAAGCGAATTAAAGTCTCAAGCAGATTGGATGCATCAGTTGATGCAGGAACATAAAATAGAAAACACACGCGTCAAAGAAGACTTGGTTCAATTAACGATGCATCTAAACGCAGAGAATGAGAGAAACAAAAAACGAGTTCACTTTCAAATTGGCGCTAATTTGGCAATTTTGACAGCGGTCTTATATTTGTTTTTAAACACCTAGAAACTATGTTCGTTTGAGGGGGCCGATCCTCAAACAAAAAAGACCGGCATTTTCATGTGAGCCCATCTCAATCTTGAAATATGACCACTCAACAAAACAAGCAACAAACTTTCCCTCGCTGAAAAAGATGAATCCCATTTAAGAACCTCAAAAAGCGGCCTAACCAACTCGTAGCGCCAAAAAAACATCCAAAGGGCCATTCAAAGCATAGCTGTTTTTAATGGTACAACTCCGCGCTATTCAATTTTGACCCGCCTCCGGATTCACCGCCAAATATTAACACTTTCCCATTCGAAAGCAGAAACGCCCCATGCCCATAACGAATCGTAGACATTGAACCCGATACAGCAAAAGTTCCAGATTGCGGATCATAGAGTTCAGATGTGCTGTTACTGGGACCACCAGTAATTAGGACCTTTCCATTTGGCAAAAGAGTGGAAGCATGCAAGACACGCGCTGTGTTTAGAGTCCCTGTGGTAGAAAAGGTCCCTAAATTAGGATCATAAATTTCGGCACTATTTATATAGCTATTTTCAGTACCGCTCGCAATCAACACCTTTCCATTTTGGAGTAAGGTCGCAGAGTGCAGACCTCGAGCCGTGCTCATCGATCCAGTATTTGAAAAGGTTCCCGATAAAGGATCATAAAGTTCGGCACTGCTCAAAGTGGGACCTCCGTTCTGAGCGCCAGCAATAAGAATCTTTCCATTTGGCAGCAAGGTGGCGGTATGCAATTGTCGACCTGCCGACATTGATCCAGTCGCAGAAAAGGTTCCCGCTTGGGGATCGTATATTTCAGCGCTATTGAGTCCGGAGATCGCACCCTCCCCACCAACAACCAAGACTTTACCATTGGGCATTAAAGTCGCCGTATGATACAATCGCGCCGCGGTCATAGATCCTGTGTTTGAAAAGGTTCCTGTTTGTGGATCAAAAATCTCAGCGCTATTAAGAGCTGTCCACACCCCCGTAAAAGTCCACCCCCCAGCTACCAGAACCTTCCCGTTTGGCAATAAAGTAGCCGAGTGATAGGCGCGACTTATCGACATCGAACCAGTGCTCGAAAACGTTCCCGTTTGAGGATTGTATATTTCGGCGCCATTTGAATTTTGCGTGTTATTTCCGTAAATACCACCACTGACAAATATTTTTCCGTCAGACAAAACGACAGCTGCCGATGCAAAACGCGCGACGTCCATCGTGTCGGTGGCTGAAAATTGTCCAGGCGGAACGGTAGTCGTCGTCGTGGTCGTAACAGTTGTGGTGGTCGAAGTCGTCGTGGTGGTCGTTATGTTGTCCGGAATGCTTGATGGCGTTTGCTGGGTACATTCAAACTCGCCGTCTTTTCTCTCAAATCCCTCATCGCATTCAGAACAAGAGGAAAGAAGATAAGAACATGACAACAAAAGAGAAACTTTAATTACGACTTTTTTAAACCGCACGCAATTCCTCGTATTCTACAGTTAACAGAGAGACTATGACTTCTTAGTAAAATACGATTGTGTTTATAGTTTTGACTATAGAGAGTTGAAACCGCTCTTATGATTTAGATTAAAACTAGACGATGGGCCTAAGGTTTGACAAAGTCCGGAACCTAGATGCCTCACTCGGACATCTTGATGCAAAGCGGTCTCATTTGAAATGCCTCTCTCGCTTTCAACTGTATGTTCATATTGGAAAAGTCTTCTTTCCTCATTGCTTCCCGGGCCGTTCCCAAGTATGTAACCAGCATGAAAAACAAATTACCTGTTTGTCCTTTGAATGATGCTGAAGGCGAAGAAGCTTGGCTCGACGGCTTGGATCTGCTCTTGGAAGAGTTGAAATTTGAAGAAGAGCTTCCTTTTCATGATGCGGAAGAAATTTGGGAAGAAGTGATCTACGCCCTCGAAGACGAAGAGCTTGTGCTGACCGATGAGCTCAAAGCTCAGATCCGCACACTGTTTGATCAGCTTTGGCCGCAGTACAAGGCCTAAATCGCCTTATTTTGAAACTGACACTTGGATAACAGTTTATCCGCGTCGGCTATTACATCCAGGATTTCGGAACTGAAGAAAACTAAGCCGCGCAACTGGTTTATCAAAATTGTCATGAAAATAAAAAAGGCCCAGATCATCCTGGGCCTTTTTCATTGATATCTGTTCATTTTTTAAAACTAAAGAGCTCTATCCGTAACGCCTTTGAAGGGGATACGAGATTTGCGGTTTGCAGTGTCCATGTCAAAACACCCTTTGATCAGGTCCACATATTCCTCAATATCCTGTGCATAAATAGTGGTCGGATTCCCTGGCACTCGGGCCTCAATAATTGCAACAGGCTCTGCCATCGATTGAGCCTCTTTTTCTGTATTGAATAATTGGAGGACTGGGTCCAAGCAGCCGTTGGGCGCAGTTTCGTATTTTGAGAACACTCGGCAATCACCCATTCTAGCATAAAAAACTCTGCCAGGGTTGACAGTTCCATTTGTGTAAGCCGGTGTTTTAAAGCTAAAGAGGCAAGAATATTTATTCCCTTTGTAAGCCACCCCATAGTCAGCAAGCTCACCAATGGTGGCCACTTTAGGTTTGTTGCTGGAATTTAAAAAACCTTGCAAACTTCGATTGGTTATCACGGCAATGATCTCATTGCTGGCTGCAATCGCTCTTTGCTGTGGATCGGCTGCAGTCGTCACTGATGGAACTTGAGGTTTGCCGGCACAACCAATGGCAATCAGCACAAATGGAAATAAATATATTTTCATCGAAGTCTCCTTATACCGAAAAGGTTATTAGAAGCGACGGTTTTTCTCTAGTCCAGTTGAGCGGCAGCCTCTAGGCCTTTGGGCGCGTGCAGGTCGACTGCCTCCCACTCACCAATCCCCTCACTTCGAATTCGAGCGCCGGGCTCCGAATGTGTAGTTGATGGCCCAGCCGCTGACGACTTCGGAGCTGTATGCCAAGCGAGGAGTGGTGGGATTGACTTTCTGGGCAACGGCGTCCCAAACCTCCCATGGCGCTGACATTGACTTGGTGAAAAGCCGGAAACTGATCGCTTTGGTTTCCTGCAAATCCCGAATTACCGAAAACCCGGCCTCCAATGCGCCGACATACTCCGCGAGCGAATACAATTCGGACACTTCCGAAACTCTGAGTCGTCAAGAATTCCAGGATCTCAAATTGAAAATCGAGAACGACGAAAAAATCGAAAAGCTATCGGAAGCAAAAAATAAAGTGGAACTCCGAATTCAATTTCTACGACATATTCTCAATAAATACTCGGGCCCCTTCCGCATTCGCGAGAAAGACGGCGACTTGAAAATCCAGGAGCTTCCTCTCTCCACGCAGGAATCCATCCAAGAGGAACTCGAGGAAACCGAAAAGCTTTTGCAAGACTTGAAACGCCTCATAGAGGAACACCCAGAATCGGACGAAAAGAGCCCGACTGAACCCTGAAAAGAAGAAGATCTCCTGACATAGATTCTCAAAGCTTCAAGTGAATATGACAAGTCCGTCTTAATTCCGCCCACCGGCTTTATAAATTCTTTTTAAACCCCGAAAATAGATAACGATATAGCATCCGGCTCTTTTCCCTTTTCCGTCTTTAGAAACTTGTCATGAGGGAGATTTTCATGCGGTCGATCTTGAACTTCAACTTGCCACTCCTGACCTCCGAACGTGGAGAGTCTTTGGTGATGGTCATGGTTGCTGTTGGAATCACCTCGATTATGTCTCTCGGTATTGCGACCGTCTTGGCAAATTCAAATAAAGAGACGGCAAAGACAATGCAAAAACTTGAACTCATCTCTTTGGAAAACAAATTGAAAGTGACCTTGGCCAGCCCCGATCCTTGCCGTTGTTCACTTCAATCAAATCCAGTTCGCTCCCTGGCTGGCACCACCAACAGCGTGAATTTGAATCGTTTGGTCGGCGACTGCAATACAACGAACCCACAGGTGATTGTCTCCGCCAACAGCCTTCTTCCCGGCACCCAAACTGGATTGCGGATTTCGACAATTAGCCTCACGGATGTGCGAGCCGTCTCATCCGGAATTTATTCAGTGAATATTGAAATCACGCCAGATTCGGAAACTTCCAGATTTTCATTCAGACCTTTAAAAATCCCAACCTTTGTGAAGGAAGACTCTTCGGGAAATATTGGCAATTGTTCAGGTGACCCATCACGCGTGATCTCCTGTCCTGCAAATCAAATGATGACTGGCATCGATGCCAACGGCTTCCCGATTTGCCAATCACCACCAGCCTACACTTGCCCCAGTGGGTATGTTTTGCGCGGAATCAGCTCTACGGGAAGCCCCAACTGCGTGGACGGAAGTTCAATCTCAAATTTGCCGACCACAACGACTGCCACCACTTCGTCTACGACGACGACAACTTCCTCTCCGACGACAACCACTGTTCGAGTCACGACAACAACGACCACCACCACGACAACCACTACAACCACGACTTTGCGTCCGATTCCCTCGACCACAGTGGCCTATCTCACCACCTCAAGCGGTAGCCCCACTTGCGATGCTGGAGAAAATAAAAAGGATTATCTCTGTTTCAATTCTTGCGTGTCGGAAGGTGCCCTGTCTGGCTCCTATGTTGCCAGCTCTTGCGATCGCGGCCAGCTGACTTGCACGTGCTCGGCTCTTCCGCTGCGAGCCCAGGTCCAAATCTCAAGCTGCGATGCAGGCAGCACCACCAAGGCCAATGCTTGCAACACAGCCTGCGTGAATGCGGGAGCGAATTCCGGAAGGTACGAGAACTGCTATCTGAACTACGCTCACTGCGTGTGCTACTAGGCCGTATTCAACTGACCTGACTGCAGCACCTGATAATTCAGCTTCAAGAAGCTGCTGAGGTTTCTTCCGTCAAAAATTCGATCTGCTGACCGTGAGAGATGAGTTCCTTGACGGCACAGGCCTGAATCTCTTCTTTGACGAACTTCTTATCGGCGTCAGGCCAATCTTGAGGAAAACTGATGGTGGTAACCCACTTGCTCATCATGTTGGGATTAGCTCTATCGACAAATGGTTTGCCTGAAATTTTAATTCCCAAGGGATTGAGTTCTCGTTTCTTGCAGGCCTTGAGGGCATACACACCAGCACACCCCGCTAGAGCCGCATAAGTGGCTTCCAAAGGATTCTCCTTGCTGCCATCTGTGGCATAAGTGAAAGTGTACTTGCGCGAGCTGACTTCGATTTTGTTTGGATCTTTGATTTCCAAATTGAACATGGATGCCTCCCCGATCTTTTTTATTTTTCCCAATCCAACAAGCGTTTCTCACCTGAGATTTTTTGAATTTCTGTGATGTCCTGAGTGACCTCAATGACTCCGCGGTATTTTTTTTGCTGGTCGCGCACGGCAAAGTAGCGAATGTGAATGGCTTTGCCACGAAACTGAATCCAAAACTCGGCCCTATCTTGGCGACCCGCTTTGAACTCTTCCAAAATCTGCAGCACAGTGCCGACGCTTTTTGGAGGATGACAGAATTTCACTTCTCGGCCGATCACTCCAGCGCTGCGCGGGAAGACTCGCTCTTCTCCACGATTATAAAACACCACCCGGTCATTTTCGTCGACATAAGTGAGATCAAAGGGCATGACCTGCAAAATCAGATTGATTTGCTCTGCGGTCATGGCTCCTTCGCTGAGTTTTATAAAACCATCTTGCCAGCTTGGAGCCCCAGTCTGGGGCTGTTCAACCGGCTCTTGAGAGGAATTGGCTACTTTGTGCATCCATCCGATCTCTCGCTCCCCGGCCTTCATCTCTACCCAATCTTGAAGCTCCAGAAGCTCCAAAGCCATCGGAAATAAGCGCATCTCTTCGACTTGAGTCATGCGATAAAGCTCACCAACCAAGTGGGCCATGTCGGCATGGAGCCCCTGCGTGTCCCGGTTTTCAAGTCGTTTGCGAAAGTCTTTTATCAATTTTCTGTTTTGATCTTGAAAGCGCCACATCCCCTGACTGGGGCCTGTCCATCCACGTTTTTCCAGAAAAGGAAAAAGCTGATTTTCTTTGCGTGTGTAACGGATGTCGACTCGCGCCAATTGATTGAGCAAATTGTAGGCGAGCTGAGGATCTTGCTCTGGCTTGACGCCCGCAAATTCGTTGAGCAGTTTTTTAAAAAAATAATTTTCTTCGCAGTAAACGCGAACTGGATGATCGGCATCCAAAGGAACTGCATACTCGGGCAATGGATTTTCACTTGTCATGAGGGAGTTTTAGCTCTGTCTCATCCTGTGCAGATATGATTCAGGTCATAGATTTCAAAAACCTGAACCGCTTAACGACGAACTGGAGAACCTGTCTCCCTGAGGCGACCCCTTTGTGTAGACATGGCCGGTGACGCGTCCAAGGGCTGCTCCCTCCCCCCCCAAGCGTTCCATTTTGAGAAGGGCTCATTTTTACTTCCCGCCTGGCAGGAGGATTGGCAGGGGTCAGAGGGCCACCGGGAAATTATTCCCTGTCAGAAAACTAACAGGGGCTGGGAGCTCCTCCCCCTGATAACATCCCCGGAAATTCGTTCAGAGAGGCCTTTTATGAAAACGATGATTGCCAGTCTAATTTTGTTTGCCGCTTGTTTTGCCAATGCCGAAGTTGTGAAGCCAGAGCTCACCAACTATCGCACTCGCGGAGAGACCAAAATCGAAGGCGCCGACTACAAATACTATGTTACAGATATGGGCTGGTCCCTGCATGCCTCCTATAAACCGACAGTGAACATCAAGTCTGAGAAGTTGTTTGTCCTGGAATACAAGTCCTCGGATACCATCCCAGCCGATCAACAAATCGCAATTCGAGAGACTGTCATCGCCGATGCGCAAGCGAAGTGCCTGGAGTTGGGACAAATGGAATATCCCACGCAGAAGGCCCCTTATGAAAAGTACTACCAAACTTCTCTCGCAACAGAAATTGAGCGAGTTTCAGAACCGTCAAATGGGCGAAAACTGGAACTCACGGCCAATTGCCGAGTCACTGTGCGTGTGACTGAGTAATTCAAGGGCAAGCTACCATGTCGAGACTTCTTTTGGCGATCTGCCTGATTTTCCTTTCAGCTTGCGACAAGCCGGATTTATTTTCTGAAACAGATGAAAATACGGTTGCAGAAACTCCTTCGGAAACGGCCGTCTATGACTTCAATACGATTTCGATTCCCGAAGCGACCGTTTGGAAAGCGAATCCGACACAATTTGAAATTGCCGAATTCGATCAGTCGAATTTGAGCAAAGAAAACACTTGCCCGCCCAATAAGAACAATCGAGACAAAAGAGTGACGGTTGGCGACACGTCGACCATCTATACAAAAATCAATGAACTTTCCAATCTCAGCGGCGGAGTGAAAGCTTTTGAGTTTCACGAAAGCCTCACGGTGTCCCGAGTTTCGAGTGATTTCGAAACCACATTGATCCGCAAGCGAAACGATCAACCACTGTTCACGACCACTCCAGATGATTTTATCTCCTGCGGCATTGAAAAAGTCAGCGAGCCGATCAAACTTGTCTATGATGCCCTGGTGAACATCAAGATCGACGGCAAAAACTATCAAGGCCTGCAGATCAGCAAAGTGGTTAAAGGCAATGCTTTCTGTCTCAAAAAAGAATATCCAAATGCCAAAGTGCTATTGGGACGCGCCACCCAATCCAGCCGGCAAATTTATTTTCACCAAATGGTCGACCTTCACAGCAGCAGTTACAGCTGCCGTCTGGGCGGACAATTGTGGTTTGAGTCCTCGACGATCCGATTGGCCCGAAATGCCGTGCCGATTTCATCGCAGTACCGGCAGGTGCTGAAGCCTGTGATTCGGGAATAATCCTGGTTTGTCATCGGAGGGAGATTCAGAGACAATCCCCCATGATGGAAAAAGACAAAAGGCTCTTCATTGGTATTGGATTTTCGGAAAAACTCACCACCGCCCTTGAACCATGGATTCGCAAACTTCGCAAAACGGCTGATCACAAAGAAACCCATCTTAAGTGGGTGCCGCGGGAAAATTATCACGTCACTTTGGTCTTCCTCGGCAACACTCCCAAATCGGCCATTTCCGAAATCAGTGAGAAAATGAACCTCGTGGCCGCTCGCCATTCGAAATTCCAGCTGAAAATTCGTGAAGTAGGCGCTTTTCCTTCCCCAGCTCAAGCGCGAGTGATCACCGTCGGCGTGCAGAGATCCCAGGCCATTTTGGATTTGCAATCCGATCTGGAAAATGAACTTCAAGTCCCCGGAGACCGCGAATACGCCCCCCACCTGACTTTGGCTCGCCTGAAAAATCCCAAAAGCTGTCGGGACCTCCTGTCCCCCTTTCAACACTTGGATCTGGGCAAACAAGAAGTCTTCGAAATCACGCTTTTTGAAAGCATTCTGGCAGGCCCCTTTCCCATCTACCGCAAACTTTTCACAGCTCCGCTATCTCAACCCTCCCCATCTTCTGAAACTTGATCGAGACAAGTTGTCAGCCCTCTGAACAGAGGCTTCAGGACAAAATGTCTCAACCCCTCGCCCAGCTTGAAGCCGGGACCCTCTCGCTTGTGGCCCCACCTTTGCTTGTCAGCAGGGATTTGGGAAAAAACTGATGAACACAAATAATCTTGAATTGTTGATGCCTGCCGGTTCGCCGAGCAAAATGTCTTTGGCTTTGGACTATGGCGCTGATGCCGTCTATCTAGGCCCTCCACTTTACAGCTTGCGAGCTCGCGACAACGAGTTTCAAAAAGAACTGCTGCAAAACTCCATTCAGCAAGTCCACGACAGAAATAAGAAAGTCTATATGACTCTCAATATTTTTGCCCGCAATCGCAAACTCAAACCCTTTAGCGAAGATCTCCCAGAATACGCCCGGATGAAACCCGACGCCTTCATCATGAGTGATCCAGGAATGATTTCTATTGCTCGCGAATTGGCGCCGGAGATCCCCGTGCATCTCTCGGTGCAAGCCAACTGCATGAATTGGCGATCTGTCAAATTCTGGAAAGAATCGCTCGGAGTCGAAAGAATCATCTTAAGCCGCGAACTTTCCGTTCATGAAATTTCTGAAATCAAACAAAAGGTCCCGGATATCGAGTTGGAAGCATTTGTCCATGGCTCCATTTGCATTGCCTACTCGGGGCGCTGCCTACTGTCCTCGTACATGGACCGCCGCGATGCCAATCAAGGGGTCTGTGACAATTCCTGCCGCGAAAAATACAAAATTTTTGAGGGCGAATTTTACCTTGAAGATGCCAAAGAAAATCCCGGCCAGTATTTCCAAATCGACGAAGACGAGCATGGCACATACATTCTCAACTCCAGAGATCTTTGCATGATTGAACACTTGCAAGAACTCGTCAAAGCCGGAGTCATTTCCTTCAAAGTCGAAGGTCGCACCAAATCCGAATTTTACGCCGCCATGGTGGCTCGCGCTTACCGTGGGGCATTGAATGATTTAGTCCAAGGAAAAGCTTTCGATCGCAAGTGGATGCAGGAACTGGAAAAACTCACTCACCGCGGTTATCACACAGGTTTTATGCTCGGCACCCCAGGAACTGAAGGCCAGAACTACCAAGCCAGCACGGTGTACAATCCTCAATTTAAATTTCTGGGCCTGAGCCGCTCTGGGACAGCGAATGAGCTGTGGGTGGATGTGAAAAATAAAATTCAAGAGGGACAGAAAATTGAAATCATTTCTCCCGACTTGAATTCACGAGTGCTGCGGGTTCGCGGCATCCGCTCGCAAAAAGGTGAGGAGAAACAAGAAGTCCACTCGGGCGCGGGTCTTTTTCAGATCCTGCTGGATCAGCCAGAATCCATTCCCGCCAATTCTTTGTTGGTAACTTCCCATGACGAACCGTAAAGATCTCCAAGAATATCGAACAAAGCTCAATGCCATCGATTCGCAGATCGCCGATCTCTGCCGACAAAGGCTGTTGATCACGGAAGAGGTTTTTCGATTGAAAAAGAATCTCTCTCTGCCTTTGCAAGATGCGGAGAGGGAAATGGAGATTCGGGGTCGCTTTGCAAAGCAACTGCTTTCTCAGAGCGAGCCCCGTCGCATTGACGATCTCGTGCAATGCCTGCTCAACCTCAGCCCTGACTATCCTCAGAGCTAAGCCGCCTTACTTGCATTTGAATTTCATTTCGACCGTGTAGCCATTGCCAATGGCTGCATCCGCGGCCGCTCCGCCCAGACCCACGATCCCACCAAGATTGGATTCACGCTGTCCGCCAAAAACACCTGGCCCCGCATGCAAAAAAGAAGACGCCTTGAGGAAAGTCGTGTAAGGTCCTTTTATGTCTGAAGAATTCATCCCACCTCGACCACCCAAATCTTTTCGCATCAAACTGGAACTGCACCGCTCCGAAAGAAGGCTTGACGCTGTCTTGCTCACGGCGCTGAAGGGCCAAAATGAAAATCTCAATCTCCGGGAAATCTCCCGAACTGCCTTCAAGGACCTCTTCACCTCGGGCCGCATTCTGATTAAAGGTCAAAGAGCGACTCCGTCTTCCTCCGTGGCCAAAGGGATCACTTACGTCGATATTCTAGGGTACTGATCCCCGCTCAGCCTCCCAAGGATTGCCATTTGAAACTTCGATAGGAGCGTAGCAATGCCTGCTGGTTCTCAAAACCCTGTGAAATTGGGACTTAAAGAAAATTGGCAGCAATTCACGCTCTTAGTTTTGGTCAACGCCTTCGTCGGCGCGATGGTGGGCCTCGAGAGAACTTTGCTTCCGCAAATTGCCGAAAAAGAATTTGGCCTGGTCGTCAAAACAGCCATCCTTTCCTTCATCGTCGTCTTTGGATTCACCAAAGCCCTGACCAATTATTTTGCCGGCCGCTGGTCGGATCAATGGGGCCGAAAAAAAATTCTTCTCTTGGGCTGGCTCATAGCCATTCCTGTTCCTTTTTTACTGATGTGGGCTCCAAATTGGACCTGGATTCTCGTGGCCAATGTCTTTCTCGGAATTAGCCAGGGCCTGACTTGGTCCACCACCGTCATTATGAAAATTGATCTCGTCGGCCCTGAGCGACGAGGTCTCGCCATGGGACTGAATGAATTTGCCGGATACTTTGCTGTCGCCCTTTCGGCACTGGGCACTGGTTACATCGCCAGTCACTACGGACTTCGTCCAGAGCCTTTTTATTTGGGAATTGCCTATGTCGGGCTGGGACTTTTCTTGAGTACTTTCATGGTTCGAGAAACCAAAGGCCATGTCACTCACGAACTTAAAATTCATCACGCCAATGAGGGCCATTCGAAAGAAACTCTTTCACAGCGAGAGATTTTTCAACGCACAACTTTTCGAGACAAAAATCTCTCAGCTGTCACGCAAGCTGGATTTGTAAACAATCTCAATGACGGCATGGCTTGGGGACTGTTCCCGATTCTATTTGCGGCTCAGGGCTTGAGTCTCGAAAACATCGGTTGGCTCGCCGCCATTTACCCAGCCACTTGGGGACTCTTTCAATTGCTCACGGGGCATTTGTCCGACCATTGGGGCCGCAAGGGCTTGATCGTCTGGGGAATGTGGATTCAAGCGTTGGGAATCGCTGTGACCATGTTCTCATCGAACTTTTGGGGTTTTGCCACTGGAGGCGTCCTGCTTGGATTAGGGACTGCGATGGTCTACCCAACCTTGCTCGCCACCATTGGCGACGTAGCTCACCCGACTTGGCGAGCCTCTTCGGTCGGCGTTTATCGCTTGTGGCGAGATTCGGGCTATGCTTTTGGGGCTCTTGTCTCGGGCCTTGTCGCGGATTTGTTTGGCATCACTTCAGCAATTGGACTTGTGGGAGTTCTCACTTTTCTCTCTGGCGCCTTCGCTTCTTTTCGCATGACAGAGACTTTGACCAAAAAAGATGGCCCCCAAAATCGAGATCAATCTATCGCCTTGAAGGAACTGACCAGCTTGATAAAAAACAAGCGAGCCCTGGTGCTGGACGTGCGTGACAAATCCGAGTTTGAAGCGGGGCACATCCCTGACGCCCTTCATATTCCGGTCGATGATTTGTCACAGCGACTTTCCGAAATTCCAATTGGCAAAACAATCATCACCTATTGCGGAAAAGGTGGGGGACGATCCACTCGAGCTTCTGCATTTTTAAAAGAACGCGGGCGAGAATCTTTTTGGCTGCAAGGCGGCTATCTGGGCTGGACCCAATCGACGCAGCAAAATCCCTCGCCTTAAGACTGCCATCTCGACCTCGACTTTTCTTTACGAAACCTGGAAGACTCTACTCCTTCAGTAGAATATCAATGAAAATGTATTGAGCTTCCGGAGATCCATACCATGAAAAAAGCCCCCATTCCTTTCAATGAGTTCGAGAGAAAACGTGCGCTGGATGCATTGAAAATTCTCGACACTCCGTCTGAAGAAGCTTTTGATCAAATCACCGAACTGGCTGCTTCGATTTGCCAAACAAAACTTTCTTTGGTTAGCTTGATCGACACCCACCGCCAATGGTTTAAATCCCGCTTCGGACTTCTTGCTACCGAAACAGCTCGCGATATTTCATTTTGTGGACACGCCATCATGGGCGAAGACATTTTCGAAGTTGAAGACTCAGCTCTTCATCCCGATTTTTGCGACAACCCTCTTTTTCTAGGCGAACCCAATGTGCGCTTTTATGCTGGCGCTCCCCTGATCACGTCGGGAGGAATGCGCATCGGCACTCTGTGCGTGATTGACTCGAATCCGAAAAAACTAAGTGAGCTGCAAAGAAAGACATTGAAATCCTTGGCGAAGCAAGTGGTGGCTCTTTTTGAACTGCGCATTCACCGCGACTCGCTGCAGTCCGTGTACTCCCAGCTTCGCGAAGCCCAGAGCATTGCGAAGACGGGTTCCTGGCAATATGATCTCCTCACTGGCGAACAGCTCTGGTCGACAGAGCATTACAAGATATTTGAAATTGAAGAACCTCAGCCTCAGGAAAAATTGTATCAATTGTACCGTGAAAGAATTCACCCGGAGGACTTGCCTTACTTAAATCGATTCATGGATCGGGCTGCGAAATTTGGCGAGGATTTCATCTTTGATCACCGGGTCATTCTCGACGATGGCAAGCGAATCAAATTTGTGCAGGGAATCGGCCGAGTGGCGAAAGACAGTCATGGAAAACCCGTTCTTGTCAGTGGCACCTGCCGTGACAAAACCAAAGATATCGAAGAAGAAAATAAATACCGCTCACTTTTTGAAATCATGAGCGAAGGTTTCGTCGTGCAAGACTCGGCAGGACGCATTATCAACCACAACCGGGCAGCCTTGGAAATCCTCGCCCTGACAGCTGATCAACTGCATGGTCGAACTTCGATGGATCCGCGCTGGCGCGCCTTCAAAGAGGACGGTCGTGATTTCCCAGGACATGAGCATCCAGCGATGGTGGCTCTCAGCACTGGCAAGCCTGTCTATGGGGCAACAATGGGGCTTAAGCTCCCCGACGACAGTTCGCGCTGGATTCGAATCAATGCCGTGCCCATGAAGCAATCTGGCGAGAGCCGAGTCATGGTGACTTTCACTGACATTACAAAATTGGTGCAGGCTCAAGAAGAAAACCGATTTATTCTCGACACTTTGGGAATTGGAGTTTGGAAATATCTCCCCCAAACCCAAGAACTGATCTGGGACCACTCGATGTACCAACTGTTCGATATCAATCCCTCAGAATTCAGCGGTCACTACCAAGCTTGGGAAAGCAGTCTCACGGAAAATGGCCGCAAGCAAGCTCTGGAAGAATTGGGGAAAGCCCTTCGCGGCGAAAAGGAATTCGACACCACTTTCGAAATCAAAACGAAATCTGGTGAAAAACGACATATCGGTGGCCGAGGAAAAATTATTCGCGACCCGAACAACAATCCGCAAGTCATGTATGGAATCAATTGGGACCGCACCGTTGAAGTGGAAAATGAAATTCGTTTGAGCGAACAAAGAGTCCTTCTCGAGTCTGTCCTGAACAATATTCCAAATATGGTCTTTGTTAAAAATGCGGCTCGTGATTTTTCTTTTGACCTCTTTAACAAAGCCGGCGAATCCCTTTTGGGAATTCCATCCGACAAACTCATTGGCAAAAATGATTTTGACCTGTTCCCTAAAGAACAAGCTGAATTCTTTTTGGCCAAAGACCGCGAAGTTTTCAAAACCAAACAAATTTTAAAAATCGACCAAGAGCCCCTCGACACTCCCCATGGAAAAAAATGGCTTCGCACTTACAAAGTTCCGACTTTCAAAGCAGATGGCTCACCTGATCTTCTGATTGGAATTTCCACGGACATCACTGAAGAACTCGAACTGATGAAAGCACTAGAAACCGAGAGAACCAAATCAATTCAGAATTCGAAATTGGCCTCTTTGGGAGAAATGTCGGCTGGAATCGCACATGAGATCAACAATCCCCTGGCCGTCATCATTGGCAATATCAATCTCCTCAAAGGCTCTGTTTCGAATCCCGAAAAACTGGATGCCAAAATAGGATCAATCAAGCGTTCGGCCGAGCGAATCGCCAAAATCGTCAAAGGTCTGCGCAAATTTTCCAGGACTTCCGAAGGAACCATTCGCAAGCCCGAAAGCCTGAACGCTCTCGTCAACGAAGCCATGATTTTAACAGAAGCCAAAGCCAAACGGTCTTTTGTGGATATCAAATTAGATTTGCAAAGCAATTCCACCATCCTCTGCGATGGCGTGGAAATTGAACAAGTGATCGTTAATCTGGTTAACAATGCCATCGATGCCGTTCGCCATCTGGAACAAAAATGGGTGGAGATTCACACTTTTGAAGAGAACAATGAAACTGTTCTGCAAATTGTGGATTCAGGGACTGGAATTCCCCATGAAATTGAACAGAAGCTCTTTCAACCCTTTTTCACCACCAAAGTGGTCGGCGAAGGCACCGGGCTAGGTCTGTCGATTTCGAAAGGAATCATCGACAGCCATCAGGCAACTTTGAGTCTGAATAAAAAACTTACCAACACTTGCTTTGAAATCCGCTTTCCAAAATTAAATTGAGAGGCCCATGCGATTTAAAATTTACTATCTCGACGACGAGCCAGATCTTCTCCAAATTTTTGAAGAGACCTTTCAAGAAGAGAAAACTGAGATCACAACTTTCTCCGAGCCTCGAGCCCTGATCGAGGCGGCCGGTCAGCACCCACCTCATTTGCTGTTCTTGGATTTCCGTCTCCCCAACATCACGGGCGTTCAAATTGCGCGGCAATTGGACCCTCTCATTCCCAAAATCTTGGTCACTGGCGACATGAGCCTGCCGAAGGATGAAACATTTTTGATTCAGTTTGAAAAGCCAATCGACGCGGAGATCGTCGGCGTTTTTATTGAAAAACACCGACAAGCCTTTCTGGGGAAAACTTCCTAAGCCGCAGCAGTGCCAGAGGCTCTTGCTGCTACGGCTTCCATGTTGAGAATCAACATGCTGGTTTTATTGCCATTGGTGTCTGTGACCTGCACAGCCTCAGAAATATCGGCTTCAGCTCCCTCACCTGTATCAGAATAAAAGCCTTTAGGAAGGGCAATCTTGTCTTTCTCCGAAAACGTCACGATGGATTCGACAGAATCCACCACGAGTCCAAATTGCTCGTCAGCTCTTTGAAAGACCAATACTTTTTGAGTTTCCTTGAGATCTGATGAAGAAGCGGAGGCGTACATTGTGCGCGCATCAATGATGGTCACCAAATGCCCTCGTAAATTCAACAGTCCGCGCATATGCTTCTTCATCCCTGGGGGCTGCAAAAGCTCATTGGGATAATCAATGATTTCTTTTACCTCATTGATCTTAACTGCATAAAGCCCATCGATCTTGAAAGTGATATAGGTTTTTCGAGCTCCAGCAGCTGATTTTTCTTTTTCATCTTTTTGTGCTTTGCTCTGATAGAGTTTACTATGACCATGAGTGATCTCAGCAATCTCTTGGTTGTCGAAAATTTTCTGGTGGTCCAAAAGCAAAATATCCGACTCGCCGCTGCCCGTGATGCATCCCAAAAACATCCCAGCCCGACCTTGATTGATCAACGGGAAAGTCAAAAGTTCATCCGGAAAGTAGGAAACAATGCTGTCCACCGAATCCACCAAAAGACCAAAAAGCTCCTGCTCCAATTTCATCACCACAACTCGGCGATCCCCTTGTGTGGCCGCTTTGGAGCGATCGACTTCGCGATAACCCAAAAGGGCAGGAAAATCGATCACGGGAACTGTCGAACCACGAAGATCAATGGTGCCGATGCAGAATCCCACGCCCAGAGCCGACTCATTCATTTTTTCAATTTTTAAAATCTCTTGAATGCCAGATATCGCGACTGAGCATTTCGCAGGTCCCACCACAAAAGAAATACACTGCTTGCGATTTCCTCGCTTGCGCCCCCAGCCTTCACGCGCTTGACGATTGCTGTTCACATCTTTGGGAACATTTTGCAGTTTGAAGAGTTTGCTGACATCGAGAATCTGAACGATGCGCTTTCCGGAATCTTTTTTAAACACTCCGCAAACCACGCCCGATCCCGATTCAGTTGTCGAATCAAAATCGCTTCTTTCATCTTCCCGACTTTTGAACACTTCGCCCGTTTTATCAAACAACGAGCCCACGCAGCTGCCATCCAACTCAATGATGGCGATTTTCTTCTGCCCTTCGGAATCTGCTCGCACTGGCATATTCAACAAAGAACACAAATCGATCACTGGAATCACAGTTCCACGCAAATTGAAAAGCCCTCGCAAAAAGGGCGGCGCCAAGGGAACGGACGTGTAGCTTTCAGGAGCATTGACCACTTCTTGAACGTGGGACACAGCCAGGGCGAATTCGCTTTCATACAAATAAAAGGACCCGTAGATTTCTTGTTTTTGAGCCGATTCGAATGATTGAACTTCTCTCATAACATCCGTCCTTATCCTGCTTTGACAATTCGGGGGATTTTTTCAACCCAATAGGAATAATCCGCAGCATCGACAAAAATTTTTCGACCTGCTTCTCCGCCCCCGTCTGAATGCACAATGTGAAGCCCAAGGGCTTTGGCTTCACGAAGAGCGACACTAAAATTATTTTCTCCAACCAATTTAGAAGCATTGGTGGCGCCGGGACTGGTCATATTGCCGCCGCCCACAATGACCACATCCACACTCTTCACATCTTCAGGACGAATTTTCATCATCGCCACCAAAGAGCGAATCGCTTGGTCGACAAATCTCGCACCAATCTCAAAAGTCTTCTCCGGACTCTCCGGCAACAAACAGTGCGCCAGACCACAAATCTGTTTTTCCTTCCAGATAATTCCAATGCCCACACAAGAACCGAGAATGGCTTTTAAAAGCTCCCCGTTCTTTGCAATCTTGACTTCGCCAATGTGGACATTCACAGTCTTTCGCATTTTCCTCACCCAGTTTTCTTCAATGAGGAAGCTGCCGAGGGAACACCATAGACCAAAGGTTCGATGGACTTAAAGACTGTGTTGATGTGCGAAAGAGACTCGGATTCACCAATGATCAACGAGCCGTCCGCTGCCAATTTCGGCACCATCAATGACAATACCTTCTCCTGATCCTGGCCTTTGAAATAAATCAAGACATTGCGGACCAAAATCAAATCAAAACTCCCAGAGGCCTTGAACGAGTTAAAAAGATTGTGCTGCTGAAACTTCAGACGATTTTTAATCTCTGGAATCACTTGCACAGTGCCATTGGCCGTTTTTTTCATGTACTTTTCAAATTGCGCAGGTCTCGTCGTTTTGAAAGCCTCGATGGAGCGTCCGCTGTACTCGCCTTGCTGACAGAGCCCCACCATTTCGGCGGAGATGTCTGTGCCGATGATTTGATAAACGAATTCGGGGTGCTTTTCTTTGAAGGCTTGGCAAACCACTCCCAATGAGTGAGCTTCCTCGCCCGAGGAAGCGGCCGCCGACCAAGCCGTGAAAACTTGTTTGGGATGAGTTTTCAACCATTGAGGTAAAAACTTGTTTTCAATGTAATCCCAAATTCGCGGAGTTCTGAAAAAATATGTCTCATTGGTGGTGATCAAGTCCACAAAGCGAGTCTGTTCTTCCCGGTCCGATTTGACCAAGACAATATATGCCTGATAATCCATGCCGAGTGTCGCCAGGCGTTTGCGCAAGCGCCCCTCCACCATCGAGGTCCGATTTTCAGCAATCGTGATCCCCGTCAGTTCATGAATCAATTCGAGCAGGTCTTTGAAAGACTTGTCCGTCATCACTGCATTCATTCTCACTCCTTAAGAGGCAAATTTCTCAACGGCCACTTTGAGGCTTTCAGCACCCTTGGCCAGCTCATTCGTCGCTTGAGAAATCGCATCGGAAGCCGAAGCTGATTTTTCCGTCGCATCCGCCACTTGTTGGATGGCTTGAGCCACATCTTTCGATGCCGTTTGCTGCTCTTGTGCGGCAACAGAAATTTCAGAAATCGACTGGGTCGTCTTGCCGACGCCTTCCACGATCTTCTTAAAGGAGTTCGCTGCTTCTTTGGAGATCTCACCACCCAAAGAAACTCGCTTCACAGATTCATTGATCAATTTCGAAATGTCTTTGGTGGCTTGTGAAGATCTCTCTGCCAGTTTTCGAACTTCGTCGGCCACAACCGAGAATCCCAAACCGTGCTCACCAGCGCGCGCGGCTTCGATGGCAGCGTTGAAGGCCAGCAAATTCGTCTGACCAGCGATTTCGCTGATGACTTTGACGATTTCGCTGATTTCTTCTGAAGATTTATTGATCAAGTCCATGGCCTCAATGGATTTGGCAATCGCTTTGGAGCCTTGGTCCGCTTCGCTCTGAGTGGCTTTAGCCAGCAAATCAACGGATTTGACGTTTTGAGCGATGGAATCAATGGAAGCACTGAGCTCTTCAACGGAAGCGTTCATTTCTTCAGTGGTCGCACCCAAAGATTGATTTTCCTGTGCCATGCGAGCAATTCGCTCGGCCACTTCTTTGACTCGGTCATTGAACTTCACCGTGGTGCCGAGAACGACTTCATTGAATTCATTTTTTCGGCGCACAGTCTCAGTGACATCGGTGGCGATCTTGATGACTTTGAAGACTCGTCCCATTTCATCTGTCACTGGGGCGTAAACAGATTGCAAATAAATCTCAGCACCAGCTCTTGTCATGCGCTTGAAGACACCAGATTTAGCCGCGCCCGACTTAAATGAAGGCCAGAATTGCATATACTCGTTGCTATTGGCGTAATTCGCATCACAGAATTTGCGATGGTGAGAGCCTTTGATTTCATTCAAAGTGTATCCCATGGCCTGTTCAAAGAGCTTGTTGCAACTCAGAACATTTCCTTCGGTGTCGAATTCGATGAAGGCGTAGCTCGCATCAATTGCTCGCAAAATACCTTTCATGTTTTGACGTTCAATTTCAGCTTCGGTGATATCATAGCGAACGCCGAGATATTTCTTCGGTTTGCCGTTTTCACCGAGCAAGGGAGCAATGACAGCATCGACATAGTAGGGAGTTCCATCTTTGGCGCGGTTTTTCACCACTCCACGGAAGAGATTTCCGCGACCGATGGTTGCCCACATTTCCTTGAAGACTTCTTTGGGCATATCAGGGTGACGAGTGATGTTGTGAGGTTTTCCCATCAACTCTTCACGACTGTACTTGGAAACTTGCAGGTATTTTTCATTGACGCTCATGATATCGCCGCGAAGATTGGCTTCGGAGACGATGCTCGTTTGATTCATGATATCGATTCGCACTTGCAGTTCAGCTTTGATCTCACTGATGTCGACTCCGTAGAAATTCAATTTGGAGCCAGATTCCTGATCTCTTGAGATTGCGCCGGACAAGAAGACTGTGCGACCATTTTTCGTTTTGAAATGCAATTCGCATTTGCCGTTGATAGTCGCGAGATTTTTGCAAGCATCCGAGTTGACGAATTCAGCAGGGCAAACTTCATCAACTGATTTTCCCACCAATTCATCGATCGAATAACCCAGAGCTTTTGCCAGATTCTCATCACAAGAAGAGATTTTCATACTCGGCGTGAGCGAGACAAAATAAAGCCCATACGGAGTGGCTTGTGTGCTCTGTTGTGAGTGAATTTCTGATACTTCATTTTCGTCTTTTTTCGCTGCCTGCATGATGCCTCCTAAATTGATAAACTGACTTTATGGTTTCGGAATTTCCAAACAAAACTGGAGATCTGAGGATGTGACGAAATGCTCAACTAAATTGGTTTTGCGAAATGTCGTTGATGAATTGCTTGATCGAAATTAATCAAAGCAACTGAATTCAAACTCTTGAATAAACTTTTTTAGTTTTCAAATGGAATTGTATTGGCCGCAATTTCGAAATGAGGAATCCTCAAAGCATGGCAGGCCCCAGACCTCGAACGGCACTCACCTCGCCTTTTGTTGAGTTTGCAAAAAAAACGAAAATCAAAAAATTTTTTTGAACCAAATTGAGACGACAACTCCGAGCTCGACCAAGGTCCTTGGAAATCTCAAAATTTGATTCATA
>JACCDW011062866.1_pt1 | contig 43808 bp, 48 predicted proteins | sample 7449781 | NCBI WGS metagenome assembly JACCDW01 (sample SAMN15323449, study PRJNA562643) | freshwater metagenome | isolation source: river surface water | place: USA:Blue River Watershed | collected 2017-08-18
CCGCAGCGGCCGCGGCCCCGGCACCGCAGCCGATGGCCGCCAGCGTGGCGCCGGCCGCGCCGGGCGCCGATCTCGGCGAGGCGCTGAAGGATGAATTGCGCTCGATGCGCGGCCTGCTGGAGAGCCAGCTGGCGACGCTCGCATGGAACGGCCGCCAGCCGGAAGAAAAGGCGCTGGCGCTGCGCGTGATGCTGGCTGCCGGCTTTTCGGCCGGGCTGGCGCGCTATATCGCCGAACGCATGCCGTCTTCCGCGATGTCGGGCGGCGACGGCGGGAAAGCATGGATGCGCGACATCATCGCGCGCAACCTCGGGCTGTTCGACGGCGACGAGCGGCTGGTCGAGCAGGGCGGCGTGTTCGCGCTGGTCGGCCCGACCGGCGTCGGCAAGACCACCACCACCGCCAAGCTGGCCGCGCGCTGCGTCGCGCGGCACGGCGCCGCGCAGGTCGCGCTGGTGACCACCGACGGCTATCGTATCGGCGCGTTCGAGCAGCTGCGCATCTATGGCCGGCTGCTCGGCGTGATGACGCACTCGGTGCGCGACGGCGCCGACCTTGCGCTGGCGCTCGCCGAACTCTCGCGCAAGCACATCGTGCTGATCGACACCGCCGGCGCCAGCCAGCGCGACCGCATGGTCGTCGAGCAGATCGCCATGCTGTCGGCCGGCGGCGCGCCGGTGCAGCGACTGCTTTGCCTGAACACCACCAGCACCGTCGAGACGCTCGACGAGGTCGCGCGCGCCTACCGCGGCGACGGCCTCGCCGGCTGCGTGCTGACCAAGCTCGACGAAGCCGGCGGCATCGGCGGCGCGCTTGACGTCGCCATCCGTCACAAGCTGCCGGTCAGCTTCGTCGCCGACGGCCAGCGTGTGCCCGAAGACCTGCATGTGGCCGACCGCAAGCGCCTGATCGAGCGCGCCTTCGCACCGGCCGCCGACCTCAGCCTGTTCGGCCTTACCAACGGCGAGCTGCCGCTGGTGGCTGCCAACAGCGCGGCGGCAATGCACGACCCGCTGCTGAAGGAGGTGCAGCTTGGCTAGCGTGCAGACGGACCAGGCCGAGGGCCTGCGGCGTCGCCTCGCCGCGCCGCTGCCCGGACTGTGCACGGTGCTGTCAGCTGACGGCGATGCGCAGAAGGACGCGCTGATGCAACGGCTGGCCGCCAGCATGAGCCGGCGCGGACGCGAGGTGCTGCTGGTCGATGGCGATGCGTCGGCCGGCTGCGCGCGTACCTTGCTGGACGTCGCGCACGGCCATGCGTCGCTGGACGAGGCCAGCTGTGCGGACGCCGGCGGCTACCGCCGCGCGCGTCTCGGCGCGCACAACGACGACCCGGCGCTGGCCGCGCTGCTGCGGCAGCTGGCTGCGACGCAGGCGCGCGTGCTGGTTGACGCGCGCCTCGATGCGCACGGCCGCCTGCCGCTGCCGCTGCTGGCCGATGGCGAGGTGGTGGTGCAGCTGTCCGGCAGCGAAGCCTCGATCCGCACGGCCTACGAGATGCTGCGCGCACTGAAGGACCAGTGCGCACGCGGCACCGTGTCGCTGCTGGTCACCGCCGCCGATCCCGCGCACGCCCGGCGCGTGCGCGCCAATCTGTTCCAGGCCGCCAGCCGCTATCTCGCGCTGGCGGTTCGTTCCATCGTTCCGCAGGAAAGCTGCCATGTATGACATCCACGGAAAATCCGGTCCCGGCGACAGGCTGGCGCAGTATGCGCCGCTGGTGCGGCGGCTCGCCCACCAGATGAAGTCCAGGCTGCCGGACAACGTCGAGGTCGACGACCTCGTGCAGGCCGGCATGATCGGGCTGTTCGACGCGCTGCAGCGCTACGAAGAGCAGGGACACCAGTTCGAGACCTATGCGGTGCAACGCATCCGCGGCGCGATGCTGGATGAGTTGCGCGGCGCCGACTGGCTGCCGCGCAGCGTGCGGCAGAACATGCGCAAGGTCGAGGCTGCGATCGCGCGGCTGCAGCAACAGCTGCAGCGACCGCCGACCGAGGCCGAGGTGGCGAAAGCGCTCGGCATGGCGCTGCCCGACTACCACCAGATGATGACCGACGGCGCCGGCCACCAGCTGATGTATTACGAAGATTTCCATGAAGCCGGCGAGCAGGACCATTTCCTTGACCGCCAGGTGGCGGGCGAGGGCGGTGACCCGTTCGAGCAGCTGGCCGAGAGCGGCTTTCGCGGCGCGCTCGCCGAGGCGATCGGCGAACTGCCCGAGCGCGAGCGGCAGCTGATGGCCATGCTGTACCAGGAAGAGATGAACCTGGCCGAGATCGGCGCGGTGCTCGGCGTATCGGCGTCGCGCGTGTGCCAGCTGCATACGCAGGCGATCGCGCGGCTGCGCACGGCGATGAGGGAGCAGGCATGGACTGGCGCAGCCTGACCGGCATCGTCGTCGGCGTCGGCGCGATCGCGCTCGGGCAGGGGGCCGACGGCGGCAAGCTGGCGATGCTGTTGCAGCCGGCGGGACTGGCCGTGGTGCTCGGCGGCTGCGCCGGCTCGCTGCTGCTGCAGTGCGGCCCGGCGCGCATCGTGCGGGCGGTGCGCCTGCTGCGCGAGAGCTTCGCGTCGCCGTCGCGCCTGCAGCAGGATTTGCGCGCGCAGCTCCGGCAATGGAGCGCGACCGCGCGCCGCAGCGGACTGCTGGCGCTGGATGGCGCGGACAAGAAGGTCGACGATGCGTTCGTCGCGCGCGGGCTGCGTCTGCTGGTGGACGGCATGGCGCCGGCGCACCTTGCCGAAGTGCTCGACAGCGACACCGAGTCGTTCGCGATGCAGCGTCGGCAGGCGATCCGCGTGTGGGAGAGCGCCGGCGGCACCGCCCCGACCATGGGCATCCTCGGCGCCGTGCTCGGCCTGGTGCAGGTGATGCAGCACCTGTCGGATCCGGCGCAGCTCGGGCCCGGCATTGCGGTGGCGTTCGTCGCCACGCTGTATGGCGTCGGTTTCGCCAACCTCGTGTTCCTGCCGATCGCGAACCGCATGAAGGAACAGCTGGCCGAGGAATTGCGCCGTCGCGACCAGGCCGCCGCCGCGCTGGTGGCCATCGCCGCCGGCGAGCCCGGCCATTTGATCGAGGAGCGCATTGCGCCGTTGCCGGAGGTGCGCAAGCCGCGCGCGCCGGACCTGCGGCGCGATCCGATCAGCCAGCGCAGGGAGCCTGAAATTGCGCCGCCGGCCTGAAGAACCTTTGCCGTCTGCCGACCGCTGGATGCTGTCGTGGTCGGATTTCGCCACGCTGCTGCTGGCGGTGTTTGCCGCGATGTATGCGAGCGCGGAGGTCGAACGCACGCGATCCGCAGCGACGGCACAGCCTGCCGCCGTGGTCCGGGCCGCGCCGCAGCCGGCGTCATCGGACACTGACGGCGCCGACGCCGGCGCCGACCGGCTGGCCGGGGATCTCGTTGCGTCGCTGGCGGCGCTCGGGCTGTCCGATCGCGCGCAGGTCCGGGTGGACGGCGGCACGGTCGGCATCGACATCGACGCCGAACTGCTGTTCCGCGAGGGCGACGCAGCGCTCTCCGCCGGCGCGAAGGAGTTGCTGGCCGATGTCGTGCATGTGCTGCGCGACCAGGCCTGTGCGATCCGCGTCGAGGGCCACACCGACGACAAGCCGATTGCCAATGGCCGCTTTGCGTCGAACTGGGAGCTGTCGGCCGCGCGTGCGGCGGTCGTCGTGCGCCAGCTGGCTGCGACCGGCATCGCCGAGGCAAGGATGACCGCAGTCGGGATGGCGGCGAACCAGCCGCTGGTGTCGAACGCGTCAGCCGACGGACGCGCGCGCAACCGGCGGGTGCATCTCGTGCTGCTGCGGCCGGCCGGCGCCTGACCGGCGGCGCCGCGATCGCTTCACTTCGCCTTCACGCCCGCCAGCGTGCCGGTGTACTGGATGCTCATGATCTGCCAGTAGCCGTTGTTCTTCGTCAGGTTGTAAAAGCCGGTCTGGTTGAGGAATTCCTTGTCGTCGGCATCGAAGCGTGAAAAATTCAGCTCGATCAGCGCAGCGTTGCTGCCTTCGGCCAGCACCTTCACCGCATTGATCTTCGAATACTTCCATCCGGACTTCTTCAGGCTGTCAAAGTCGATCACGGGCATCGACTTGTCCTCGACCTGCGTCAGGCGTCCCGACATGATCTTCACGTGCGGGAAGTGATAGACGTCCTGCAGCGCCGTAAGGTTTTCATCATTGACGACCTTCACGTAGTAGTGCATCAGGCCTTCGGGCGTCAGGCCGTCCTGCGGATGGGCGAAGGCGGGGGAAAGGAACAGGCTGGTACAGACGGACAGCACGAGCTTTTTCATGTGACCTCCTTTTGTTTTTGATAACGAATCGAGGATGGTTAAAAAAGTTGCTGCGCGTATATTTATCACGACCTTGGGAGATGTGCGGGGAATCTGCGGACTGGCGGCGGATGCGATTCGGCGAGGCCGGGGCCCGTTGTCGCTGAACCGCCGGCGTGCGTTCGGGATAAAACGACGCCGGATCCCGGCGTGCGCCCGGATGACGGTTCGAGGGGCGTCGGCCGCAACATCGTCGTTCCGGCGAAAAATTGATGAAGCCGAGAGGAAGGCAAAACAAGACGGGCGTGCCGCCTTCGGGACAACGCCGTTGCCCGACACGCCGCTGCGGGCGTCAGCCTATCCCGCGTGCGCCGCGCGTGGTCGCGTAGTCGGCCTGTCCGCCTGCGCCGTAGAGGCCCGGGCCGGGCGCGCGCATGCCGAGGGCATCGAGCGCCTGCCGGTTGCGCGCGGACAGCTGCGCCAGCAGCACGCCGTTCACGCGGTTGAGTTCGTGCGCGTCGCGGGTGACGGCCATCAGCGCGTCCCACGGCGCCGTGCCGCCGGCTTTCGCAGAGCGCAGCCATGCGGTCATGCCGTGTTCATCGGCCGGGAAGCCCAGCGCGGCCAGCTGACGGTGCCGTTGCGTCGCCAGCGAGGACAGCGTGGCGACCTGCGCCGCCTTCTCGTCCAGCAGCGCCGCGCAGCCGTCCGCATCGCCGCGGGCCAGGCAGGCCTGCTCGCGCTCGAGCACCGCCAGCAGCGCATGCATCGCGGCGGCCTCGTCGGGGAGGCCTGTCAGCGGGGACGGCATCGTGTTCATTACTTGTCCTGCTGGCGGCGCGCCGCCAGTTCGGTCGTTGAAGCGATCAGGCCGTCGGCGATCTGGCCGGCGTCGGCAAGGAAGCTGCCGTCGGCAATCGCCGCGCGGATCTTTTCCACCTTGGCCAGGTCGATCGGCGCCTGCGCGGACGCGGACAGCGCCTGCAGCGTGCCGGACAGGCTGACCTTGTCCTTCGGGCCGGCCGCGGCGCTGTCGCCGGTTCGGCCGACGGCGGCGCGGGCGCCGGCCTGGTTGACGGTCGGCAGGGGCGGCAGCTTGCTGCCTGCATCATCGATCTTCATCGCTCTGTCCTGGAAAAAGGGCTGGTATGGAGCATGTTACGGCAGCCATGGCAAAACATTTAGCGCCGGCTTTTGCCGTGCGCATCTTCAATAGCGGACCGCCAGCGTGCCGTCGGCCTGCGCGAAGCCGCCGATGACCTGTCCGGCAGCGGTGCGTGCCTGCACCAGGTCGCCTTCGGCGCCGCCGGTCAGCGCGCGTCCTTCGGCCGACACGGAAAAGCCCGCGCCCTGCGCGACCAGCCGCACCGGCTGCCCGGCCTGCACCACCGGCACGGTCTTGAGCACCGCGCGCGACAGCGGCATGCCGGGCGCGACCGGCATCAGCAGCGTGCGTCCCTGAGCCTGCGCCGGGTCGGTCAGCACTCCCGCTGGCAGCGCCGCGAGGTCGCCCTGTTTCATCACGAGGTCGGCCGCGTCAAGGCGCTGGCCCTGTGCGAGCGGCACGGCGCTGGCGACATAGTCGGCCATCACGCTGACGGTCGCCGGCAGGAATACGTTCCACGCGACCGGCGCGCTGCAGCGAATGCCGACCGAGGTCTTGCCGAAGGCCTTCGCGCCGCTGGCCAGATAAGCCTGCGGCGCGTCGCACGGCGCCAGCTGCAGCCGGTTGTCCGGCGCGGCCACGCGCACCGTTACCTTGCCCGGCAGCGTGGCGGCCTGCGCGAGCAGGAACTGCTCGGCCAGCTGGCGCAGGACGGCGGGATCCTGCCGCCCGGCGCCGTGCGCTGCCAGCGCCGTCAGGCCGCAGCAGAGCAGCAGCACAAATTTTTCGATCGCTCGTCTCATCGCTTCAGTTTCCCACTCAGCCATCCGTAAAGACTCCGGCAGTCTGCGCCTCGCGTGCGCGAGCCGATGCGGGGAACAGCGGTGGGAACGCATGGCTGCTCACCCCTTGGCGCGGCGGCTTGCGTTCCTATCATCCCTTTCATTCGTCAATGAAGGAGGCGCGGATGACCGACCGACTCGACGCCGTATTCCGGTTCCAGCAGAACGCGCTGGCCCTGCGCGCGGAACGCCAGCAGGTGCTGGCCTCGAATATTGCCAATGCCGACACGCCGGCCTACAAGGCGCGGGATATCGATTTCCGCGGCGCGCTCGCGAACGCGCTGGGCGGCGGCAGCAGTGCGGCCGCGCTGTCGGCGCCGCACCCGGCGCACTTGCCGGCGGGCGCGGCCGGCGTCACCGCCTCCGGCAACCCGCTGCTGTATCGCACGCCGCGCCAGGACAGCATCGACGGCAACACCGTCGAGCTCGACGCCGAGCGCGCGCAATTCGCCGACAACGCGCTGCGCTACGAGGCCAGCCTGTCCGACGTGAACGCGAAGATCAAGGGCCTGCTGGCCGTCATCCAGGGGAACTGAGCATGTCGCTGCTGTCCATTTTCAATGTCGCGTCGTCGGCGATGGCCGCGCAGAGCCAGCGCCTGAACACGGTCGCCAGCAACATCGCCAATGCCGAGAGCGCCACCGGCCCGGACGGGAAAGCCTATCGCGCGAAGCACGTGGTGTTCTCCACCGAGCCGGTCGACGCGTCCGGCAGCGCCGGCGTGAAGGTGAGCTCGGTGATCGAGGACTCGTCCGCGCCGCGCCTCGTGTACGACCCCAGGCATCCGATGGCCAATGGCGACGGTTATGTCGCCATGCCGAACGTGAATCCGGTCGACGAGATGGTCGACATGATCTCCGCGTCGCGCGCCTACCAGAACAACGTCGAGACGCTGAACGCCGCGAAGACGCTGCTGCAGAAGACCCTCACGATAGGACAGTAAGGCCATGACCACCATCTCCAATCCGGTATCGAACGACCTGCTGGCGACGATGAATCCGGCCGGCGCGGCTTCGGCCGGCGGCGCGGCCGACGCGCAGAACCGCTTCATGACGCTGCTGGTCACGCAGATGAAAAACCAGGACCCGCTGAACCCGCTCGACAACGCGCAGGTCACCAGCCAGCTGGCGCAGCTGTCGACGGTCACCGGCATCGACAAGCTGAACGACACGATGAAGGCCATGATGGACAGCCTGTCCGGCGCGCAGTCGCTGCAGGCCGCGAACATGATCGGGCGCGGCGTGCTGGTGCCCGGCAGCGGCGTCACGCTGTCCGGCAGCAAGGCCGTGTACGGCATCGAACTGTCCGGTCCGGCCGACAAGGTGCAGGCCACGATCAGCGACGGCGCCGGCAACCCGGTGCGCGTCATGGACCTCGGCGCAAAGCCCGAGGGCACGATCGCGCTGGCCTGGGACGGCCTGCTCGCCAGCGGCGGCGTCGCGCCGGACGGCCATTACCAGTTGTCGGTTGCCGCGCTGCGCGGCGGCCAGCCAGTCGCATCGCAGCCGCTGACTTTCGGCGAAGTGCTGAGCGTGTCGACCGGCACCAGCGGCGCAAAGCTGAACCTCGGCGGTGGCCAGCCGCCGGCGGCGCTCTCTGACGTGCGCCAGATTCTTTAATTCCTCCCCTAACTGAACGGAGAAGAGCATGAGCTTCCAACAAGGACTGAGCGGCCTGTCGTCCTCGTCGCGCACCCTCGAGGTGATCGGCAACAACGTCGCGAACGCGAATACCGTCGGCTTCAAGATGTCGCAGGCGCTGTTCTCCGACGTCTATGCGGCGTCGATCGACGGCAGCGGCAACTCGCCGATCGGCATCGGCACCCGGCTGACCAAGGTGGCGCAGCAGTTCACGCAAGGGAATGTCACGGCGTCGAACAATCCGCTCGACATCGCGATCAATGGCGGCGGCTTCTTCCGCATGGACACCGGCGGCGCGATCACCTATTCCCGCAACGGCCAGTTCGAGCTGGACAAGTCCGGCTACATTGTCGACGCGCAGGGCGGCCGGCTGACCGGCTATGTGGCCGATGCGCGCGGCGTGCTGTCGACCGGCTCGGCGTCGCCGATCAGCATCCGCACCGCCGACCTGCCGCCGCAGGTGACGACGACGGTGGATTCCGTGCTGAACCTCGATTCGCGGCAGGACGTGCCGGCCACCACGCCGTTCTCGATGAGCGACCCGACCACCTACAACAACGCCACTTCGGTGTCCGTGTATGACTCGCTGGGCAATCCGCATGTGCTGCAGACCTATTATCTGAAGACCGGCGCCGGCACCTGGGACGTGTATGCGGCAGCCGACGACGTGCTGGTCAACGGCGGAGCGGCGATCGGCAGCCTCGCGTTCGGACCCGACGGCGCGCTGACCGCCGCGTCGCAGGCGGCGCTGCCGCTGAATGCGTCGATTCCCGTTACCACTGGCGCGACCAACCCGCTGGTCGTCGGCATCGACTACACCGACACCACGCAGTTCGGCGCGAACTTCGCGGTGAACAAGCTCGACCAGGACGGCTTCACGTCGGGCCGCCTGTCCGGCTTCGGCATCGCCCCGGACGGCACCGTGATGGGCCGCTACACCAACGGCCAGTCGGCGGTGCTGGGCCAGGTCGTGCTGTCGTCGTTCGCCAATCCGAACGGACTGCAGCCGCTCGGCGGCAACCAGTGGGCAGAGACGGCGGAGTCCGGCAGCCCGATGGTCGGCGCACCCGATTCCGGCAACCTCGGCGCATTGCAGTCGAATGCGGTGGAAGACTCCAACGTCGACCTGACGGCCGAGCTGGTCAACATGATCACCGCGCAGCGCAACTATCAGGCCAACGCGCAGACGATCAAGACCCAGGACCAGGTCATGCAGACGCTGGTGAACCTGCGCTAAACGCCTGCTCAGGCAAGGGGCCCGCCGCAAGCCGGGCCCCATCGTCAATGAACCACGATCCGGGCAGACTCCCATGGACCGCATGATCTACATTGCCATGACCGGCGCGCGCCAGGTCATGGAGCAGCAGGCGACGGCGTCGCACAACCTCGCCAACCTGAATACCAACGGCTTTCGCGCGCAGATGGACAGCTTCCGCGCAGTGCCGGTGCAGGGCCCGAGCCTGCCGACGCGCGCCTTCGTGCTCGACGCGACCACCGGCGCCGACTTCTCGCAGGGCGTGGTGCAGCAGACCGGCAATCCGCTCGATGTCGCGGTCAAGGGCAAGGGATGGATCGCGATGCAGGCGCCGGACGGCGGCGAAGTCTACACGCGCAACGGCGCGCTGCAGGTCAGCGACTCCGGCCTGCTCGTCGGTGATCACGGCATGGCGGTCGCCGGCGATGCCGGCCCGATCAGCGTGCCGGTCGGCGGCCGCGTCGCGGTAGCGCCGGACGGCACCGTCAGCACGATGGACGCGCGCGGCGTGTCGACGGCCGTCGGCCGCATTCGACTGGTCAATCCGCCGGAGAGCGATCTCGCGCGCGGCGACGACGGCCTGTTCCGCACCGCGAACGGCCAGCCGGCCGACGCTGACGCGACGGTGATGCTGTCGCCCGGCAGCCTCGAGGGCAGCAACGTGAATGCGGTGGAGGCGATGGTCGGGATGATCGCGCTCGGCCGTTCGTTCGAGCTGCAGATGAGCCTGCTGAAGAACGCCGAGAGCAATGAGGCAAAAGCCAGCCAGATCCTCTCAATGAATCCGTAAGCGCTGCCGCAGAATCTTCCACAGGCCAACATGGGCAGGAGAACAAGCCATGATGAAATCCCTGTGGATCGCAAAGACCGGGCTGACCGCGCAGCAGGCGCAGCTCGACGTAATCTCCAACAACCTCGCCAACGTCTCGACCAGCGGCTTCAAGCGCTCGCGAGCGGTGTTCGAGGACCTGATGTACCAGACCACCCGGTCTGCCGGCGCGCAGTCGTCGCAGCAGACGCAGGTGGCGTCCGGCATGCAGGTCGGCACCGGCGTGCGTCCGGTCGCGACCGAGCGCCTGTTCACGCAGGGTAACCTGCAGCAGACCAGCAACCCGAAGGACGTCGCCATTCAGGGCAACGGCTTTTTCCAGGTGCTGATGCCCGACGGTACCACCGCTTACACGCGCGACGGCTCGCTGCAGATCAGCGCCGAAGGCCAGCTGGTGACCGCCAGCGGGTATCCGGTACAGCCGGCGGTGACGATCCCGGCGAATGCGACCAACATGACCATCGGCAGCGACGGCACGATCACCATCCAGCCGCCGGGCAGCACACAGCATACGCAGGTCGGCACGCTGCAGGTTGCGCAGTTCAACAATCCGGCCGGCCTCGAGAGCCGCGGTGAGAACCTGTACTCGGAAACGCCGTCGTCCGGCGCGCCGAACACGGTCACGCCGGGCACCAACGGCGCCGGCGTGCTGATGCAGGGCTATGTCGAGACCTCGAACGTGAACGTGGTGGAAGAACTGGTGAACATGATCCAGACCCAGCGCGCGTATGAAATCAACAGCAAGGCGATCAATACCGCAGACCAGATGCTGCAGCGCCTTGGCCAGCTGTAAGCGGAGCACGCGATGGCAACCACCGCCCAACCCCGTCATCCCGCATTGCACGACATCGCCGCCATCGGCCTGCGTGTTTTCCTGGTCGCGCTTTCCTGCGGCGTGCTGGCGACGCTGGTCGCGCTGCTCGCCGGCTGCGCGGGCATGACGCCCGGATCGATCGTCGAGCCGCCCGCGGTGGCGCGTCCCGCCGATGCGCCGCCGCCGGCGCGCAGCGGCGCGATCTACGCGGACGCCAATTTCCGCCCGATGTTCGAGGACCGCCGTGCGCGGTTCGTCGGCGACACACTGGTGATCTCGATCGCAGAAAAGACCAGCGCCGGCAAGAACGTCGCCGCGTCGGCCAGCAAGGATGCGAAGGCAGATGTCCGGCTCGGCCCGGGCATCGTGCCGTTCGACCTCGAGGGCTCGAATGCACTCAACAGCTCGGAAAAAGCTGCGGCGAATGCGGCGAACAACTTCACCGGCACCGTGACGGCCACCGTCACCGAAGTGCTGCCGAACGGGAACCTGAAAGTGCGCGGCGAGAAGCAGGTGGCTTTCGACCGCGGCACCGAGTTCATCCGTTTCTCCGGCGTCGTCAATCCGACCACCATCAACAACAACACCGTGTCATCGACGGCGGTCGCCGACATGCGCGTCGAGTACCGTACCAACAACCGCTATGACGCCGCGTCGCTGCAGATGGCGCTGGCCCGCTTCTTCTTCAGTGTCCTGCCGCTATGACGATGAAACGCCTCCTCGTCCTGCTCTTTGCGATGCTGCTGCTGCCCTGCGCCTGTGCCGAGCGCATCAAGGACCTCGCCGGCATCCAGGGCATCCGCAACAACCAGCTGTCCGGCTACGGCATCGTCGTCGGACTTGACGGCACAGGCGACCAGACCACGCAGACGCCGTTCACCGTGCAGAGCATTGCGTCGATGCTGTCGCAGATGGGCGTGAACCTGCCGCCGGGCCAGCAGCTGCAGCTCAAGAACGTCGCCGCGGTGATGGTCACCGCGGTGCTGCCGCCGTTTGCGCAGCCCGGTCAGGAGATCGACGTCACCGTGTCGTCGATCGGCAATGCGAAGAGCCTGCGCGGCGGCACGCTGCTGCTGACGCCGCTGAAGGGCGCGGACAACCGCGTGTACGCGATGGCGCAGGGGAACCTGCTGGTCGGCGGCGCCGGCGCCTCGTCGGCCGGCAGCTCGAAACAAATCAACCACCTGCTGGCCGGCCGCATCAGCAACGGCGCGACCGTCGAACGCGAGGTGCCGACCGCAGTCGGGCAGGGCGACTTCATTTCGCTGGAGCTGACCAAGGCCGATTTTGCCAACAGCGCGCGCATGGTGACGGCGATCAACCGCTCGTTCGGCGAGGGCGTCGCCCGCGCGCAGAACAGCCGCGTGATCCGCGTGCGCGTGCCGCAGGACGAGACCGAGCGCGTGTCCTTCATCGGCGCGCTCGAGGACCTCGACATCAGCACCGCGAAGGCGGCCGCGAAGGTGATCGTGAATGCGCGCACCGGCTCGGTGGTGATGAACCAGTCCGTCACGCTGGAGCCCTGCGCAATCGCGCACGGCAGCCTGTCGGTGGTGATCACGACCACGCCGGTGGTGAGCCAGCCGAATCCGTTCGGCCAGGGCCAGACGGTGTCGACGCAGAAGAGTGATATCGACATTAAGAAGGAAGCCGGCCAGCTCGTCATGCTGCAGGCCGGCGTGTCGCTGGCTGACGTGGTGAAGGCGCTGAACGCCGTCGGCGTCACGCCGCAGGACCTGCTGGTGATCCTGCAGGCGATGAAGGCCGCCGGCAGCCTGCGCGCTGACCTGGAGATCATCTGATGGCAATTTCACCGAATGGCGGCGTGCTCGACCCGGCCGGACTGGCGCGCCTGCGCGAGGCTGCGCGGACAAATTCACCCGAAGCCGTCAAGGCCGCATCGAAACAGTTCGAGGCGCTGTTCCTTGAGATGGTGATGAAGAGCATGCGCGATGCGACGCCTTCCGAAGGGCTGATGGACGGCGAGCAGGGCAAGATGATGCAGGGCATGCTCGACCAGCAGTATGCGCGCACGCTGTCGTCGCGCGGCATCGGGCTGGCGGAAGTGCTGGCGCGCCAGTTGTCGCCGTATGCGCCGCCCGCGGCCCCGACGGACCGGATGGCCGGCGAGTCGTCGCGGCCGTCCGGGCAGCAGGGTGAACTGCCGGTGGCCCAGTCGGCATCGCGGCCGGCAGCGCCGGCATCGGCCGCCGCGCAGCCGGCCAGCCCGGCGCCTGCGCCGCGCACATCGCGGTCGTCTCAGGACTTCACGGGCAAGCTCGCTTCGCACGCCGAGGCCGCCAGCGCGGCGACCGGCATACCGGCGAAATTCATGCTGGGGCAGGCGGCGCTGGAGACCGGCTGGGGCCGGCGCGAGATCCGCCATGCCGACGGCAGCAATACCTTCAACGTGTTCGGCGTGAAGGCCGGCAGCGGCTGGCACGGCAAGGTTGCCGAAGTGACCACCACCGAATACATCGACGGCGTCGCGCACAAGCGCGTCGCAAAATTCCGCGCCTATGACTCGTATGCGGACGCATTCCACGATTACGCAAGAATGCTGTCTACCAGCCCGCGCTACCGCACCGTGGTGGCGTCGGCAGCAGACGCCGGCGGCTTCGCCGATGCGCTCCAGCGCGCCGGCTATGCGACCGATCCGCTGTACGCAAAAAAGCTCAGGGGCGTGATCGCCAGGGTCTGAGGCCGGCGCCGTGCACGGGCGCTAAATCTTTTGCCGCATTGATCCGTTAACAGCAGCAAGCCAACCAGAATCCCTGCCATGACCACCAACATCCTCTCCATCGGCCAGAGCGCACTCGCCGCCGCACAGGTGGGGCTGGCGACCACAGGCCACAACATCGCCAACTCCGGCACCGTCGGCTACACGCGGCAGATGGTCACGCAAGGCGCGGTGGCCGGGCAGAACGTCGGCTATGGTTTTGTCGGCAAGGGCACCGAAGTCACCGGCGTCACCCGCGCCTACAACGAATTCCTCTCCGGGCAGGTGCTCGGCGCGCAAGTCAGCAAGAGCAGCCTGGACACCTACTACACGCAGATCCGCCGCATCGACAACCTGCTCGCCGATACCTCGGCCGGCGTGTCGCCCGCGCTGCAGGAATTTTTCCAGAGCGTGCAGAACCTCGCCGCGCAGCCGAATGACGCCGCGTCGCGGCAGTCGACGCTGTCATCGTCCGAGGCGCTGGCCGCGCGGCTGAATGGCCTCGGCGGCCAGCTGGCCGACATCAGCGCCAGCGTCAACGGCGAGATCGAATCCAGCGTCACTGCGATCAATGCGTATGCGCGCCAGATCGGCCAGCTGAATGACGCGATCGAAAAGGCGACCACCGCCGCACAGGGCAGGCCGCCGAACGACCTGCTGGACCAGCGCGACCAGCTGATACATGAGCTCGGCAAGGAAGTGCGCGTGACCGTCGTCGCGCAGGGCAACAGCAGCCATGTGTTCATCGGCAATGGCCAGCCGCTGGTTGTCGGCGCGAAGGCCTATTCGCTGGCCGCGACGAACTCGCCGACCGACAGCACCCGCACCGTGGTTGCCTACGTTACCAAGGACAAGACCACGATACTGGCGGACGCCGCGCTGCCGGGCGGTCGGCTCGGCGGGCTGTTCGACTTCCGTGCGCAGACACTGGATCCGACGCAGAATGCGCTCGGCCGCGTCGCGATCGCGCTTGCCCATGACGTGAATGCGCAGCACCGGCTCGGGCAGACGCCGTCCGGCACGATGGGCGGCGACCTGTTTACCGTGCCGCAGCCGCTGGTCAGCGCCAGCCGCGACAACGCCGGCAACGCGCTGCCGACGGCAACGCTGGCCGACCCTTCACAGCTGACCGCCAGCGACTACCGGTTGCAATATGACGGCACGAATTTCCAGCTGACCCGGCTGTCGGACGGGCAGGCGTTCAGCTATGCGACGCTGCCGCAGACGGTCGATGGCGTCACCATCGGCATCAGCGGGACGCCGGCCACCGGCGACAACTACCTGATCCGCCCGACCGCCGCCGGCGCGTCCGGCATTCATGTGCTGATCAAGGACATTGCGCAACTGGCCGCCAGCGCGCCGATACGCACACAGGCACTGCCGTCCAACACCGGCACCGCCAGCATCAGCGCCGGCAGCGTCGACGCCGCCTTCGCGCCGTCGGCGATCGGCTCGCCCGTCACGCTGCAGTATGCGTCGGCCGGCGGCGTGCTGACCGGCTTTCCGGCGGTGCCGGTCACCGTGACCGCCAACGGCAGCAGCATCACCTATGCGGCCGGCGCGCCGGTGCCATTCACCGCCGACGCCAGCTACGCATTCAACGGCATGCAGGTCACGCTGGCCGGCACGCCGGCCAACGGCGACCGCTTCACGATCTCGGCCAACACCAAGGGCACGGCCGACGCGCGCAATGCCGCGCTGATCGCCGATCTGCAGGGAGCGCTGACGCTGGCCGGCGGCACGACGCACTTTCAGGGCGCGTATTCGCAGCTGGTGGCCGAGGTCGGCAACAAGGCGCGCGAGCTGCAGGTGACCAGCGAGGCGTCCGGCACCTATTACGCGCAGGCCGTCAGCGCACAGCAGTCCGAATCGGGCGTGAACCTCGACGAAGAAGCGGCCAACATGATGCGCTACCAGCAGGCCTATCAGGCGGCCGGCAAGCTGATGCAGACCGCGTCGCAGATGTTCGAGATCCTGCTGCAACTGGGACAGAACTGAGGAAGATCATGAGAATCAGCACGAATACCCTGTACAGCGCCGGCACCGCGCGCATCACCGACCTGCAGTCCGCGCAGCAGCGCACGCAGCAGCAGATCGCGACCGGACGCCGCGTGCTGACGCCGTCCGACGACCCGATCGCCGCGTCGCAGGTGCTGAACCTCGAGCAGGGGCAGGCGATGAATGCGCAGTACGCGACCAACCGGATGAATGCGAACAATGCGTTGTCCGAGCAGGAAGGCGTGCTGTCCGGCGTCGGCGACCAGGTGCAGGACATGAAGGTGCTGCTGGTCGAGGCCGGCAACGGATCGCTCGACGATGCGCAGCGCGGCTATCTGGCCGTCGAGCTGGACGGTCGGATCGACGCGATGCTGGCGCTGGCCAACAGCAAGGACAGCATGGGGAATTACCTGTTCTCCGGCTATCAGGCCGGCGTGCAGGCTTATGTGAAGACCGCCGGCGGCGCGAATTTCCAGGGCGACGCCGGCCAGCGCATGCTGCAGGTCGATTCCAGCCGGCGCGTGACGACCTCGGTCAGCGCGCTGCAACTCTTCGAGAACATCGATACCGGCACGGCGGCCGCGCCGGGCAGCGTGCAGAATATCTTCGCCACGCTGCGCCAGCTGTCGGATGCTCTGAAGAGCTCGACCGCGACGCCGGCCGCACAGGCGGCGCTGCAATCGGCCGCGCAGGGTGCAGGCAATGCGCTCACGACGCTGCTGGACCGCACGCTCGGCGCGCGCGCCGCGATCGGCGCGCAGCAGAAGGAAATCGACGCACTGAATTCGGCCGGGTCGGCCAAGGACGTCTATTTTGCGCAGGCGAAGTCGGCGCTGCAGGACGTTGACTACACCGAGGCGATCAGCCGCTTCAGCCAGCAGCAGACCACGCTGGATGCGGCGATGAAGTCCTTCAAGGCGACCGCTCAGCTGTCGCTGTTCTCGATCATCTGAACCTGATCCGCGTGGTCGGGCTGCTCCAGCGTCTCCCGCAGCAGCGTGATGACCGCGCCCCAGCCTTCTTCCTCTGCGCGCTTCAGCAGACCGGCCGGGCGCATCGCCGGATAGTCGCTGTCGTCGGCGTCCGGATCGAACACGGCGTGCAATTCCTCATTGCCTGAGGCGTCGGCCAGTTCGGCCGGCGTGACGCCCGCGTCATTCTCCGCCAGCGGATTCGCGCCATTGGCCAGCAGCAGCCTCGCCATCATTTCGTCGCCGGCCGGCAGGTCGTCATCGCCTTGCCACAGGCAGACGTCATGCAGCAGCGTATTGCCGGCTTCGTCCGTCTGGTCGACGGCTTCGCCGAGGGCCAGCAGCAGCACGAGCTTGTGCGGCAGATCGCGCGCGTCGCAGGTGACCAGGTGCCAGAGCACCGGATTGGCCAGTTTGTCGCCCGGAGACCAGGGGAAGTGCGAATGCAGCGGCTCGGTGCCGAACAGCAGCAGCGCCTCGGCCAGCTGTTCGACCGAGCCATGCGCAAGCTTGGCGATCAGGTACAGGATTTCCTGCTCGCCATTGATCTCGTCGAGCGAGGTCACCGAGGTCAGCACATGGTGCGTGAGCCAGTCATCCTGCTCGATCCGGTGCACCGGTTCGCCGCTGGTGCGCGAGATCGCGTCGAACAGCTGGTCGGTGTCGGCCTGCTTGCCGTCCTGCCATGCCTGCGCGGTTTCATAAATCACGCGCTGGTAAACGGTTTCGGCATCGAGATGCGCGAGGTTCCTGCGGCTGCCATTGATCAGCACCGGACGCGAAAAGCCGTCCAGCGACCTGACGATGTGTTCAGCCTTGCAGCAGGACAGGATGATCGGCGCCGGCCGGCCCTGCATCGACGCCGGCAGGCCGGCGAAGCTGCCGAGCAGGCTGAGCAGCACGCTGGCCGGCATCAGGAAGCTGCCGTGCGTATCGGTCAGCATCAGTTCGCCATTGATGACCTCGCCGTGGGTGAACACCAGCGTCGGCACGAACGGGGAAAATTCGCCGGACGCCTTGCGCCGGCGGATCTCACTCAGCAGCGCGCGGCCACGCTCTTCCGGCCCCGCACCCGCCAGCTCGTTGCAGTACAGCGCGGACAACGGGAATGGCGGGCGGCGTGACGGATCTTCCAGATGCTGGCGGTCGAATCGACGGCCGCCGTCGGTAATGACCGACAGCGCCGGCATGCCCTGCCTGCCGGCCACACGCAAGCGCTGGTCCGCAACGGATGCCGCAGCCAGCGGCCGGGTCATCGGGTAGGCAACAAAGTCCGGGCTGGCGGAAGAGGCAAGGGGAAGCATGGCGTCGGTGAGCTCAGGTCGCGTGAAGGGTTCAGTCAGGGCTTCAATTAAAACGAACGGCCATCAGTATCGGACGATGCCGCAATGTTCATTTATTCCTACGGAAAATAGGAATAAGCCTGATTCGCTCGATGAAAATCGCAGCGACGTTCGATCAGCGTATTGGAGCAGCCGAGAATTGCACAGGCAGCTGGATCGCCTGTTCGAGGGTAGTCAGCAGTGGCTGGGTCAGGTAGGGCAGGATCAGGCTGATCATCAGGAAGCCGACACCGATGGTGATCGGAAAGCCGATGCCAAACAGGTTCAGCTGTGGCGCGGCCTTGGTCAGCAGGCCGAGCGCGAGGTTGGTGACCAGCAGCGCGGCGACGATCGGCAATGCGAACTGGAGTCCGAGCGCGAAGATTTTTCCACCATAAGCGGCGACCAGCTTGAACGGGCCGGTGCCGACGGGCAGCGCCGAGACCGGCAGGCTGGTGAAGCTGTCGGTCAGCGAAGCCAGCAGCGCAAGGTGCAGGTTGGACGAGACGAACACCATCAGCGCCAGCCAGCCGAACAGCTGGCTGACCGACGACGCTTCGCTCTGGCTGTTCGGGTCATAGAAGCTCGCGAATGACAGGCCCATGGTGAGCGCGGCCAGTTCGCCGGCCAGCTCGACGGCGGTGAAGGCCAGCTTCATCGAAAAGCCGATTGCCAGTCCGATCAGCATCTGCTGTATCAGGATGAACAGGCCGTCGCCGGAGAAGGGCGCGACTTCCGGCATCGGCGGCAGCGCCGGCGCGATGGCGACCGACAGCAGCAGTCCGAGGCCGATCTTCACCGTTGCGGGGATGTTGGCGTGACCGAACAGCGGCGCCACCGAGATCATCGCAAGGATGCGCGTGGCCGGCCACAGCAGCATGACCATCCACGCATTCAGTTGCGCGCTGCTGAGCTGGAGCATGGGCCTAGCCGACCAGCGCCGGTATGCCGGTCAGGGTGCGGCGCATGAAGTCGAGCAGCACGGTCATCATCCACGGGCCGCCGATCACGATGGCGAGGAAGATGCCGACCAGCTTCGGTATGAACGACAGCGTGGATTCGTTGATCTGCGTGGCGGCCTGGAAGATGCTGACCACCAGTCCGATCGCCAGCGCGACCAGCAGCAGGGGGCCGGCGACCATCAGCATGGTCTCCATCGCGAGGCGGGCCTGCGTCATGACGGATTCGGGTGTCATGGCATCCTCAGCTGACGAAACTCTGCGCGAGCGAACCGACCAGCAGCGCCCAGCCGTCGACCAGCACGAACAGGATCAGCTTGAACGGCAGCGAGACGATCGCCGGCGACACCATCATCATGCCCAGCGCCATCAGCACGCTGGCGACCACCATGTCGATGATCAGGAAGGGGATGAAGATCGCAAAGCCGATCTGGAAGGCGGTCTTCAGCTCGGAGGTGATGAAGGCCGGCACCAGCAGGCGCAGCGGCACCTGGTCCGGACTTTCGAGCGCCGGGCTCTTCGACAGCTGCACATACAGCGCGAGGTCGCTGGCGCGCGTCTGCGCGAGCATGAACTGCTTCAGCGGCGCTGCGCCGTTGTCGAGCGCCTGCTGCAGGGTGATCTTGTTTTCCTGCAGCGGCTGCCAGGCGTCGGTGTAGACCTTGTCCAGCGTCGGCCCCATCACGAACAGCGACAGGAACAGCGACAGGCCGACGATCACCTGATTTGGCGGCGCGTGCTGCACGCCAAGCGCCTGCCGCAGCAGCGACAGCACGATCACGATGCGGGTGAAGCTGGTCATCATCAGCAGCGCGGCCGGCAGGAAGCCGAGCGCGGTCATGAACAGCAGCGTCTGCAGCGACAGCGTGTAATTGGTGCCGCCGCCGGCGGCCGGCGTGCTGGTGAATGCGGCGATGCCGGGCTCGGCCAGCGCGACGGCAGGCAGCAGCAGCGCCGGCAGCGGCAGCAGCCGCAGGGACAATGCGCGCAACGACTTCATCGCGGCCCCGCCTTCATCGCCTTCTGCAGCCACGCGGCGAACTTCGGCAATTCCGGCGCGGCGGACGAAGGCAGCGCCTGCGGCGCGGTCTTGTCGAGCAGCGTCACGCCGCCCGAGGCCACGCCCACCACCAGCCACTGGCCGCCGACTTCGACGACCACCACCCGCTCGCGCGTGCCGACCGATGCGGCGCCAATCACTTTCACCGGCGCCTGTGCAGTCGGCGCAATGCCGCGCAGCCGTGCGACGCTCCAGCCAAGGCCGGCGATCAGCGCCAGCACGAACAGCAGTCCAAGGGTCAGCTGGATCATTTGTTGAGCTTCCGGATGCGTTCGGACGGCGTGATGATGTCGGTCAGTCGTATGCCGAACTTGTCGTTCACCACCACCACTTCGCCCTGCGCGATCAGGCAACCGTTGACCAGAACGTCCATCGGTTCGCCGGCCAGCCCGTCGAGCTCGACCACCGAGCCCTGCGCGAGCTGCAGCAGGTTCTTGATCGCGATCTTCGTGCGGCCGAGTTCGACCGTCAGCTGCACCGGGATGTCGAGGATGAAGTCGATGTCATTCTTCTGCGAGCCGCCGGTCGCCGCGGTGAAATCGGGGAAGCTGGCCTTTTCGGGCGCCGCTCCCGGTTTCGCATCGGCTGCCGCCTGCTCGGCCAGCGCGGCGCTCCAGTCATCGACGGTCGCGCTGTTTTCCGGGTCAAGCATCGTCATGTTCTTCTCCTTGCAGGTGTTCCTGATGGGCGGCGGGCAGCAGTTCGACCACTTTCACCGCGTACTGTCCGTTGAGCTGTCCGTGCGTGCAGCGCATTACCGGCACGCCGGCCACCTTGGCATCGAGCGTGTCGGCAATGTCGAGTGACACCACGTCGCCGGCGCGCATCTTCATCACGTCATCCAGCGTCATTCGTATCGTGCCGAGGTCGATCACCAGTTCCACTTCGGCGGTCTGTATCTGCTGCTTCAGCAGCTTGATCCAGCGATTGTCCATTTCCAGCGTCTCGCCCTGCAGGCTGGAGGTCAGCTGGTCACGGATCGGCTCGATCATTGAATACGGCATGCAGATGTGCATCTCACCGGATTGCGAACCGAGTTCGACCGTGAACGTGGTCGTTACCACGACTTCGTTCGGCGTGGCGATGTTGGCGAACTGCGTGTTCATCTCGGAGCGGATGTACTCGAACTCCAGCGGATGGACCGGCTCCCACGAGCGGCGGTAGCTGTCGAACCAGATCTCGAGCACGCGCTGGATGATGCGCTGTTCGGTCTGTGTGAAATCGCGACCCTCGACCCGCGTATGGAAGCGGCCGTCACCGCCGAAGAGGTTGTCGATCATCAGGAAAACCAGGTCCGGATCGATCACCATCAGCGCGGTGCCGCGCAATGGCTTGCAATGCACGAGGTTCAGGTTGGTCGGTACGCGCAGGTTGCGGATGAACTCGCTGTACTTCGACACTTTCACCGGCCCGACCGACAGTTCGGCGGTACGGCGCAGGAAATTGAACAGCCCGATGCGGAACAGGCGGGCGAAGCGCTCGTTGATGATCTCGAGCGTCGGCATGCGGCCGCGCACGATGCGTTCCTGCGTCGCGAGGTTGTACGGGCGCACGCCGGCGGATTGCTGGCTTTCGGGCGCGTCCTCGGTCTCGCCGGACACGCCGCGCAGCAGCACATCGACTTCTTCCTGCGACAGGAAATTTTCGGCCATCGGACTCTGACGTTTTCTGGAAAAGGGGTGGCGCAGTGCGCACGACTTCTATCTGGGGCGATTGTAGGAAGAAGACCGTCGCCGGCATGGGCGAAACAGAGGGGAAAAAGCGCGCCATTGGGCCGGACTGCGGCGTTGTCCGGCTACAGGACATCGCTTTCAGGTGCGAGAACACGGCAGGGGAAATGGCTACTCAGGTCGCTCGATGATTTGTCGAATATTCAAGAAAGACTTTCCCGATGAGCCTGTCCAGCACCAGCAGCGTCCGCGTGGATGCCAATCCTTCAATGGATACCGACCCACCGGTCTTGCAGCGCACGGATCCCGTGCCGGGCACGCCTCCGCCGGCGGACGCAAATCCGCCCGGTAGCCCCATCGCGATGAATAGCCGCAAGCGACTGCGCGACGACATGGAGGGGATGCAGGTGGACGGCGTCGACAGCGACGACTCCAGCGCCGAGGGCGCCCCGCAGGACAGTTCGGTCGAGGAGCCGTCCTCCGAGCCGGCCATCAAGCGGCGCCGCGTCGGAATCACGCAGGAACAGAAGGCGCTGCTGCAGGCCGCGCGCGAACAGATCAGCGAAGCGCTGCGGCAAGGCGACCTGGCGCAGCTGGAGGCGCTGCTCGACCGGCATCCGGATTGCCTCGAATTCAAACATCCGGTCATCAATGCGACGCCGCTGCTCGAGGCGGTATGGTGGGGGAAGTGCGATGCCGTGCGCCGGCTGCTCGAGCGCGGCGCGAATCCCGATGTCGATTGCGAGGGCTTCTACGGCGAGGAAGTCACGACGAATGACGAATTTCCGGAGACCTTGCGTGCGCATGCCACCACGCACCTCATGCATGCCAGAGCCAGCCAGGGTACCCCAGGGCTTTGCGGTGAGTGGGGCGGCCATGTACTCTGGCATACGCCGCTGGCCCATGCAGCCGGCCACCGCGCGCACGCGATGTTGCAGCTGCTGTTGGAACACGGGGCAACGCCCGGTGCATCGGCGCTGAGCGCTGCCGTGCTGGCGAAGGATCTGGTCGGCATGCAGGCGCTGCTGGCCGCGGGCGGCAAGCCGGCCGATGGCCCTGTGTCGGGTCCCTTGCAGAATGCGAGCAGCTTTGCGCTGGCCATCTGCATCGACTGGGGCTGGGAAGAATTGCTTGCGCATTTGACCAGGACCTTGCCGCCGGAGGCGCTGGCGAACGTGCTGGGCGACGTTCTCGAATACTGCATCGAACAGATCGGCGTGCCCTTGCTGCAGCGCCTGCTCCGGCAAGGCTTCATGCAGGTGGCGCAGGCGTCGCCGGATCCAGACCGGATCGCACCCGGCAAGAACTGGCTGGTCGCCAGCGCACTGCGCAGCGGCAACGGAACGGTGGCCTGCTGGTTGCTGCAGCAGGGATTCGCGTACACCTTCGACAGCGACGACGATGCGGAACTGGCTGCCCAGGGCTGCCGCAAGGCCGACAGCTTTGTCGCGCTGGAGCCGAAGATGGCCAGCCCGCATCTGCGGGAGCGCATGCTGCACTGGTGCCTTTGGAAGAACCTGATGCTCCACTATGAATATTCGGTTCACAACCTTCCGGAGGAGGAATTCAAGCGCTGGCTGGTGGAGCAGGGCGCATCGCCGTTCTTCAGTCCCTCCGAGCCGGAGGCTCGCCGCGACCATGTCTTTCACCTGGCCGTTGCGACGGACGACATCGAGGTCGTGCAGGCGTGCTTTGCCAGGCAACCTCGCGTGAATTTCCATCTCCCGGGACTCAAGGGCCTGTATCCGGTCGAGATTGCCGCCGAGCGCAAATCGCTCAAGATGGTGAACCTGTTGCTGAACCGGGAAGTGCGGGACGGCGCATTTTTTGTCGAGCTGTATGCCCATGTCGTGACCAAGGTTCGCCGCCAGAACGTCGCCGAGGGCTTGTTCGCCGTTTTGCGTGAGTCGATACTCGCTCCCGCCCGCGCGAAGGTGTTCGAACAGCTGTGCAAGGCCGGGGACTGGAAGTCGCTGGAGTTCATGCTCACCTTCGATCACCAGACTCGGGGCGCGTGGTTCGGCGCGGCCAGGGACGGGTGTCCGGAGCCGCTGCGCTCGCAGCTGGGCCATGTCGTCATGCAGGCCGACCTGTTGGAACATCCCCGGCAGGCAGCTGACGCACCCGCGTGGAAGGCGCCGGCGGATGCCGGCTCGGCACTGACGCAGCTCGGGCGCGAGGCGATGGTGACAGGCACGGAATTCGCCACGGGCGCGACGCAGCGCTTCGCGGGTTTCGGCCTGGCCGGCGAAATCAGCGCCAGCCTGCAACCGCTGTGGCACAGCTACGGCTACCTGCGTGCGGCCCTGATCGATGTCGATCGCGATGCCGCGGTGGCGGGCCTGCAGTTCGCCAGCTTTGCCGGCCACTGGCTGGCAACGACACCGGCACACACGACCTGGCTGAACGAGGACATGAGCGCGACTGATGGCAAGGATCTGTCGCAGCCGTTGAGCTATGCGCTGACGGACCGCATCGTCACGCAGGTGACGGACCTGCGCGACGCCGGCAAGTCGCGGGCGACGGCATGGGCGATGCAGTTGCCGACCCAGCTGCCGATGCTGTGCGTGAGCTGCGTCGATGCGGAGACCGAGCGGGTTGACGTGGACAAGGCCGAGCAGGCACTGAAGCGCCTTGGCGTCTTCGGGCCGAACGCGCGTCCGCTGGCCATCGTGCTGCAGCGCGCCTATGCGGCGGTCGTGTCCTCCGGCACCGCATCGTCTTCAACTGCAGGCAGTACCGGGACGCTGTCGCAGCTGTACCGCGGTTTTGCCGAACGGCTGCTGGCAGAAATCCGCACAGTGCTCGCCGCACCCGGCGACGTCGGGAGCGCGCACTCCGCTAATGCCGAGGCGACCCGACGCCTGTCGCAGGACGATTACCAGCGACTGCATGGCGGCGGCCAGACATTGACGGCCGCGTTCATTGCCGATGCGACCCAGCGGATGGCGGAAATGATCGGGTGGCAGATGGACGTGATCGTGAAGGCGTTCGGCGTCGCACCCGATGGCCGGGCCAATTCGCTCGACCGCAAGATGATGCCGTTCGAGCGTTTCGCGCAGGCCCTGCCAACGCATGCACGCATGCTGGAAGAGCGCCGTTTCGAATATTGACCGGCGCTGTGGCGCTTACTGGATCACGAAGGAGGTGAGAAACACGCCGCTGATGGCAGGCGCCGCCAGTCCGCTCGCATACGGCGCGCGCAGTGCGGTGGCGATGTCGCTGGCGAGCGCGACCTTGCCGTCGGGGCTGCGCAGGGTGTCGATGTCGCGCGCCGACAGCAGCAACAGCAGCCGGCTCTTCACCTGCGGCATGTAGAGCTTGAGCTGGTCGGCGTCTTCCGCACCTTTCACCTGCAGCGTGATGCCTGTCTGCAGCACATGGTCGGCCGCAATGTTGACGGTGAAGGTTTCCAGTTCGACGAACACGGGCGGCGCGGGCGGCGCCGGTTTGGCGGCGTGCGGTTCGGCGGCCTTTGGCTGCAGCAGCCACCATGCGGCGCCACCACCGCCGGCCAGCAGCATTACCGCGGCCAGCACGAGCAGCAGCAGCTTCTTTTTCGGCTTCGGCCGGGCTTCATCGATTGAGGTGACATTGCTGTCGGCAGCTTTTTGTGCGGTGGCCATGGTCGGAAGGAAGGGAGAGTTTGACGCGAATGTTGACCCGATTCTGACCCGGCCGGCCGGCGTGCCGTGCCCGGAGCAGCGCAGGGAAAGCCTGCCTGCTTGCGTTTGCATCCGGCCGGAACCTCGTTCCGCCGCTTTGCAACCGATGTCGGCGGCAAGCCGCTCCGGCCTGCCTGCATTCACCGAGGAGGAAACCATGGCGCTGCGCACCAGCGGTTCGAACGCGAACCTGATCACGGAGACGCCGGACCCGGTACCCTCGTCGTCTGCCCGGCCACAGGGGCCGGCGCCCAATCCGCTGGCCCAGCCGGTCATGTCCGTCCCTGCGTCTACCGCGCATCCGCTGGCCGGCAGCATCAACAGCGGTGACCCGGTGTATCCCGGCGATGGTGCCATCATCGTCAGGCGCAGGGCGTCTTCTGCCGGGGCGCGCAGCACCCGCACGCCGGCACCTGCGTCAACCGATGCAGGCAGGGCGATTTCCATGTCGTCGATATCCGGATTACACGCGCGGATATTCATCGCACAGCTGGGAATCGGGCTGGAAGAGAAGTCGGCCTCCGGCGAACGCGGTGGCGAGGTGTTGATGAAGGAAGCCGGCTTCGAGAGTGCGCTGATGGATGCGGTTCTCGAGCAAAGGCAGTGCTATCGGCCGGTAATGCGTGCGCTCACCGGAGGAAAGTCGCATGCGACCCAGGCGCAGTTCGTGCAGGCGCTGGCGCTGTCGGTGTTCGACCTGAACCGGCTGGTGTTTTCGGGCGACCGATGCCCGTCGCTGACGCCGGAGCTGCCGGTGCAGCAACTGCCGAACGGCATGAACAATGAGCATCTCGCGTTGCTGGTCAACGGTGCCATGCAGCTGACCGAATTCGACAGCCTGCACGACGTGCTTGTCCTGTGGCGCGATCTGTTGCACGACCTGAGCGGCCCGGAGGGGAAAGGGCTGTACCGGTACCTGACTCATGACCTTGGCGTGTTTCATACCAATGCCTGCCGCGTGATCAATGCGTTTGCCGAAGCGATGCAGGGCAGCGATGTTGCCGGCCTGTTGCAGCGGATTCCCCTGTGCCTGGCGAAGCAATGGCTGACCGGTCCGGGCGAGGACGAGCTGAAAGCGCTGCGACGCCTCGACCCCGCGTATGCCGAACAATTTCATCGCAAGCTGCATCAGCAGTTCCTGCGCATCTGCCGCGGCTACGGGGTTCCCGTGCCGCTGCCGGCCGAACTGCTGTTGCTGGAGCCGCCCGATCAGGCGAACGTGTCGAGCAGCCTGTTCGACGCGCGCACCGGCAGTGGCGATGCCGCGATCGACGCCGGCACATCGTCGGCGTCGTGCGCCGCCACACCGCCGTCGTCGACCTGACGGCGATGGGCCGCCTGTTGTCCGGCGTCGCCGCTGCCGACATTCGCCTGCTGCAGCTGCAGCCCGGCGTCGGCGAACATCGCCTTCAATGAAGGCAGCGCATCCTCGATCGCCTTGCGCACTTCCGGTTGCTGGCTGCTGAAGCTGGCGATGGCTTGCGCATCATTGAGCTGCAGCTCCACCCGCACCGGGCCGAGTTCCGGCGGGTTCAAGGTCAGGCTGGCGGTCTGCAGATCCTTTTGCGCGACCCACAATACCTGTTCGCCGAGTGCCTGCTCCCAGCGCGCCGATGACAGCGGCGCGCTCACATGCCGCACCGTCTGCGTGGCCGGCAGTTCGGTCGCGGCCGGCGCGTAAGCCATGGCGGCGGGTGCAGCGGCGGGCAGCTCGGACTCGCGTTCATGCGCGCGCATCGCTTCGGGGAAAGGCAGCGCCGGCGCGGACGGCGCCGGTGGCGCCCCTGCGGCTCCCGCGTTCGCGACTGCGGTATTGGCGGCATCCGTCTGCCGTGCGCCGGTGAAGGCGCCGGCCTTGCGGTCGGTGATCTTTTCGGCGTCGGGCAGGGCCGTCGCTGCGGCCGGCAGCGCGGCGTCGACAGTCCGTCCCTGCGCGTCGGCCGGCAGCGCGTCGGCATCGGCCATCGCCGGTGCGGAAGCAGCAGGCGCGCCGGTTGCCTGCGTCGCCATCAGCAATGCCTGCAGCATGAGGTCCGGCGTCGGCGAAATTTCTGCCGGCATGCCGGCGCTGTCCTGAGCAGTCGCTTCAGACCCGGTCGCGGCGTCGCGTCCCGCACCGGGCGACAGCAGGGTGTCGGCGGCCGTCCCTGTGTCGGGGGACAGCGCCGAGGCCAGCAGCGCGCCGAAGCTGGCGCCGGCGTCAGCGGTCGGATCGGCAGTCGTTGCCGGCGCGTCGTTCGCCGTGCCGGCCACGGCGTTCACGGCGGCAGCGGCGGCTGTCATCAGCAGGCGGGCGGCGATCTGCATTCAGCCGGCCTCCCGGGCATTGAAGCTGGCGCGCGCGGCGAATTCGTCCATCAGTTTGCGGTCGGCGCGCGCCGCCCTCGCGTTGACAACGGCCTGCGCGCGTTCGAGCAGTCGTTCCCAGGTCTTGCCTTCCTTCCGGCATTCCTGCCAGGCCTGCTGCGCACGTTCCGCGCGCGCGCGGGCGGTGGCTTCGATATCCTGCTGGCCTGCGATCGCGAGATCGATCTTTTCCATGAAGCCGATGAAGTTGCGGTAGCTGGCGATGGACAGGCCGTCGCGCGTGTGATCCTGCAGCTTCTGCGCGTATTCGTCGCGCAGCTGGCGCAGCATGTCCAGCCGCTGTTGCGCATCGGCGCGCTGCGCATTCGCCTTGCCGAGGGATTCGGCGGCGGCGTCGGCTTCGCGCGTTGACAGTTCGAGCAGGGTGTCGAGTGCGGTGGTATGGCTCATGCCTGACACTGTAGGAGCGGGCGTTGTCGGCCGATCATGCGAACAGCCGGGTAAGTTGCGCTGATTTCAGGGCTTTGCCGGCACCGGTCAGCCGCCGAAGAGGCGGCGCAGGTGCGCGAGGCTGTCGGCGGTTTCGCTGCGCTCGCCGATGTCCTGCTGCAGGAATGCCGTGATCGACGGCTGCAGCGCAATCGCTTCGTCCAGCTGCGGATCGCTGCCGCGCTTGTACGCGCCGACGCTGATGAGGTCGCGATTGCGCTGGTAGCTCGACACCATCTGCTTGAGCTTGCGCGCGACCTGCTGGTGGGTGGCGTCCGTGATCGCGTGCATCACGCGGCTGATCGATTGCTCGATGTCGATGGCCGGATAATGGCCGGCTTCGGCGAGAGTGCGGTTGAGCACGATATGGCCGTCCAGGATCGCGCGCGCGGCATCGGCGATCGGGTCCTGCTGGTCGTCGCCTTCGGTCAGCACCGTATAGAAGGCAGTGATCGATCCGCCGCCCGGACGTCCGTTGCCGGTGCGTTCGACCAGCGCAGGCAGCTTGGCGAACACCGACGGCGGATAGCCCTTGGTGGCCGGCGGCTCGCCGATCGCCAGTGCGATCTCGCGCTGCGCCATCGCATAGCGCGTCAGCGAGTCCATGATCAGCAGCACATGCTTGCCCTGGTCGCGGAAATGTTCGGCGATGGCGGTCGTGTAGGTGGCCCCCTGCAGCCGCATCAGCGGCGGCGCGTCGGCCGGCGCAGCGACCACCACCGAGCGTGCCAGCCCCTCGTCGCCGAGGATCTGCTCGATGAATTCCTTCACTTCGCGGCCGCGTTCGCCGATCAGGCCGACCACGATCACGTCGGCCTGTGTGTAGCGCGCCATCATGCCGAGCAGCATGCTCTTGCCGACGCCGGAGCCGGCGAACAGGCCCATGCGCTGGCCGCGGCCGACGGTCAGCAGCGCATTCACCGCGCGCACGCCGACGTCGAGCGTGTGCTCGATCGGTGCGCGCGCCAGCGGATTGATCGCGCGCGCATTCAGCGACGCGAAGGAGGCCGCTTTCAGCGGGCCGTGCGAGTCGAGCGGCCGGCCGGCGGCGTCGACCACGCGGCCGAGCAGCGCATCGCCGACCGGCAGGTGGCGGCTGCGGTCGGAGCTGCGGCGGCGCGGATGGTTCAGGCTGCCGGCGCGCGGCAGGAATTCGGCAACCTCGAGCGGCATCACGCGCGCGCCGGGCAGCACGCCGTCGGTGTCGCCTTGCGGCATCAGGTACAGGCGGTCGTCGCGAAAGCCGACCACCTCGGCTTCGACCTCGGCACCGCTGGCGGTCAGCACGCGGCAGGCCGCGCCGATCGGCAGTTTCAGTCCGGCCGCTTCCATCACCAGGCCGGTCACGCGGGTGACGCAGCCGGCCACCTGCAAGGGGTCGGCGATCTGCAGCAGCTGGCAGCAGTCGCGCAGGTAGCTCTGCCAGCGGGCGGTATTGACGGCGCTCATGCGAGCCAGTCGTTCTTTGTTCCGAGCGCGGCCGCAATCCTTGTCCAGCGCGTCGGCAGTTCGGCATCGACCTGGTTGCTGCCCGTCTCGATGCGGCAGCCGCCGCGCTCAATTGCCTCATCGGCCAGCAGCCGCCAGCCGTTCGCGGCCAGTCCTGCGCCGGCCTGCGACTGCACCAGCGCCAGGTCGTCCGGATGCAGGTGCAGCAGCGCCGGCGCCTGTACCGACGGCAGGCGGCGCATTGCATCTTCGATCGCCGGCAGCACCATCTCGGGGTGCAGCGGGAGCGCGGTCTTCAGGATGGCCTTGGCCACGTCCAGCGCGAGCGCCAGCACGTCGCGCGAGACCGTTTCGTTGGCCTGCGCCAGTTCGCCGCTGAAAGCCGACGCCAGCTGCAGCAGCTGCTCGCGTTCTGCCGCCGCCGCGAGCCGGCCCTGCGCCAGCCCGTCGGCATGGCCGGCCGCATAGCCTTCCGCACGACCCTCGTCATGCCCTTCGTCACGCGCCTGCCGGCGGCTTTGGGCAATCTGTTCCGACAGCTGCTGCTGCAGCGTCGCGCGCGCCGCCTTTTCCGCGACAGCGCGTGCGGCCGCGGTCGGACGGTTGTCGCCGAACGACGCCATCTCGTAACGCTGCCAGGGCGTCTGCCGTTCGAGCGGTATGTCGGCGTCGGCGACCAGCGTGTGCAGCCGTTCCGCGATGGCGTCGGCGGGGGCGTCGAACGCGCGCTCAGACATACGGATCCTCGCCCTTGGCGCCGAGCTGCACCGCGCCTTCTTCGGCAAGGCGGCGGACGATGGTCAGGATTTCCTTTTGCTGCGTCTCGACTTCGGACAGGCGCACCGGCCCCTTGGCCTCCAGGTCTTCCTTCAGCATCTCGCCGGCACGCTGCGACATGTTGCGGAAGATCTTTTCGCGCAGGTCCTGTCCGGCGCCTTTCAGCGCAACGATCAGCGCTTCCGACGGCACCTCGCGCAGGATGGTCTGGATGCCGCGGTCATCGATGTCGATGATGTTGTCGAACACGAACATCTCGTCCATGATCTTCTGCGCCATGTCCGCGTCGTAGTTCTTCAGGTTGTTCATCACGGCGGTCTCGTGCTCGCCGCTGAAGAAGTTCATGATCTCGGCAGCGGCGCGCACGCCGCCCATCTGCTTCTTCTTCAGGCCTTCATTACCGGTCAGCAGCTTGGTCAGCACGTCGTTCAGTTCGCGCAGCGCGGCAGGCTGCACGCCGTCGAGCGTGGCGATGCGCAGCACCACGTCGTTGCGCAGCCGCTCGGTGAAGAAGCCGAGCACCTCGCTGGCGTGGTCGCGCTCGAGGTGCACGAGGATGGTGGCGATGATCTGCGGATGTTCGTTGCGGATCAGTTCGGCGACCGACTGGCCGTCCATCCACTTCAGGCTCTCGATGCCGGACGCCTCGCGCGCGCCGAGGATGCGGTTCAGCAGCGAACTGGCCTTGTCGTCGCCGAGCGCCTTGGTCAGCACGCTGCGGATGTAGTCGTCGGAGTCGAGGCCGAGCGAGGTGTTCTGTTCGGTCTGCTGGCGGAACTCGGCCAGCACCTGTTCCAGCTCGCCGCTCTGCACCGACTTCATTGTCGACATTGCCGCGCCGAGTTGCTGCACTTCGCGCGGCGACAGGAATTTCATCACCTCGGCGGCCTCGTCCTCGCCGAGCGCGAGCATCAGCACGGCCGCTTTTTGTACGCCGGTCTCTATCATTCTGCGCCCACCCATTGCCGGACTACGTTCGCGACGATGCGCGGATCATCCTTGGCGATCTGCCGCGCCAGTTCGAGGTCGTTCGGTTTTGCCGGCGCCGGCGGCAGCAGCTCGGTCTCGGCGGCCAGCACCGGCTCGACCGGCACCGGCTCGGGCAGGGGCTCCGGTTCGCGCATGCGTCGCAGCAGCGGCTTGAGCTGGCGGAAGTACAGGAAGGCGAGCGCGGCGGCGATCAGCAGGTAGCGGCCGGCTTCCTTCGCCAGCGCGATATTGTCCGGGTCCTTCCACAGCGGCAGCTCGGGCGCGGCCTCCGGCACATTGCGCACGAAGGCGCTGTTGAGCACATTGAGGGTGTCGCCGCGCTCCTTGTTGTAGCCCATCGCCTCTTTCACGAGGTCGGTGATCGCAGTTTTTTCCGTTTCGCTCAGCGCGCGCGTGACCGGCTTGCCTTGCTTGTCGAGTTCGGTGCGGTGGTTCACCACGACGGCAACCGACAGTCGCTTGACGCCGCCCATCGGCTGCTGCGTGACGCGCAGCGTCTTGTCGAGCTCGTAGTTGACCGTGCTGTCCTTCTGCCGCGAGCTCGGCGGCTGCGCTGCCGCGGCCTGCGCCGGCTGCTGCGGCGGGTTCGTCACCGGCGCGGTCGCCGGCTGCGGCGGGGTGTTCGACAGCGCGCCCGGCACGCCGCCGGCATTCGCGCTGCCGGTATTCTGCGATTCGGACTGGTGCTGGCTGCGGATCGCCGTGGACTCGGGCGTCTGGTTCGGGCGATAGCTTTCGGCCGCCTGCTCGCTGGTGGAGAAATCAATCTCGGCGCTGACTTCGGCGCGCACGTTCTGCTGGCCGACCACCGGCGTCAGGATGGATTCGATGCGGCGGGCGATCGCCTGCTGGATTTCGTCGACATATTTCAGCTGCGACGGGTCGAGCTGGTTCGACGATTTCGGCCGGTCGTTTTCGGACAGCAGGTTGCCGCCCTGGTCGACCACGGTGACGCCGGCCACCGGCAGTTCCGGCACGCTGGACGCCACCAGGTGGACGATGGCGCTGACTTGCTGCGGCTCGAGCGGTCGTCCCGGATGCAGGTTCAGCATCACCGACGCGGTCGGCTTCTGCTGGTCGCGCAGGAACACCGAGGCCTTCGGCATCGCCAGGTGCACGCGCGCGGACTGCACGTTGGCCAGCGACTGGATGGTGCGTGCGAGTTCGCCTTCAAGCGCGCGCTGGAAGTTCACCTGTTCGAGGAATTGCGAGGTGCCGAGCTTCTGGTTCTCCATCAGCTCGAAACCGACGCCGCTGCCTTTCGGCAGGCCCTGCGAGGCGAGCTTCAGGCGCACGTCATGCACTTGTTTTTCCGGCACGAGGATCGCGCCGCCGCCGTCGGCGACCTGGTAAGGCACGTTCATCTGCTGCAGGGCCGCGACGATCGCGCCGCCGTCGCGGTCGGAGTAGTTGGCGAACAGTACACGGTAGGACGGCTGCTGGCCCCAGAACCAGACGGCAGCCATCAGCGCGACGATGGTCGCAGCGCCGCCGGCCATCAGCGCCACGCGCGCGGTCGACGACTGCGTCAGCGCAGCCAGATTAAATTTTTCGGCGGGAGCGGTCGTTACTGCCATTACAGGGCTCCGGTATTGAGGGCGGGATATTGCACGTCTGTCAGGAACGGCATGTCGGATGAGCGTCGATTGTCCGGATGCCGGCGTTTTTCCATGCGCGGAAAAGCGGGGGCTTGTGCCGCCTGCTTGCCGCTTGTGCCGGCCGTGCGCCGATTAAGCTGGCCTGCATGAAACTGGGACCGATAGATTCAACGCGCATCGAGGCGATGGCGGCAAAGCTGCAGGCAGCGTCGCGCGCGCAGGCGCCGGTGAAACCGGCCATGTCCGCGCCGGCGGGCGGTATTTCCGAGGGCACGAAGGTGACTTTCTCGGACTCGCTGAAAGCCATGCTGGACAGGGTGAACGACCAGCAGCTGAAGGCCGACGGCCTGTCGCAGCGTTTTGCGCTCGGCGATGACAGCGTGAACCTGTCCGACGTGATGATCGAGCGGCAGAAGGCCAGCCTGTCCCTGCAGGCAACCGTGCAGGTCCGCAACAAGCTCGTCAGCGCCTATCACGAGATCATGAACATGCAGGTGTGACCGCACCGGCAAGGACTGCGCCCGCCGGGCCGCCTCAATCCGTCTGACTGTCCCCGCGCGCGCGACGGTCGCCTTCCCCGCACCACCTTTCTTTCACCCGCGCGGCCGCACGGCGCCGCGATGCTAGTCGCCGTGCGTCGGCACCGGCGACAGCCCCGCATCCAGCCGGTACAGCCATGCGAGCAGTTCCGCGATGGCGGCATACAGCGACGGCGGTATCTCGCGGTCGAGCTCGACCTGCATCAGCAGCGCGACCAGTTCGGCGGACTGGTGCACGAAGACTTCATGTTCATTGGCGCGGCGGATGATCTCTTCGGCCAGCAGGCCACGCCCGCGCGCAACCACGCGCGGCGCGCCGTCGCCGCTGCCGTAGGCGAGCGCCACTGCTGCGCGCAGTTCAGGCTTGTTGTCCGGCATGGCTGGAAAAACTTTGCAATTGCAGGCCGGCGGCGGCCAGCGCATCGCGCAGCGCAGCGGCCTGTGACGACATCAGCGCGGCCGTCGCGCTGTCGCTCGCGCGTATGGCCAGCTGCAGCCGGTCGCCGTCGATGCGCAGCCGCGCGACCACGTCGCCGAGCGCCGGCAGGGTGCTGGCAAGCGTGGTCTGCCAGGCTGGCGGCGGCTCCGGCGTACTGTCTTTCGGCGGCGGCTGTCGCTCGCGGCGGACGGCCAGCTGCAGCGGCAGGCCCGGCCACAATTCGCCTTGCCATTGCAGCGGCTGGCCGTCGAGGATCTCCAGCTGCTGACGGAGGATGAGCGGCGCGGGCGCGTCTTCCGGCAAGCCCGCCGGCCCTTGCCCGGGCGATTGCGCCTGCGGCTCGCGGCGAATCGCCTCGAGCGTGCGCTCGCCTTCGACCCAGTCCGCGAGATGGGATTCATAAAACAGGCCGCTGTGCACGAGGCCGTGCCGGACCGCTTCGGCGAGCGCGCGCGGGCTGTCCGTCGGTTCGGGCAGCAGCGGCGGTGACAGCGGGATGCGCGCAGCGGCTGCCGGGTCTGCGTCGAGCAGCCGCGCCAGCAGCTTGCCGGTGCTGCTGAGCCGGGCGGCGATCGTCGGTTCGGCCGGCGTGTCAGCGCGCAGCGGCGGCGCGTCGGCGCGCATTTCGCCGGCCAGCGTCGCCACCGGCGCGGGGCCGGTCAGCGCCGCGGCTGCGCCGAGCGCGCCGATCAGGCTGTCTGTCGCCATGCCGGCTTATTTGCCGCCATAGGTCTTCGCGACCTGGCAACGGGTGGCCGTTCCTTCGAGCAGCTTGCCCAGGCTTTTCATCCAGGGCTCGGTCAGCTGCCGGATCTCGCGATCGTTCGACAGGATGCGCTTGAGCAGCTCGATTTTTTCGCGGCGCGCCTCCTCCGACAGTTGCGCGGGCACGTTGCAGCCTTTCAGCGACTCGATGCAGTCCGCGCAGCCGGCTTCGAGCTCGACCAGCTTGTCCCAGTCGGCCCGGTGCGCCGCGCTGAGCATGCTGCCGGTCAGCCTCTCGACTTCCTGGTACAGCGCGAGCACGTCATGCGGTGTGTTTTGCTTGCTCAAGCGGCGACTCCCTGATGGTTCGCGGCATGGCCGATCTCGACCCATGCCGTGCGTATCTGCGCCAGCAGCGTGCGCGCTTCGTCGATGCCGGCGCGCTCGCAGGCGATGTTGGCCTCGACCAGCCGCTGCACGACGTAGTCGTACAGCGATGCCAGGCCTTGCGCGACCTCGCCGCCGCGCGCCAGGTCGAGGCTGGCGGCCAGTCCGCTGCCGACGATTTCGATGGCCTTGCCGATCGAGCGTCCCTTGCCCTCGACGTCGCCCGCGTCGACCTGCATCGCCGCGGTGTCCATTGCGCGCAGGGCGCCGTCGAACAGCATCGTGACGAGCTGGTGCGGACTGGCGGCGAGGGCGTCAGTGTCGACGCCCATTTGCCGGTATGCGTTGGCGCCGGCGCGCGTGTTGCCGAACATTCTGATGGGTCTCCTGGGTCGGTGTTCAGGACGTCGACAGCTTCGCGAGCTGCTGCGTCAGATAGGTACTGGTGTTTTGCATGCTCGACAACGCGCCGTCGAGCCGCGTGAATTGCGCGCGGTAGCTCGCCTCGAGGCGGTCGAGCCGCGACTGCTCGCTGCTTTCGCGCTGCGACAGCGAGCGCAGCGTCGCATTCAGGCCGCCGGTGCGCGTGGTGACCACGCCGGCTTCGCCGAGGAGTTCACTGGCCACGCCGTTGAGCCGCGTGGCGATGCCGTCGGTGCCGGCGAACAGGGCCTGCAGGTCGGCCGGTCGGCTGTCGATCGCGGCCTGCAGCTTCGCGTCGTTGACGGCCAGCGTGCCGTCCTTCTGGAAGCTGAGGCCGATGTCGTTCATTTGCGCGAGGCTGCCGGCGCCGGCGACGGCTTTCGTGAACGCGCTGCGCAGCTGCGACAGGATCGACGACGGGCCGCTGTCGCCATGCAGCACGGCGCCGGTCCGGGTCGTCTCGTTCCACGCGGTCTGCGTTCCTGCCAGCGACTTCAGGCTGTTCCATGCTTTGGCCATCTCGCCCACCGAGGCCTTGATGCCGGCAGCGTCGCGCTGCACGTCCACGGTGACGGGGCTGGCGGTCAGCTGGCTGACGCGCAGCGTGACGCCGGGAATGGCGCCGCTGATGGCGTTCGTCGGCGCGCTGACCTTCATGCCGTCGATCGTGACGGCGGCATCCTGCGCCGGCTGGGTCCGGCTCATCACGGCGGGCGCATTGCCGGAGCCGTCATAGCCGAAGGCGACCGGCGCGTTCGGGTCGAAGCTGAACGCAGCCAGCGCGCCGGTGCCGGTCACGCTGAACGACTTCGCCGCTCCGCTGTCCTTGCCGATGATCATCAGGCGCTTGCCGCTGGCGCCGCCGTCATCGACGATGCTGGCGGTCACGCCGATGCCGGCGTTGTTGATTGCGTCGCGCAGTTCGTTCAACGAGGTGCCGGCAGGTGACAGGTTGACGGTCGCGCCGCCGGCCGGCGTGATGGCCAGCGTGCCGACGCCGAGCGGCGCAGCGGCATCGGCAAAGCCGGGCGAGACCAGCTTCTGCGCCTGCGCCAGCTGCGTCACCTGCACGCTGTAATTGCCGGGCGTGGCGCCGCTGCCGACGGTCACCGCGACCGCGGCGGACGAACTCGTGGCGGTGCAGGCGGCAATGCTCGTGCCGGTCAGTTTCCTGACCGCTGTCTGGAAGCTCGACAGCGATGACGACAGCTGGCCCCAGGCCGAGATCTTTGCGCTGGCTGCGCTTTCCTGCTTCTTCAGCAGGCTCATCGGTTGCCGCTCGGCCGACATCAGCTGGCTGACGAGGCCGTTGATGTCGAGACCGGAACCGATGCCGGATACGCTAATCCCCATGTCATTCTCCGCGCGTGCGCTCAGGCCTTTTGCCTGATTAACACGCCTTGCATCCTGTCGAGTATGCGCGCAAGGGCCAGCGCTTCATCCCCGGGAATCTGGCGTAAAACTGCCCCTGATTCAACGTCTGTCACGCGCAGCACGGTTTTTCCGGTGTCATGATCGACTGAAAACTGCACCTGCTGGCCGACCGTGCCGATCGCCAGCGTGAGCCGGTTGGCAACTTCCTGCAGCGCCTGCGGGTCCGCCGGCGCGTCTTGCGAGGCGGCTTCGCGGGGTTCCGGCACGGAGGGTCCGGACGCGGCGGCCGGACCGGCCGCCGGCGCCGTGTCGGCCGCCGGCGGGGTGCTTGCGATGGCGGAGAGCTTCATGTCTGCCTCGATGTCTGTTGGGCGGGCCCGTCCGGCGCGCGCTGCCCGGTCCGGCGGGTAGGGCGAAACGACCCGCGGCGGGCGTTTCGTCGTCGTTCAAGTGCCAACACCGGATCCCGGCGCGGGCCGGGATCCGGTGATTCAGGCGGCCTGCGGACCTTGGTTTAGCCGCGCAGCAGGGCCATCACGCCGTTCGGCAGCGAGTTCGCCTGGGCGAGCATCGCGGTGCCGGCCTGTTGCATGATCTGGCCGCGGGTCAGGTTCGCGGTCTCGGAGGCGAAGTCGGCGTCGATGATGCGGCTGCGCGAGGCGCTCTGGTTCTCGGAGGCGATCTGCAGGTTCGAGATCACGGCTTCGAAGCGGTTTTGCGCGGCGCCGAAGGTGGCGCGTGCCGTCGACACTTCGTCAATCGCGGTGCTCAGGGCGTCCATTGCAGCCAGCGCCTTTGCGCCGGTGGCGTCGGAGATGCTGGCGCTGGCGCCCGCGCCGGTGACCGCGGCGATGCCGGCGCCGGCCGTCAGGTCGCTGGTCGCGATATTGATCTTCTCGTTGCCGTTGTTGTTCGCGCCGACCTGGAAGTCGAAGCCGGCGGCCGGTGCCGATGCGTTCAGCAGGTTCAGGCCGTTGAACTTCGTGCTCTGCAGCACTCGCGTCACTTCGCCGGCCAGCGCGGTGTATTCCTGGTCAAGCGTGGTGCGGTCGGCGGTGCTGTTGGTGCCGTTGGCGGCCTGCACTGCCAGTTCACGCATGCGCTGCAGGTTTTCGCCGACCTTGCCGAGCGCGCCTTCCGCGGTCTGCGACAGCGAGATTGCGTCGTTGGCATTGCGGATCGCGACGTTCATGCCCTTGACTTGCGAGTTCATGCGCTCGGCGATGGCCAGGCCGGCGGCATCGTCTTTGGCGCTGTTGACGCGCAGGCCGGAAGACAGGCGCTGCAGCGAGGTGTTCAGCGATGCCTGCGAGGCGGTCAGGTTGCGCTGGGTGTTAAGCGACGCGAGGTTGGTGTTGATGACTGCGGGCATGATGCTCTCCTTTGCTTGGTCCGATGGTCTGGCCAGCGTTCCTGGCCGATTCTTCAGCGGGTTTGGCTTTGTTGCCTGCCGCTGTTGAATCTGGTTACGGGAAGGGAGAGGGAAATGTTTAGGGCCGGCGGGGAATTTTTTCTTGCAGCGCCTGCGCCGCCCGGCCGGCGCGGTTCACTCGGGCATCTCGGGCACGAGCCGGTGGCGGATCGCGTAGTGCGTCAGTTCGGCATTGTGGCGCAGCTTCATCTTCTGCAGCAGGCGCGCGCGGTACATGCTGACGGTCTTCACCGACAGCGCGAGCTCGGCCGCGATCTCGCCGACGGTTTTGCCGGAGGCGATCATCACGAGGGTCTGGTATTCGCGGTCCGACAGGGTTTCGTGCAGCGGCTTGCCGCTGTCGTCGCTGCTGCCGACCTGGTTGGCGAGTTCCTGCGCCAGCGCGGGGGTGATGTACTTGCGGCCGGCATTGACCTCGCGCAGCGCATTCACCAGCTCGGCCGGCGCGCCCTGCTTGTTCAGGTAGCCGGACGCGCCCGCCTTCAGCGCGCGGATTGCGTACTGGTCTTCGCGGTGCATGGTGAGAATCAGCACCGGCAGCGCGGGCAGCTCCTTCTTCAGCTGCTTGAGCACGTCAATGCCGTTGCGGTCGGGCAGGGAGATGTCGAGCAGCACGACGTCAAACGCGCCGCTGCGCGCCTGCTGTATCGCCTGCAGGCCGGTCTCGGCCTCGCCGTTGACCGTGAAGTCGCCGCTGTCGGCGATGATCTGCTTGAGTCCCTCGCGAATGATCGCGTGGTCGTCCGCAACCAGCACGCGGACCGGCTTGCCGTGTTCAGTTCCTCTGGAGGGCATGGGTGTCGCTTGCTTCCTGCGTCATTGATCGAGCATCGGCACCTTGACCCGCACCATCGTCCCCTTGCCGCTGCGCGACGCGAGGTGGAAGCTGCCGCCGAGCGACGCCATCCGTTCCGACATGCCGAGCAGTCCGAACGAGCGCGGGTTGTTGCGGCGCTCATCCGGGATGCCGATGCCGTTGTCGATCACTTCGAGCACGAGCTCGCCGTCGGATACATGCAGGTGGATGTCGACCTGGGTCGCGTGCGCATGCTTGCGGATGTTGTTGCAGGCTTCCTGCGCAATGCGGAACAGCGAGGTCGCCAGCATCGGCGGCATGTCGATGTCCTGCTGGGTGCTGTGCAGCAGATACGGGATGCCGGTCTGCTGCTGCTGTTCCTGCGCCAGCCATTCGAGCGCCGCCACCAGCCCGGCATCGAGGATGCCCGGGCGCAGGTCGGCCGAGATCCGGTGAATCGACTCGATCGAGCGATCGATCAGCTGGTTCAGGTAGGCGCTGCGTTCCTCGATGAAGGGGGTGGACGGCAACTGCCGCCACACATGCCCGAGCATCATCTTCAGCGCCGACAGATTGCCGCCGAGGTCGTCATGCAGGTCGCGCTCGATGCGGGTGCGTTCCTGTTCGCGCACGTTCTCGGCGTAGGCACTCAGTTCGGCCAGCTGCGCGCGCGACTGCCGGATTTCCTCGGCCTGCCGCTTGCTCATCGTTATGTTGGTCATCAGTCCGGTCCACAGGATGCCGTCGTCGCCCTCGTCTCGCGGGGTCGCGCGGACATTGATCCATTTGGTATCCCGCCAGGCCTCGATATGAATCCGTCCTTCCCAGTTGAGCACGCCGTGCGTCGCCGCCGACTCGCGCATCTTTTCGGTCCAGTCCTCGCGATCTTCCTCGACGATCTGTGCGAAAAAGCGCGCCGGGTTGGCATACAGCACCTCGGAAGGCTGGCCGAGCAGGTCCTGGCAGGCCTGCGACAGGAAACTGAACTGCAGCAGCCCGGTCGGGCCGAGCCGCAGCTGGAACAGCAGCCCGGGCACATGGCCCTCGATCTGCGCCAGTCTTGCTTCGCGGCTGATCACATGCGCCTCGCGTTGCGATGTCTCGCCGGCGGCCTCGACGACCGCAATCAGCGTGGAAATGCCCGGCAGCTGCAGCAGCGACAGCCGCAGCCGCACGTCGGTGGTCGTGCCGTCGCGCCGGCGCATCGTCGCCGGCACGAGGACCTCGACTTCGTTACCCGCACGCAATTTGGCAATGGCGCGCTCAAGGCGCTTGCCCGACAGGTCGGGCAGCACGTCGTGCGCATGCATCGTGGCCAGTTCATCTGCCCGGTACTGCAGGTTGTCGCACGCAGCATCGCTGACATCGAGCAGCAACAGCGAGCGGTCATCGATGATGAAGATTTCTTTTGCCGACTTGTGGATCAGGTCGGCAAGCCAGGTTTCTTCGAGCGTTTGCGGACGCTTTTTAACGGGAGCTGAACGGGGCACGAGAACAGATCATGTAATCGAACGGAAACTTAGCATCGGTGCAACACGGGTTTGCCGATTTGATTTTCCGCAACTGATGTCAATAAGGAACGTTTCTAACCGAAATTCCTTGGCTTTTTACTGGGTTAGATTCTTTCCGGAAATAAGTCTCAGACCTGCGCGAATAAAGGCGGTTCCCACCCCTTGTTTCAGGCATTGCACGCCCGGCGTTCATGGTGTCATCAGTCAACAACGCAATCAGGATCAGGGAAACGGCGTGCAGATGGCAATCAAGGGCAAGGAATTTCCGTTCACACAGGCAGACTTCGAGCGCGCGCGCGTGATGATCCGCCGCAGCGCCGGAATCGCCCTGGCCGACGGCAAGCAGGAGATGGTGTACAGCCGGCTGGCACGCCGGCTGCGGGCGACCGGCATCGATTCTTTCACCACCTATCTCGACGCGCTCGAACGCGACGCCGAGGCGGTCGAATGGCAGTCGTTCACGAATGCGTTGACCACCAACCTGACGGCCTTCTTTCGCGAGCCGCATCATTTCCCGCTGCTGGCCGAGCATGCGCGCGGACGTTCGCAGATGACGGTCTGGTGTTCTGCCAGTTCCACCGGCGAAGAACCTTATTCAATTGCGATGACCCTGTGCGAGGCCTACGGCACCCAGGAGCCGCCGGTGCGCATCGTCGCCACCGACATCGACACCGACGTGCTGGCCACGGCGGCGCAGGGCATCTATCCGGCCGAGCGCGTCGCCACGCTGCCGACGCAGCAGCTGCATCGCCATTTCCTGCGCGGCCGCGGCGCGCAATCGGGGCTGGTGCGGGTGCGTCCGGAGCTGCGGCGGCTGGTCGAGTTCATGCCGTTGAACCTGTTGGCGCCGCGCTGGTCCCTGTCTTCACCTTTCGATGCGATTTTCTGCCGCAACGTGATGATCTATTTCGACAAGCCGACCCAGCGGCAGATCCTGTCGCGCTTCGTGCCGCTGATGAAGCCGGATGCGCTGCTGTTCGCCGGGCATTCGGAAAATTTCCTGTATGTGTCCGATGCGCTGCGCCTGCGCGGCAAGACGGTCTATGAGCTGGCCGCTGCGCCGGGCAGGCAATGAGCGCCGTCGATCCGCATTTCGCCAAGCACCTGTATTTCGACCGGCACTTCGGCCGCATGGCCGCACGCGTGCTGCCGGGCGAATACTATTTCACCGGCACCGACATGGCGATCCTGACCGTGCTCGGCTCCTGCGTGTCGGCCTGCATCCGCGATCGTGAGACCGGCGTCGGCGGCATGAACCATTTCATGCTGCCCGGCGGCGGCGGCGACGACGGTCCGGCGTCGGTGTCGATGCGCTACGGCGCGATGGCGATGGAGATCCTGATCAACCAGCTGCTGAAGGCAGGCGCGCAACGCGGCCGCCTGGAAGCCAAAGTGTTTGGCGGCGGCCGCGTGCTGGCCGGCATGGAAGCGCTGAACGTCGGCGAGCGCAATGCGCAGTTCGTCAGGGATTACCTGCGTGCGGAAAACATTCCGGTGCTCGCGGCCGATCTGAACGATACCTGTCCGCGCAAGATTGCCTATTTCCCGACGACTGGCCGGGCGCTGGTCAGGAAGCTGCAATCCGTCAGTCCGCGCATTGCCCGCGTGGAGCAGCAGTATTCGTCTGCGCTGAAGACCAAGCCGCTCGAAGGCGATATCGAATTGTTCTGACACCGGCACGGTGCCATGGCATCATCCGCGCCTGTTTCCGGAGGGCGCGATGGGCTGGATTATGGTGGGACTCGAGCTGGCTGTGGCTGCGATCATTGCGATCGCCCTCTGGCTTGCTCTGAGAAAGTAACGGAAGGTCAGGCGGCTTTTTTGACGGCTTGTTGCAGGCACTTTGACAGCTTGTCGAAATGCATCAACGCAGCCTGGGTCAGCTCCAGTTGCTTGCGACGCGCATCTTCAGTATCTGCCAGCAGGATCCAGCCCTTTTCACGCATCGACTTCAGGCGGCCATGCAGCATCGCCGGCGAGCCGAGTTCGCGCTTGCCCATCAGGTCTTTCACCGACAGACGTTCTTCTGCCTGACGTGCATAGGCGATCAGTTCCAGGATGCGCTCTTCGAGCGGTTCCAGAGGCGGCAGCGAAGGCATCGCGCGGAGCGTCTCGGCCAGTTGCAGGAAGCGGAGATAGATGTCCGCCGGTCGGGTACGCTTGGTCATAAACAGCCTTTCATGTTGGAAACTTTCACTCAAGAAACCATGATAAATGAAACCAGTTATTTATGCTGAACGTGCTGCATAAAATCACTTTGTTTACAATTAATTGTTGGTAACGTTGCAAAAAATTGGCGGCAACATAGCACTATCGTTCAATAAAAAGCCGAATCGTTGCATGTTGCCGAAATGGCTACAGGCTTTCGAAAACATAGTTTCCGGACGCCTGCAGCGGCAAAGGATCAAATTTTGATACCAAATTCTGACGAACGCCTGACGATCGTCTGACGCCGGAAAATCTTCCTGCTGCGGGTTGCACGACCCGCGCGGCCCGGCCGGCGCGCCGCCGGTTTCATCGTGCGCAGCCGAACGCCTGGCGGATGACGCACCTATAATCGGCGCTCCGAATTTCCCTCCCACCATCGCAGGGCCGTGTCGCCCGGAGGCATGCCATGCAACTCGTCACCCGTCTTCTTTTGCGCCTGCTGGTCGTCGGCGGCGTCATGATGGTGATCGCGCTCGCGCTCACCCTGCTGGCGGCACGCCGTGACATTGCCGACGAAGTCGACAGCAGCGAGCGCGTCGGCCGCCTCATGTCCACCCTGTCCGCGCTGCACGGCGAGTTGTCGACGGAAGACCGGATTGCGGCGATCGATGCGCTCAATGCCGGCGGGACGCTGCGCAATTTCCGCGTTGCGCTGTTCCGCGACGGGCAGCGGCTGACCGCCGAAGCGCCCGAGCGCAAGCCGGGCCTGCTGGCGGGCTGGCTGGCGCAGGGCCGAACGGCGGATGCCTACGAGCTGCCGCTGGCGTTCGACGACGGCACCCGGCTCACGCTGGCGCTGGAACCGCAGCCGCAGGCTGAGAGCGGCGAGGCCGGCACCGCCGCGTTGCTGCAATTCGCGCTGTTCGGCGCGATCACGCTGGCGCTGATCGCGGCGCTCTGGATCAGCGTCAAGCGCGCGCTGGCCCCGTTGTCCGGCATCCTCGCGGGCATTGCCCGCATCGAGGCCGGCGACTATGACGCGCGCATCGGCGACTGCGCGACACGCGAGCTGAATCAGGTCGCACAGGCGCTGAACCATCTTGCCGAGGCGCTGACCGAGCAGCTGGCGAAACAGCGCGAGCTGCTGCACCGGCTGCAGGATGTACAGGAAGAGGAGCGCCGCAGCCTTGCGCATGAACTGCACGATGAATTCGGCCAGCTGCTGACCGCGCTGCAGGTCGATGCGTCCTACCTGCTGAAGCAGACCGCCGGCCAGCCGGCCGTGCAGGAATGCGCGAAGGCGATGTA
>JACCDW011139647.1_pt1 | contig 43760 bp, 41 predicted proteins | sample 7449781 | NCBI WGS metagenome assembly JACCDW01 (sample SAMN15323449, study PRJNA562643) | freshwater metagenome | isolation source: river surface water | place: USA:Blue River Watershed | collected 2017-08-18
AGCTGACCGTGACTTGAATGGAGCAAGAAATATATTTCTTCGCTCTATTTAGACAAAAAATGGGTAGGGTCTTTCCCTTTCAATCTGCAGCTAAATGGCTGATTTGGTTGATATTAAAGATCTGGTGTTGACTTCATCCATAGAGAATAGAGCTACACTTGAGGCATCTCGATTCCAGTTCTTTGTCCACTTAATTGTAAACTCTGATAGAACTCTCGTTAATTCAACCATATCAACATCAATTGTAACTGTAGTTTCGGGCGTAATATCCGTATCGGAAATTGCTCGTTTTCTGTCACGATAGACTTCATTGCCATGTCTAACATAACACCACCTACGAGGGTGACCAGCGCTTTCTTTTCCTGCAGCAAGTAGAATATCTCCAATAGTAGCGTCTATGTTTAATTCTAACACGGTTACATCATTAGTGGCTTCATCACGAAGATACAATTCAAACTCTGGCATTTTTGTGCACAAACAGTAGTTAGTTACTTAAGAAGTAAAAAAATCATTTTTTATACTATACTAATATAATGATACCCATACTACTATTAGTTCTAATTATAGTGATTTATTTACTGTTACAAAGATGTAATTTTGTTGGTGGTAGCGAGAAACACACGGAAGCCATTTCTACTGTAGTAGATGGCATAATATATACCCTGCTAAAAGTGGAAAATGTAGATGGTATCGAATATACAACATTTATAAATGAAATTACCGGAGAAATAAGAACTGTTAATCAAAGAGAAGCATTAGACCCTCGTCTAAGGAATTTTCTTAATAAAAATTCAAAATATTTAAGCAAATGATGAAACAGCATAGATATAAGAACCATTACAGGACAGATTATCACGTGCATATTCATATAAATTACATAATGGTTGTGAATTTGTCTCGGAATAGTTTATGAAATTAACCCGTTTGCCATCTACCACTTTACCATATGAAGACAAGCAATCATCTCTGCTAATTGCTCTCGTTACTACTCCATCCTGTGAATCTTTTGCAATAATGAATTGAGGATTATCTTTACATTCTGAAGGGTATATATCTTCAGCTACTCTAGTGATAATACCCCTGAGAATAAATCGTGGAGCTCTAAGTGTGTATAATTTTATATTATATTCAAATCCAGTTGTTTTGCTGATTATTGTATATTCGATAGATTGAATTAGCGTGTTTCTGATTGTAGTATTAGCATTAATTCTATTAGTGGGGGCAATTTTTTTTACATTCAATCTTTCCACTATAGTATTACCAGTTTTACCAATTAAATCTTGAAAAAATAAATCAGTTAGCAATTCATTACTTGTAAATATTATGGTTTGTGAAGCAGATGGGATTGGGGCGTTATATTCAAGTCCTCTGCCAAAATTAGTTGTTGTAAAAATTGACAGTGGCGGTCCAGGAGGACCTGTTTCACCTTTTTCGCCACGTAATCCCTGTGGTCCAATTAATCCTTGTAACCCTCTTTCTCCTTGTATTCCTTGTGGTCCAGTATCTCCTTTTTCTCCTTTTGCTCCTGGTAATCCAATTACTCCCTGTGGTCCGGGTAACCCTCTTTCTCCTTTTTCGCCACGTAATCCTTGTGGTCCTGTATCTCCTTTTTCTCCTTTTTCTCCTTTAGCTCCGGGTAATCCAATTACTCCCTGTGGTCCAATCAATCCTTGTAACCCGATTTCTCCTTTTTCGCCACGTAATCCTTGTGGTCCCGTATCTCCCTTTTCTCCTTGTATTCCTTGTAACCCGATTTCTCCTTTTTCGCCACGTATTCCTTGTGGTCCTGTATCTCCTTTTTCTCCTTTAGCTCCGGGTAATCCAATTACTCCCTGTGGTCCAATCAATCCTTGTAACCCTCTTTCTCCTTGTATTCCTTGTATTCCTTGTGGTCCTGTATCTCCTTTTTCTCCTTGTATTCCTTGTGGACCAGTATCTCCCTTTTCCCCTTTTGCTCCTGATTGACCTGATGTAGTTTCAGCTTTAATTTTTCCATATAAATATAAAGTAAAAAGCATCATTACAAGAAAAAAAGGAAGCATAGAATTAAAAATATTTGTGACTTCTGGCATAATATTTATATAAAGTAGCAAATTTAAGTTATTTTTTTTAATCTAGCTCTCCCCACCAACAAAATCTATCATGATGCCTAACCACTCTTTCTGGGTCTTTGCAGTTGGGTCCTGGGCATATTAATCCTTCGCCACAAATAACATCTTCACATATATCACATATTGACCATCCTTCACCCTTTTCGGTAATAAAACAGTCGCCACGTTGATATTCCTTATTACAACATGCAAAATATATCATATCTGTAGCCTCTCTAGGCTTTAGCCTTTCGGCTCTAACCATAGCTTCGTTAACCTCAGGCATAGCTATATTATTGTTTATAAATGATTAAATAAATCATTTTTTATTATATAATATATCACATTGTTTTTTTGCTATCTTTGTAGTTTTGATTGTTGTCGAATTAATTGCTACAGGTTTGTTTATTTTGTTTAAATCAAAAAAAAGGGCAAGGAAAGTATTAAAGTAGAATCCGCATACCAAAATCCTATAAGTTGTTACCTTTTCTTGTAACAAGATTAGATAACGTATTTCTTACGAGAATGGACAACATACATTTTCCTTCCGGAGAAAGACATGTAATCGCGTTTGGGTGGTAGCTCCCAAGCTGTGACAAGTCACAGCTTTTTTGATATAGATTTGTGGAGAATATTGATAGAGGCATTGATATCTCTATCAAGCGTAAGGCGTAGTGAGGACACATGAAAGTCTTACTACTCCCCAAATGATAGTTTAAACAGCCACAGTCTGCGCATGTCATGCTCGTGTAGCTTTCGTTTACTATCACTAACTTTTTGTTCAACGCTTCACATTTAGCTTGCAATCTCGTTCTAAATTTGTAATGAGCTAAAGCTAAAAGTTTTCGGTTGAAAAAGGTAGTAAAGATATTTTTAAATATACCATCTGATCGAGATATGAAATTTATTTTTTTTTATTAATATACTAAAATGCCAATAAAAGACGACGATTATTACACCAAGAAATTATATGAAAATTACTTCGATGTGAAGAATATATCTCCTCAGGTTTTTCTAAAAAAGATGATAAATTCTCCCCATCGTATGCTATTCAAAAAAATTATGATGACTATGCTTGATTTAACTGATGCAGGTTATAGTAGTGAGATGGTGCCGATACCTCTATCTAGTGATAAAAATGGTAATATTTATTGGACCGATTATCCGGAATATTGGTTGGAGCATGTCAAAAAGGCAAAGAATATATATCCTGATTTTTGCCTCTGGGTAAAGATGGATAAAACAGCATCACATGTAAGTACTGAGGCGATACACGTTGCATTTAAACATTTGAATCAAAATAAAAAACAAGAGGTAATAGATATTTTTACTAAGAATTTAGGCACTGAACACTACTACTGGGATGGGAACAACAATTCAGCAATGCGAATCTATTATAAGCCACTACGTAAAAACACCAAAGCGAAGCCAGATGAGTCAGACAAAAATAAATTACATATTAACATGTATTTTGAAAAAGATTTCAAATTTAGAAGACCAGAGGAATTAAAAATTTACAAAGATATTGCGGCTGCAGTGCCTGGTTCAAAGATATATCCCGAATGGGGAACACATGATATTAGTCTATATATCAATGGAATAAAAGACCCAGTAAAGAGTTGTAGAAAGATATCCATGATATTTGATAAACATGTTAATAAATTAAAATTACCACTTAAAAGTGATAACATGTTTTATTTCAGAGATGGGAAGGAATATGAATGGAATCCTAAAACGGATAGTCTGGTTGAAATTAAAAGACGCAAATATTCTTAAAAAAAATATTTCATGTTTAATATAGCATCGATGAGTAAACTACTTAAAAATGTAGCCGTCCTCTTACTTGTGATAGCATTGTTTATATGTCTATGTCTTGGAAAAAGTACTACACCAGGACCACCAGGTCCTGGACCTGGTCCCGGACCGTTGATACGATTCGAATCAACTCCTAATAAAAATATAGAGCTTGGTAGTCATCCATACGCCACGTTTAAAATAACATCTAGTACATTTATACCAGACAATGTATTTAATGGATTAATTAAAAAGACTATTAAAGATGCATATGATACAATAATAGCTCAACCTGATGTTAAAATAGAGTCTACATTACAGGGGGTAAATAAACAAAATATTGATTCTTTAGACAAAATTGAATATGTGTACTACGAGTCAAATTATGATAATTTAAATAAAAACTTCATTTATACAATTAATTGTATAAATGAAGGTGTCATCACCGATTTAGATGAAATTAAAGCAAAAAAAAATTTTACTAGTTTCAAAATTAGTGACCTCCCAGATGCCTGCAAAGCATATCCAGAATATGGCTATTATGATACTAGTAAGCATTCGGAACTTAATATTGTAAAATTTGATAACTTATCTAAAGCCGAATGCTTTAAAAAATATGGTGAAAATGTAAATAATAAATTAGTCAATTTTGTAGAATATGATGGAAATTGTTATACTTTTAGTTCACTACATCCATTAACATGTGAGAGACCAATAGAGCGTGTATTTTAACCCTGGTATTGGTCAATGAATTTAATGGCGTTTCTTACTGGAGAAGTAGTTAGTAAGTTGCGGTCAAATGGCATTTTAATAGCCCGATATACACTAGTAGCATTCATATTAGAACGTCTGAAAAATTCTATAGCATAACCACTACCATACTGATTATCATAAGAAAACGATACTTCTCCTATGTAGATGCACAAATGTGGATTCATCATAATATTTATAATTAATATCGTATCAAGTGGAATTAAATGCTGCAATGCATAAATCAAGAAAGCAAGATGTAATTTATAATTTATACGGTTTTCATATGGTCGCATCCTACAATAAATACATCTGCTATAGTAACTTTTTTCTAGTATTCTTAAACGTATTTTTTCCTCATTTTTGTAGTGTCTAAACATTTCAAAACAGTTTATTTTTTTAGATGTATCATTTTTAATCACCAAATTAAATATTATTTGCATCAAGATATTAGTACCTACTTCCATATCAACTAGCAAAATATTTTTACAAAAATTGTTCCAATGAATATGCAGCTTATTACATGATGTGGAGCATTTATTCCTGAAGTTACTGAAAGAGGAAAAATATAAATATTTTTCACAGATGTATTTTGGGTCAGGTGCATGACTACCATTGCATTTATAATTTCTACAACCATTAAGTTTAAAAATATATTTACATAATTTTGGATTACCATCTAATGAGTAACTAGTATGTATTTTTCTGCATCTTAGGGAAGTACATGTACCTACGGCATGATAGTAACAAACATCAGTTCCAAATGAGTTATGATATAAATAATCTATGTCATGTGACATTTAAATTATATAGAATTATTTTTATATTTAATATATAAAAATAATGGAACCCATGATGTTACTATTACTTGTTGTTGTAATTGCATACATTTATTATTACTATCCCGAAATGTTAGGACTCAAGAAGAATACAACACCAGCACCAACACCAACACCAACACCAACACCAGTAACACCTTTCCATGGTAGTCGTTACTACCGTTGAAAAAAAAATAAATCCATAATTAATCAATTAATGCCAGAAACATAAAACCCACCTCCTATAACAAATTCATTTGAATTTTCAATATTTAAATTGAATGATTCCTCTTCTATATCAGTATTGGTTATATCTAGGATAGATGCTATTGATTGTAAAGTTTCACGTATTTCAATAATACCAATATTTTCATCGTTTTTTATAGTAACCTTAGCACCGAGTCCCACACTTGCAGCAAGTGCATGAAGTTGCAGCAATTCATTGCGGTGAAATGTTTTTTGTTTTTGTAAAATGCCCATTAGATATTGTTTGCGGCTGGTTTGTTCGCCATAAATTATGTCCTGAGGTACTGATTCACGTAGTCCCTGTTTTGCAAGTAAAAAAGCTTTGTATCCATTCATTTCATTTGGAGGTTTATTTCCTACGTTATCTATCAAATGATTAGATAAAGATAACCGCATTGATATTTGCAGTTCATTAGCAGGTATGTATTGATATGAGCCATCGCCCTTACGTATCTTTATTTTTTGTGTTTCTGATACGTCTATTGGACCAATAGACGTATTTATACGTATTAACTTATTTTTACCCTGAACTAATACATTTGTAACTTTATAAGAACCCTTATCGGTAAAGGTCATATCACCTACTTCTACATTCTGAATAGGTACCAAACCTCTTTTCAGATGCACTAAAGTGTCACGTGGAAGAGACATATTTGTCACGTTTTTATATATAAAGCATCATCGCCTCAAATGAAAGTGATTATCGTTCCCATGGTTGTCTGCATGTGACACCAAGGAATGATTGAATATCACAATCAGTCTCAAATCGTCGTTCTACCTTTCTACCAGTAGTTTTGTAAAATAACCCATACTGATTCAATAGATAACCTTCCTTTTTAGCCTTTGCTCTAAGACGTATGTTGTATTCCTTTGGACCAATTAAATGCAATGTAGCAAAAGGTTTCTCATTCCAAGTTGCATAAAAAACATCTATTGGTGGTAACTTTTCTTTAGAATTCTTTAGTGCAGCAACAGCTTTATCAGTAGGGTCATATTTTACATTAAATTTACAACGGCGCTCTCCACAAACTAGCAGCTTGGTGATAACAAACTTACCAGTAAAAATTATTCTGCTTAATAAATCTGGGTCATATTTTTCAGTAACAACTAATATATCACAATCTTTAGGTTTATCCTTTCCTCTAGCAATTGAACCAACAGTGAACAATCGGAATCCTCTTGTTTTTTCAAATGATAGATGCCGCTTAACTGTCTCCGCAAATGTTGCCGCTCTTAACGCATCCATTTTATATATCAGTAAATAAAAAAAAATAGTTCTTTTATGTTTTACACATCAAATATCAGTAGCAACCAAGTCATCATCTGAACCGGGAGCTTCAATATCATCGTTGTTGTCATTGTCATTAGTGGCAACGGCACCTCCGCCATCTTCATCACTATCAAAATTGTCAGTAATTTTAGTTCTTTTCACAATTTCTCTTTTGCATGCTACTTCATTGAGATATAACCCAATTGATATTCCGGCTGATGTAATGTTGATTTTATCAGCCGAAAACTTAATTTTAACCGTTGTGCCAGATGGAAGAATCTTTTGCAATTCTTCAGGTGTTGGTGTGAGAGATTTCTCCCTTTCTGCTGGGTGAATATCATCACTAATGTCATATATAGATACGTTTTTAGCAAGTATTTCTCCCTCATACTTAATCTTGATAATAATGTATGGATTACTGATTTCTTCACCAGCCACTGTAACCTTGCGGTATGGTCTAAGAAATTTAAAATCAGATGTCTTCATAACTAGCTTTGGTGTTGGTTTGTCTGGAACCGCCTCTTCGCCTTTCTTAGATTTTGACTTTTTGGAAGCAGCTGTTACTTCCGCAAGGCTAAGTATTTCACCCTTTTCACGCATCTCGGTGAGAACTTTTTCTATATACAATCCGAGCTTTTCGATGACATAATAAGTATTATTGATATCAGATGCCTTAATTTTGTAATCAGGGTTACGTTCCCTTTCCAATTTAGTACCCATATAAGCGTCTGGAACCAGCTTTGCTGTTATTTCACCAAGTTTAATTCCTGCACCATGGTCTGAACAAACTTTACCAACTACAGTCTCTTTTGGAGTTCTTATACGTAGCGGTGTCCAATTATGTTTTGGGCTAAGCCTAAACTTGATTTGAACGCTGTCAAACTGCTTACCAGGCTTGAGAGTACTAAAGTCAATCTTCACATGATTGCTCAAGTCATCTCCTGCAGCGTCAAATGCCTCCCGAATTTCTTTCGAGCTATAGTAACCGTCAGACATGATTGGATGGCTTTATATGTAGTAATACGGTATGTTCAAATAGAATTGAAGGGTAGGATTAACTTAAATAAAAAAAAATCATTTTTTTTTAATTGAAAAGCCTATATTTTATGGGTCATAACTGCTACCCTACAGCACATGTTGGTTATGCCTAGTTTATCTAGTACATCTCCCATAGCTATGTCTTTAGTATATGATGCTAAGTCTTTTGACCTTAACCCCTTTTTTTCTATATTATTTACACTGCGTTTATTTTTAATACGCATATAGACACCTGCCACATGGCTTATGGCGGTGCCACAGCTGACGCAACAAGGTGGATATGTGTTCAGTGTGTCTGGCATTGTATATAATGAGTTTAAAAGGGTTAAAATAATTCACTTTTTTTAGGTAAAGAAGGTAGCACGCTCAATAGAAACCTCACCATTATCATCACTGTCATCAGAAGAGCTACGTGAACCTCTACGTATTATTCGACGTCGGCTAGTACCCTTTGATGCACGTTGTTTGTTTAATCCTTTCATTGCCCCACCTGCGATATCGTATTCGTCACCCCCAATTCGCATTTTGCCCCCACTAGCCTCTTCTGCACCTCCAAATGTTAATTTATCAAATGTATCACGTAGAGAAGCTAGTTCAGCTTCTCTTTTTTCGTCACTAATCCCACGTTCTTTTGCACTCTGAAGATGCCAACGCATTCCATAAATAAGCTCTGGATTTACTGCAGGAATAGTTGCCCCTCTCGATTCAAGTTCTTTAAGCATTTCAAAATTTATACGATGCGCATTAATAGTATCACGAACAGGACCATCAAGCTCACCTGTGTATGGTTTTTCTGAGGCTGGTTTCTTAGCAATTGAAAATCCCTTTCCATCACTTTGAAATGCACCATCTGGCATGTAACCAAAATTAGTTGAGTAGAAAAATTTGGAACCCATGTAGTCATTTTCAGTAGACCTATAATTACCAGGCTCGTATGAAAAAGCTGCAGCTTTTTCATAGTTTTCATCTAAAGGTCTAAATAGTATAATGTCACGCAAAGTATCATCAACATCGTTATTGCTCTTAAAAGTAATTGTAGCTAAGTCATTTATGCCATAAAGAGCTATCATCCTAAATTGATCTTGCCATAATTTACGGTACGCATTTTTATCACTATACATATATTTTAATGATTGTTTAGGTTTGTCTCCCGCATATTGAAGAATTTTATCGATATTTTCATAGTATTTAATGATTTGCTTACGAATTACTACAGAGTCCTTTACTGTATTATTTCTGTAATCCGCTATATTATCAAAGTATTTTTTCATTTCTTCAGAACTCTTTGCCCATTTAGACGCTTTTGCTAAATGAATAGTAGTCCAATCACTATATGGATTATTAGTAATAGTACTATTTCTCCATCCAAGAGATTTTTCCGTTTTTTTAGTTGAATCATCCTCTCCAAACAAGTGTTCATTTGTTATAGGGCTACCTGGGTCTATAATTAACATCATTATTGTAATTGCCGGACTGATATCAATAATAGGAAGAATTAATTCATAGCTATCTTTATCATACATAGAAAGCCAATTCATTAACGAAACACCCTTTATAAACAAAGGGTCAATACTTTGTTTGGTTTTAGAAATCAAGTGACACTTATAGTCAGTAAAAATAGAAGTTAATAGCGATATTCTTTTAACATCAGAACCTTCCCCTAATACTTTACCCAAATTAACTATAAAACGTTGTTTCAAATTACCGCCTCCACTGATGGATTTACTACTTTTATTTTTCTTTTTACCTCCAGTGGCAGATGGTGAATAGTCACGCTTAGTTTTACTCTTAACTATATTAAATTCGGTATTAATTGGATATTCACCAGATACAACCTTCCATACTGCATAGTTGAAGGTTCTGGGCGATTTAAATTCTTTACATTTTGTAATTACTATATTTGGTTCTAGAACTACTATATTGTCCTCTTTTATTTCTTTAATTTTAATAGTTAATCCACCACGAAGAGGTATTGAACTATATTCACTGAAATCATCAGCAGTTCCAAAAAAGTGTTTTGAAGTGGTATTCATTAACATACGTCTCGCATCGCTAGGATTACCTGAACCAAAAATATTGTTTTTAAATGCAGATTTAAATTTATCATCAGGAATTATAACTGTTAAAGCCTTATCTGAACTCAGTAAATCTTTGGCACAAATATCCTCAATATTACTCGCATAGTCTTCATCAACTGAGTTAATAAATTCCCATATCTTGGCACAGGGGGATATCTTCTTTGACATTTTATATAATATATTCAAAACAAATAAGACATAAAAGGAGATAAGTATTTTATTTATTTATGTTTTAGTTGACAATTATATAATAACAGTTGGAACCGATGGCAATGACGGACAATGTTGAGATGTCTGTGTCGGGAGGAATGCACGACGATTTCTCTTCGCTTGACGGTGACATACACATGGTGGGTGGCGCTTACAGTAGCGATGAAGATGAGGTTTCTAACATGAACCGCATAATGATTGACCTGGAAAGATACAGTAATTCTATGTCGGCACATGTGAAAGACCAGCTCATCAAAAAGATTGGAATGGCGGTAAAACGTCTAGGTGGGCAGGTCAACATGCGAAACCAGGAAACCATTATTGAGTCCATAAAGAAGCATTTACCAGGACGTGGTAGTGGGCGTATCGTGGCAACATCACCAAAACTAATATCAATCTCAAAGGCTATTGGTAATGTTATCAATGAGGTATTTGGTGCCAGACGTGGTTCCAAAATTATTGATGTAGACCAATCAGCTAACCGTTTAATCCGTGATGTGACTGAGTACATTTACAATTTGGGTTGCAACTCAAATACAGAATTCCTTCGTGTATATCGCAACATTTCTACAAACTTAGAAAAAATGGATGCTCTTTCTGTAATTATGGATGAAATGTTTGACAAGAAACGTAATAAAATTAATCAGATAATTGATGGCACTGAAGACCCTCGTGTTGAGCGTTCATTTGATGAAATTGAAATCACCATCAAAGATTCGATGGCAATGCTTAAACGTTACATCAATGAGTTACGTTCAATAGTGGGTATTTTAGCCAGGGACAAAGACTCTCTTCAGCTAGAATTTGATGCCCTGAAGGACGCCCGTGAGTTGATGGATAACTTCACTGAACATGCACTTGATGACGACGAGGAATTTTCGCACTTTGTTTCCAAATCTCTGGAATCACTAGGTAACACCGCTGTAGTTACTGCTGTGGTAAACAAAGCACTAAACAAGGTGGGATTGTCTCTAAAGGAATACAAAAACGCACCTGACATTAAGAAGCTGATGATGGATATCAACAGCAAGGTGAAACGTCTTGACCCACACCGTGATGCTAAAAAGATTGGAACTATTCTGCAATATTCACAGGAACTGATTGCTAACTTTGGCAAAAGAAAGCGCATAAAGGGAGGTGGTATTGATGGTTCAGGCTGCGGATGTAACAGTAGAGATGAATTCGATATCATGTCAGAAATAGAAGGAGGCGCTAGCGAGTTAGATGACAATGTTGACTTTGATGATGATGGTGATGATGCTTCATATGAGTCAATAGAGGGAGGAGCCAGAACAAAACGCACTACTGAAGAAATTAAATATCAAGCTAAGGTTCATCGTGTACAGTTGGCGGTGAAGATGTATGCTGAAGAATTAAACAAAGATATCACCAAATTTACTAACTCAATTGTTGCAGCAGCGCCACACCTCGGAAGAGCTATATTTGAGACGGATAAGGTAGAAAAAGTCATCAACGACATTAGTTATATTGAAAATCTTCGCAAGCCAGAGATTTATCTGGCTATGGCAGGTCTCAAAGTGAGTGACAGTAGTTCATTGTACATTAGAGAGCGCAAAGATAAAATGTTACGTTTAATTAAAACGATGGGTGAAATTGGTGCCAAATATCCTGCGGCTAAGAAAGACCTACTTGAAGCATCTCATGCAGTACGTAGCATTCTTGAGCGTGTTGACTGGTTTTCTGATTTAATTGGTACATTAATTCGTCACCTCAGCGGAAAGGTGAAGTTAGATAAATTGGTTAAAGATGTACCCTTTATGGTATTCTCAACTGACATTGCTAAAAAGAGGCTCTACCACGCTTTAAATATTGCTCAAATGAGAAACTCAATGAAGCAATCTGCAAAAGATTTAGACAAATATAGCGAGAAATACACTGACTTACTTGCCTTTAGTGTAGGTGAAAGACGTCGTAAGATTGATGACGAACGTAACATATTGTTGGCATGTGATGATGCAGCAGCAGATGAAGCTGGTAGACCATTACCAGCAGGTGAATTGCAAGAAAAACTGAGAGACGGTAGTGTTGATTATGCATTCAGAAAAGGATACAAATCAGCGCATTATTGGGATACAGATACTGATAGATTTGTGCCAGCAGGAGCTGTAGTTGGACCAGGACTAATCCAACTAGACATAGATATTGCAGCAGTAAGAAGAACAGCAAACGTTGCTGCTGCTACTGCTGCAATAAATACCATCCCAGCTGGTCCTATGTTTAATAATGCTGCAATATTGCTTGAAGCTGTAAAAACACCCGCTCAACGAGATGTTATCAATAAAATGTTAAATGACAGAGAGGAGAAAAGTCATATCTTTACTAAATTCCGCAAAGAAGTTGAGGACGAATTTAGAGCAAAGCATCGCTTATACAAAGCCATGGAATCACTCGATATTATACTAAGTGCATTCGCCAAGGAATTAGTTAATGATTCTGAGTTGGTTCGCGAGGTAAAGAAGTACCTAGATGACACTAAGGTATATACCCGCTGGTTTACTGATTACACAGGTAATATGCTTGCCGCGGTGTTTGAATCTATGCCTGCTTACATAGATTTGAATAACTTTCCTTTACCAGGACCAGTAGGGGCGGCAGCACGAGGAGGTATTCCCGCAATGAACACAATACCACCACCATTAAGTACCACTAGATTAGATATTACAGCAGGTATGATGCCGGGTACACCAGTTTATTCGGGATTAGCTGCTTCTTTGGAGTCAAGTAGTGAAACAAGTTTCTATTATAAGCATCTGATGGACAAATCCAGAGATGCTATTGACCCTTTATTTTACGGAAAAGCCACCGGAGTAGTAGACATGGACCACAGTGAAGCAACGCGTGGTTACATTGACAAATTCTACAACAATTTTCAGGCTCTGAAGAATTTATTCCATTCATTTATTACCTTGCATAATAGCGTCGTTTCGCGTACTGATAAATTGGCTTCAATTATGTCACCATCTCAGATTTATTATAGTATTTTAACTTATCTGAAACAATCATGTTTAGCTAGGAAAAAGCCCATTTCAAACTCTGCAGCAGTTGGTATTCCTCAAAGAAGCACTTGGGAAACTAAATTTGCTGGATTAATTTTACCAGCATACTATCCAAAACCACCACTACCAGTAGCGGGAGCAGCTGTACCACAATCGCTTTTAGGATATTATAGGCAAAAAATAGATGAGCATTATGCTTCTGTATATGAGACCGAGGACCGTCTATGTGCTATGGGTATCAAGTCTACAGTTTCCGCAGTGTTATCTGTTCTTGGTATGTACTACGTTTCTAAGCAACCAGTTAGCCTTGGTATTGCTAGAACGGTTCGTTCCATTTCTGGTGGTGCTGGTCTGTTATCCGGAAGTCTTTATGGTGACCTCTACATGGTGGAACGTCCTACTATTAATCCAGCAGCTATGGAAACATATTTCTACATTACAAGGCTTCTGGAATTTTACAAAGAGCTGTTCTCACGTATTAAGTGTGATTTACAAGAAGGTGATGGACCTGGCGATCGCAAGCCGAAAACACGTAATCATATCCGTATGCCTGTTGATTTGAAAGGAGAATTTGGTAAACTAATCTTTGTGGTCAATGAGAACGCTCGTCCATATGAAGAAAATACACTAAGAATTATTATCTCTGAGATTAACTCTCTCTACAGCAAATACAAATCAACTATGGAGGTTGTAAATGCTTTGGTTAGAGAGGTCAACCGTCGTTTTAGTTTGATAGTGGATAACGAGACATATAAACAAACCAGAATTCTTGAGTCTAGATTACAGGAAGTTAATTGGGATGAAACAGAAGATTTTACTGACAAAATTAACCGTATAACTGGTAGCATAGAATTTGAAGGTGAATCAAGCACTGACCGTGAAGCAAGATTATTGGATGATGTACCAACTCCATCTGACTCAATCGGCAAAACACTCAGCAAATATGTAAATGCATGTGGAAATGATGATGTATTTAACCGTGCTTCTGATGACCGTTATTATGGAAAGGCACGCGCTGAAGCTAAGTATAAACTAGATGAGAATATGACTCTATACCTGAAGTTGCGTAGAATGCGTGTAATTTTAGATGAAATGTTTGATGAAGTGTTGAAGGACAAAGAAAGTGGTGAATATCTCAAATCATATGACAAATTCAACCGCGATACATACAAAGGCTTCCTAGAGGACTTCAAAAGCAGACTCACAGGACCAAATGCTGATAAATATGCTATTGTTAAAGATTTGATTAACAAAAATGCTCCACCTATTTCAAAGGATAAGTTACGTTTAGGTAACTTAGATACCAGTCTGCTCTTCATCGAAACTGGTGGTGTTCTAATTGATTCCATCCAAAAGACACGTGTTCTAGTTTCTACATTAATACAAGACATATCAGTATGGTCAGGTGATGCATTTTTGGTTACTCATTATGAAGCGACTGATTCACTTGCAGACAGCACTCTGGCTTATCGTATGCTTAGATATGGGTTTGGTAAATGGACCAAGAAACTTTATCAGAAATCAGCAGGTGACACTGAAAAACACAAACAGGGCGGCTGGTTAAACCCAAATCAGCCACCATTTGATATATATATGGAAGATATCGCTCCTGGAGCACCTAATAATCTATTGCAACAAGCATATGCTGATGCTGCTGCTGCTGCTGCTCCAATTGGAGCATTGTTTAATGCTGGTGCTGCCCTGGTGAATGTAAAATTGTTACCAACTAGCAAAAGATTGGTAGAAATTCTCGAGGCTTTGAAAAATACCGCGATTCCTGCTATTGGAGGAGTGGGAGCACTTGTGCAAGGAAATTATCCTGCAAATATGGAAGAAGTTTTTAATGAAGCCTGGGCAGCTGCTATTGCTGCTGCTGGTGTTCCTGCTATTGCTATTGCTGGTGTTGCTCTTAACGAACGGATAATTGCTGCTATAATAGTGTTTATGTTACAAAGAGATTCAGAAAGAAATTTGAACTCTAATATCACATCATTCAAAGATTTCATTGAACGTGATAATGATGACGATATAAAAAATATAGCTAATCATTATAAACTATATCATTTAATTATCTCTATTTTGCTTAAGAAAATGGGTGGTCTACGGCTACTTGGTATAGGTTACGATTACAAATATAATGGTCCACCTCTTCCTGGCGTTGCTGCAAATGGTGCTAATATTATCAACGCAAGTATCTTAAATCTATTTGATGGTGATGCATTTGGAGCTCCACACACAATTGCGTTGAAGCAGATATATGGAATACAAAGTCTCCTCGAAGGAAATACAAAGGACCGTGGTACTCTTAAAATGATGCGTGCTCAATACATAAAGACTATGTTCAATGAATGCCTAAAACGCTTTGAGCTATCAACGGTATTCACCGCTATGTTGGGTACTATGAACAGATTGGTATCTAGCATGGGTAACATGATTAATGCCACAATTGCTACTGAGGGGACATCTGTAGACCTAACTAGATACCATAGCTTGATGCGTGAACTAATTAATAAAGCGAGGCATTATATAGATAACTTTGCTGATTATTTGAAGCCTGAATTTGTTAAAGAAATACGCGACAAAAATACAGACAATATGCAGAAATCTATTTCTATTTACTCTTCAGAATATGAGACAGAGAAGCTATTTGAAGCACATATTGTTAATGGAATACGTGTATCACCTGTGATTGATTCTGCTAACTATGCACTCACATCCGTACATCGCGCCATCGTAGCAGGTAGTGATAATGATAAAGATGAAAATATTACTATTAAACAATTGGACTTGTTGCCTGATATGAGAGTGGGAACATTTGGTCAGTTGGAAGCTATGCAATGGAACCTACTGGTAGTTCCTTATTCATACGGTGGTAATACATTCATCAATGCATTAATGCCTACTCACACGGAATGCACTGAAGTAAATGTGAAAAAAATATACAGCTTAAATCAGATGCCTCTTTATGATATCTTAATAGGTTTAGGCGGAACTAATACAACTCCGACACTAATGAGAAATATTTTGGCTAATATGACAGTATCAGCAGGTCCAGGTGCTCCACCTGGACCTGCAGCAGTACCCGCAAACGTAAATTTAACAGCAGCTAGAAACCTCTTCGTTATGGAGACATTCAGTAGCTTGGAGAATAGCAGTGCTTTAATTCCTGCATTGAATTATGGAATTAGGCAGTTAATCACTTCATTCTTTGATACTGGTACACGTAAAATTTATAAAGAATTCCTTGGCTTCATGTTCAACACCAAATTAATTAACAATATTCAGGATTTAAGAACTACTTATCCTGATATATTTAATGGTAATGCTCCAGCTCCAGGAATCATACCGGACATGTTTACTAAAAAACGAGTACATTATCCAATGCCATCTGAGGATGCATTTCTCACCACATCTGTCGCTGCATTGATTAACTCCTTATTTACTACCATGAATACTCGTACACAAGTACCTGAGTATTTGCTAGATTCATTAGCTTCATTCCGCAATCTTGCCATAGTGGACAGCATAAAGTTAAAGTTACCTATGCTGAAAGAGTATTTCTTACGATTAATTAATAAGTGTAAGATTTTAAGAGGATTTCTCACAAAAGGTTGCGGAACGCGTGCCAGAAAGAAGGAAATGGTGAGAACAGTTCTACCCTTCATCCGTCTCATTGATGGTAACTTAGATGGTGTATCTACAATTGACGACATGCCATACATTGAGAATGCCACAACTGAATATCCAAATGCAACATTTGGAGACAAAGCTGCAATATATGGAGCGACACAAAGAGATCCAATATTGCGCAACAGAGCTCCTGGAGGAGCTGCAGCTCCTGGTGTAAAAAAGCGTCTAGAGTCAGTGATTGGTACTGGTTTCATAGATGACCAGAATTTCTATAGCATGTCGGTGGAGAAAACATACGCATATTTCATGGACAAGATTACTGACATAGAAGACATCTGCATCGAAGTTGTTAAAGTTTGTGACAGCATCCTAAAAGAGTACAGCGATGATGATAAATTCATGATACCAGAATCTAATTTCTACGAGAAACATGCGCGTCTCTTCCCCAATCAGACGCCTTATACTCCACTGTCTATGTTAACAGCATTCACTTCAGTATCTCCACAATATTACGATTTACATAGCATGAGTAATTCATTGGGCTCAACTAACTTTAAACTGCAATTTGGTGCACGTGGTGTAATTTATAGTGACTCATCGCGTGTGTTTAGTGAGAAATATCTAGAAGGTGCTTTAGATGTTTTTAACAAAGCAAATGCAGGTTCAAACGTTAAGATATCACAATCTGATTACATGGCATTGATTAAGCAATTGATTACTCTAATTCGATTCAATTTTAGCTTAATTGACTACAGTGAAATGTCTGTAGTTCCTGGCGGTAATTATGCATCAACTACCTTTACAGGAGGTGCCGGGATAGATGATTATCAAGGTAATTATGCATCAACTACCTTTACAGGAGGTGCCGGGATAAATGAATATCAAGTAATGCGTCATATTGAGACTGCATATAATCATGCACCTGAATATAGATATATCGCGGATAATAATACTGGTCAAAACATATTACCAAACGCCATTTTTATTAAACAAAACCAATTAACAAATATAGCATCATTTTCGGAAAATGAGTATACGATGCAGTCATTGAGTAATCCTACCGATGGAAATGTGTTTGGTTTATGGATTGTGGAATGGTTTTGGAATTTAATAAATGGTAATCTTAAATCATCTACAACAAGTATCAAGGAAGAGAACATTAAAGAATTAAATAAACTTATTTATGAAAAGTATCAAATTAATAATATTCGAAATTTGCGTTACCTTTACTCTGACATCTGTAGATACATACTTATTAATGATTTACATAAAAAGAGCCATAATTTACGCGCATTATATCAAGAATTAATGAAGTTACTAGTAGAAGCAGTGAATAAAGATTATAAATCATATAATCGTAGCGGTAATATCATACCAGTATCAACAAGACAAAAATTAGTAGAAGTAGAGAGACAGTATTATACAGCAGTACCTGTTGGTGCTCCTGTAGATGCTCTTTTTGGACCACCACGTTTTGGAACAATTGATACTATAGTTTGTCGTGATGATAAATTGGACATCAAAAAATATATTAACTCGGTATATCCACCTAACCGACAAACATTTGCTAGAAACGATTCTAATGTTGCACAAGTAGCATCTGTACCTCATATTAATTTAACCTTTGATGGCTCCTTTGATGCACTTTCTTTGGAAACATTAGTAATACATACAACAACTGAGATAGCTGCTGAAACATTATATCTAACCGTGGCAAAAACAGCAGTAGATAAAGTAGGTGCAACAATGAATGCTGCGGTTGTGCAAGAAATGACACGTATTGGAGCGAATGGAGCTGCTGCTGCTGCTGCTGGAGTAAAGATAGCAGATAATATGTATAAAATTATTGAATGGCTTATAGCTGAGAGCACTGCCGCTGCCGCTGCTGGTGCCGGTTTACCTTCTACAGATAGTATAGCTTTGGGTAATGCTGATTTTAATAATAATGCACCACTGCGATACCGTGCGGCGTTGAATAATGCTTCCATTACCATTGGTAATCCCTCACCTGCGAATTTAATGTTAGTAAATTCGTTATTGGGCGTAAACAATATTGATTTAACAGCGACAGTGGCAGGAATAGCAACCAATGATCGACTGACGCCTCTAGGAGCAGCAATACCCAATTCAAGTCCACTTAATGACGTCTTCTCGTTATTATATCCTGCCCCCGTCGCTGGTACAGCCATTGGTGCAGCGACGGTTGCAAATTTAACTGCAGCACTAGGAGCAGCATTCACCAATCAAGAAATTATCGCAATAGCAAACGTATTAAACTCCGGGCCTGGTGCATTAGCTCTAGGTGCACTTATAAATACATTGCCGGGGCCAATGTATCAAATGTATGTAGATATTACAACAGCATGCCTTATGTATAATAGTACTATTTTGTCGCTTTTCAACGCAATACAACCTCAACAAGATATCAGTAATGATGTACAGAATATATTTTCCAAAATTGTCACAACAATAAACATCAACGATGAAACTCTCAGCATCTTGCTTTCTAACTGCCTTAAATTTGGAGACGGCACTAATGCTGGTAATGCCATAAATCCACCGAGAGACGGAGAATCTATTGAGTATAGAGTATTGTTAGCTCGTTTGATACGGAGAGATATCCACTTAAATCGGCTTTTAGTGGCACAAAACCCAGAATTAGTAGTATATTTTAATGCCTTGGATAATGTGATGCCTCAGACGAATCCTGGTAGTGAACTCATAGCACCCGCTAACCCTGGAATAGCGGGTGCTTCTCTCGTTACAGCAAATCAGTTAAGACTTCCAAAAGTAACAGGTAATAACAATTATATCACCCCAAATAGTCTTATAGACCAAAAAATAAGAAATAGTAAGTTTATTTATAGACTAAGGGCTGGTGAACGTGCTTTACCAGGAATGCTTAACAGTGATATTTATACTGATGCTCAGAGAATGCAACACATGGGTGGAATGAATCCATTTGCTAACATAACTGGTGGTGCCATAGTAAATCCTGAGAATAAATACAGCTTGCTTAAATACATTCGTGATAATTCTGACCCTGTTACATTTATGTATACAGCGACAAATAGTGCTTTAGAACCAGCAACTCTAATTGATATGATTAACGGTGATAATGATAGTGAATTTAAGACATTAATTGCGAAATCTCTAAACGAAGTTGATTTGGATGAATTGTGTAAGGATTCTAGCTACACTGACCCAACATCAATTTTAAGAAATACTATACCAATTCTAATTGAATTAGGTATAAACCCAATCAATGTCCACGCTATGCAACGTTTTATACCTTTTGCCAATATATACAACTATTCCTACACTCTGGACCGATTTGTATACACCACATACAACATTAAAAAGCCTTGGCAAGATGTAGTGGACAGCGTTCTTGCTTCTGACTGCGGTTCTAGAAAACAACAGATTACACTTCAGAATTTACTTAAGGGTGGAATTAACACTATGCCACAACAGCTAGATTTACCAAGAGAAGTATTCGTACGTCTCATCATCGACCCATATGCTGAAGTAGACACGGTTATGTATGGTATGAAGGTTAATGGTCCAGCTGGAGGAGTTGCAGCTACAGACGAGCAAAACAATCATAAATTCTTCGCCATAGCGCCAATCGCACGTATACTGCGGGGATATGATTATACTGGTATGGGTATGCCTAAATTCTTAAGTGACCAGGTACTAAACAAGGCGTTGTTGGATTCATTGTATATTAATCAGAGAAATATGCCACTAGGTGTCGGAAGAAATATAGCATTGATGAGTCCAACACGTAGAAATATTCCAATATTAGATGAAGACCAAACAGTTTTAGGTGAAGACATTGGTATAGAACATGGAAATATGTATATGCAGCGTTTCTTACGGGAGGTAGACCCTGCGAATCTAACTAATGTTGCTAATTATTTATCATTCTACGACAATAAAATAAAACGCCACAAGATTTATGATTTAACTCAATTGTTTGCACCTTCGTTGCCAGCTGGTGGTATAGGAGCTACAAATGTTGTTCTAGAACAGAAAGAATCCATTAAAGAATTCCATCGCGAAGGATATGAGCGTTTCAACACTCAATTGATTCGTAATGTAGTTCTAATTGCTAACCTTCAGAGATTTATGCGTTACTCAATCAACAGCTGGCTCAGCAAAGCGTACAAGTTGGTAGAGCACTCACACAAAGCTGTAGCTAGAGAGATTACTGAGTTTGATGACGGAAACGAACAGTGGAAAGCTGACCCAGAAACATATGAAGCATCCAACTACTTTTGATTAGATAGATGCTTCATATAAATAAATAACTAAAATGGATACAGCCATTGGTTTTAGAAATACAGGTGCAATATGTTGGCTCAATTCTCTTCTACAATCGCTGCTCTCATCGAAGCAATTTGTGGAATTATTGAATGAAGATTCATCAGAGTTACAAAAAGAATTGAAACGTATTAAAGGGCTCTATAGTAGCGCATCCGAACAAATAATTGACCCAACACCTCTTTTAGCAGCTATGATGAGTATTACTACAATAGACCTCAGTGGACAGCAATCTGCTTCAGAAGGTATGACACTTTTACTGGATACAATCAAAAGCAAAGAAATTAATGATTTATTTATGCATAAATACGAAGAGCAGGTAATTATAAGAGAAACAGGACGTGTGGTTTCAAATATTAATGCATTTAATAACCAATTTATGTTCTTTGATGAGGAGACATTACTACGTGAAAATATAGAAGAATTCATAAAATACCATGAGACGCCTCTACGTGACTATAAACTGGAGGATTCGAACGGAAAATTAGTATCTTCTAATTTTACATTTAAACGGGCATATATACTACGTTACATACCCAAAATCATAGTCATACTGCTAAATAGATATCGTACTACAGGTCGTACAGTACACCCTAGAAATCCTAATATAAAATTAGTAGATAATTTTAATATTAAAAATAAAATAACAAAAAAAATGATGAATTTCAAAAAAATAGCAGAAATAGACCAACAAGGTATTCTTGATGGTGGACACTATTACTGCCGTGTTTTACGCGGCGGAAGGGTCTATACTATCAATGATAGCCATGTTTCGCCTGCTGTTTTTGAAACTAATCCCAACACATACATGACCTTTTATGAACGATTAGAATAAATAAATAATTACTGCAATTGCTAAAAATGCCAATACCGACATATGCCGCTCTATAAAAGCATAAATTATGTAAGGAATAGCAATACCAAATAATAAACCCAAAACACAACCCAAACTAAAGCTAAAAGAGTCTCTTTCAAACTCCATTTTTTTTATCATCTTAATAAAAATTAACCATGCAATAAATCCCCAAAAGCATGTACGAGGCACATCTAGCATAGATTTATGCAATTTAAGCAGAATACGGCTATTAAGTGGCTCATTTGGAATACTAGAAATAATTACAAAATAATCCATTTATTATATATACTAAGTTATCTATTAATAAATGAATGAGTTACGTGAAACAATCAAGAATCTAAGAGAAGAAAGAGATGGATTAATTGAAAAACTTAAAGATTATGAACAACATGAAGAAACATATATAAAAGAATACAATGAAAAACTCGATAAGTGCAATACAATACGCAAACAATTAAGTGAATGTGATGATGATAAACAAAGCATTAATGACAATTTTGAAAATTTACATCAACGTTTTAAGGAAAATATAATTAAACTTGGGGATTGTGAGCAAAATCTTAGACGTAATAAAATAGAAATAAATGTATTTAATGAAATTAAACAAGAATTAGATGAACTTAATGAAACATATAAAGAACTCACATCAAATTATAAGCTTGCTTTAAAGAAAAATGAAAAACTTACGGATCAGTTAAATAGTTTGTCTAGTAAATATTTTCAAAAAGAACGTATACTTGAAGCAGAGATAAAACAATTAAAGTCACAACATCCAATTCAAGTTGCTTCAAATAATATTGATGGTAATTTGCAATCGCAATTGATTGCAGCTATTGTTTCACGAGATAATACCTTAAAGGATAATATTAAAGCTAGAGAAGAATTAGATACATTGCGACTGCGGTTGAACATAGCAGCACAACAACAAGCAGCCACACAACAGCAAGTAGCAGATTTAATTCAACAATTACAAATTTCTAAACAATAAGCATCACAACTGCAAGCGTCCGCACAACAGCAAGTAGCAGATTTAAAACAACAAACAGCAGCACAACAGCAAGTAGCAGCACAACAGCAAGCAGCAGCACAACAGCAAGCAGCAGATTTAAAACAACAATTACAAATTTCTAAACAACAAACAGCAGCACAACAGCAAGTAGCACAACAACAAGCAGCCACACAACAGCAAGTAGCAGATTTAATTCAACAATTACAAATTTCTAAACAACAAGCATCACAACTGCAAGCGTCCGCACAACAGCAAGTAGCAGATTTAAAACAACAAGTAGTAGCACAACAACAAACAGCTCAACAACAAGCAGCAGATTTAAAACAGCAATTACAAATTTCTAAACAACAAGTAGCAGCACAACAAGCAGCAGCAGCACAACAACAAGCAGATTTAATTCAACAATTACAAATTTCTAAACAACAAGTAGCAGCACAACAAGCAGCAGCAGCACAACAACAAGCAGCAGCACATCAACAAGCAGCAGATTTAAAACAGCAATTACAAATTTCTAAACAGCAAGCAGCAATACAACGACAAGCAGCAATACAACAGCAAGTAGCAATACAACAGCAAGTAGCAGATTTAAAACAAAAATCACATCAATTACAAAATAGAAATGCATTTCAAATAGATAATTTATACAGACGAATTAATAAATTTACAGAATTAATTGATTATTTATATAATAATCAATGAATATATGTGTATTGATACTGTTTATTGTAGCTGTAGTTTTGTTTCTACAAATAATTGATGGAAAAAAAATGGGCGGAGCTAAGGCTACATATGAAGACGTAGACAAATTACTGACTGATTTAGAATCTAAACATAAAGAACTTGCCCATCATAAAAGTAACATGGAGTTACCATATGCATCACGTTTAAATCAAATTCTTATTTTGAAACGGGGTAACAATATGTTCTCATCTCAAGGCTATAAAAATGAAGTAGAAAGGCTACAACATGCAATTACTAATGATAGCAGATTACAAGAAAATGAGCGTAAAGAATTGCTGCAAAAACTCAAAAGCCATACATAGAAAATGGTAGAGGACAGTAGTTAGCCACACCAGTTTTTACACAGTGGTTCATCTCACAAGGAGAAATAACTGGGTCACCAGTACGTCTACGAATAGGGTCTACGAACTGTAATAAGTCAGTAGGAGTTAATTGTGTCAGAGATGCAGAATTAGGATTCTGCGGAACTGGTTCAACATTGAGTCCAACACGAGACAAACCCCAATAATTCGGCACCTGTTCAATAGGTGCCTGTAATTTTGTGCTAACTCCATTCCAGGCGCGAGTATTGCTAACCCATGCCTGATGAGACTTGACTATCTGATTATCCAAAGGAGCATTGTGGAGGAAGTTGTCCCAAATAGCATGAGAGTAAACATTGTCACATGCAGTTCCGTTCCATGGATTATTATCCTCACTGAAACCTAATTCTCTCTCCAGACCCCACGCCTGCTGTTGGGCTTCATTAAGCTTTGCATCTTCTACAGGTACTGACATAGGTAATGCTTATATATTATGTTAAAATAATTCAATCAATAAAAAAAACTCTTTTGTTTTAATAGAATAAAGTATATAGCTTAAAAAATGCCTTTTACTGAAATAACTGAATTACATGAATTTAATGATATAATCAAATCAGATACATATTCATTAATAAAATTTGTATCTCCATGGTGTTCATCAAAAAAGAAATTAGATAGGATAATTGAAGGTATTTCTGATATGGATGATTTTGAAGATAAACCAATAAAATTTTACTCAGTAAATATTGAAAGATTTAATTTACCAAAACTTGGTATAAAAACTCTTCCTGTTACCATTTTGTTTCAAAATGGTAATGAAATTAGTAGAACATTAGCTGTGGATACTTGTTCTATTATAGATTTAATAGATAAGTTATTTCCATTATTTGTGGAAAAAGCAGAAGCAGAAGCAGAAGTAGAAACAGTTAAAGATAAAAAAGAAAATGTAGAGCAGCATATATACACACCTAGAGGATATTATAGTGACTGATGACTTGTTTTTGGGATGCCATACGAAAAAATTTAAATCCAAAAGATTATGCTAAAATAGAGTTAAATCATAGCGTATCTCATGAAGAATTCATTACTCAGCTAAAGTTAAAAAATAAAGCTGTTACACAGGTAAAGTGGCAAGGTGAATATCCATCTAAGCTGCAGCGTACTGAAAATTATATACACATTCGTGATTTTAAGGTATCGACTATACGAAATGGATATGATTGTTCTATAGCTGACCCATTTCTTTTTTTAGTTGCGGATTTATTTAATATTTCCATATATCATAACTACAATGGGCATATGATTGTTTATGCTAAGGATTTAGCATATCGTAGCATAAAATTAAATAGTGACCGAGGACATATTAGTTGATAAATTATTTCTCAGATAATTATATATAATGGTATTTAATACTAAAGACCCGTGTGCTAGAATTTTAGTACTAATAGTAGTAGTATTAGTATTGCTACTATTGCAGTATAATAAGTCAAAATTAGAAGGTGGATATAGACCCAATGTTTCCAGAATGATATCTGGTGGCTCCAAAGGTGAGGTTGTAAAACTAACGAGTGATAATGCGGAACAAATTAAAAACAGCGGTCCTGTAATAGTTAAATTTTTTGCCCCTTGGTGTGGTCATTGTATACGTATGGCAGATACATGGAAAGAATTAGCCAAAAATTCACCATCTGGTGTAACAGTTGCAGAAGTAGATATGACTACAGATGCTGATGTTGCTAAGATTTTTGGTTTAGACGTTAAAGGTTTTCCAACTATTATTATGTTTCATCCAGAAAAGGGTGCTATTAAGCATGAAGATGAAAGAACAGTTAGTAATTTTAAATCATTTATCAATAAATGTCTTAATTCTTAGTACTACTAAAATGAAAATATATTCTATCCTTGGCTTCTATTTTGTATAATTTTAGGTTTTGATTGCCTTCATAATTCATGAGAAAATCTTGTTCAAATAATATCATATCATTAGCTATTATGATTACATCATCTACATCATAAAATAATTCTCCTAATTTTTCAACTATTTTGGGAATATTTAATACTAATATTATTTTATCATTTTTTGATTTAGATATAACTGTAATTTTATTTTTTTCTTTATTATGTAGCACTGTATAATTATCATTAGAATGAAACAATAGAAGCTCTAAATTTAATGACCTGAACCCAGTATCAGTTTTCTTTATTATATCGGAATTTAAATCAATAATAGAGCGTGATAACGAAAAAGAGATTTTATAATGGTCATCCACAATGGTAACCACTGGTATTTCCCTTTTAAATACCTTCCTCAGATTGCATATTCTGTTGCATATGTTACCCATTTAAATTTATTAAGAGACAAAAAATATACATAAATGAAATAATTATGTGACTACGAAAGCCTAAATATAATTCTACAGGGCCATATAGCACGTATATTAGGTACTGCTACTTTTAGTGATATTTCTTTGTATCCCCATTTAGGTGTGTAGAAAATGGTTAACTTTTCGTTATCAAGACGCATTGTCAATTTATCTATCATTACATGAAGTTTTAGTCTTTTAAATATATCTTCTATTAAGTGCACATCATACCTCAATAATCTGTTTAATTTATTTAGCTCTTCTATATCATAATCAGTTGCTACTCTAATAACTTCTTCAACATTGACGGTTTCTAAATTCTTTTCTGTATGAAATTTCTTATAAACATATCCCAAATCATAGCCCCTATCAGTGGTAATAATTAGTGGCGTATTTAAAGGATATTCGGCATTATTGATAAACTGCACTTGACAGCCATCTGATAGAACAGCTAACCCTATTTTTGAAGGTAGTATCGGAGTTGGTGCAGGTTCTGAATGAAATTTCTTAGCAGTCACAGTGTCATAGGGGTCGTAACTCCACATCATTTTTTAGTAGTTAGTTATTTATATTTAAAAAAAATCAATTTTTTTTTATTTGAAGACAATGAACGTATCATCATAGGATACAAAAAAGCAAATAGTAGGCTAATCATACCCTCAAATCCCTAAACATGATTCGCATTCGCACCAAACTGTAGATTTTGTCAAGCGCTGATTTCAGTGGTATCCTAGTCTTTTCCGTATACTGAAAGAATATGTCAATTCGATTACAGTCTGCCCTTATTACAACCCCACATACCTTAACTGGTAGTTTCATCTTGTTGAAGATGTCCTGAATTGTATCCATATAATGAGATGCAGTCAAACTGATGTCTAGCTGTTTTTTAATATCCAAGTCAGTTGCCATGCATTGAACCGTCACAAAGTCTCTTTCTTCGTTAGAGAGACAACCACTTTCCAATATAATAGTTGCAATGTCCCATCCACGGTCAATATATGCCACAACCTTCATCCCTGGTACATAACCACCGTAGTTATAGAACATCTTTTCAATTTTGTTGTTGAATCGCAGCAATCCAATTGGATACGATGATGGCAGTGGTGTTACCCTCTTATTCCAGCTTTCATGAAATAAAACTCCTTGGAGCTGCTCAAATATTTGCTCGTTAGATAAACTAAACATTTCAAAGATGTTTTATTTATGCTGTAAAAAAATCATTTTTTTATTAATATAATTCATCAATGAACTGTAGGAAAGCTTTCTTAACGTTAATAATAATTTTTCTAATTTACATATTATTTAAAACTGCATATGCTGGTGGTAGTACTGAGTCAGTTAAGATACCTCTAGTAGTTGATAATTTCTATTATAATATTGAAGGTGAACCACATCCAGATGCCGGTTTTGTGATACACAATACTTCTATGGATTCAATTCCAAATGAAGTAATTATCGGTTTACTAGACAAAACGGTATCAGAAGCAGAGAATTTTATAAGAAAATCTCTAAATAAATCTAAATATACCATTGAATCAGTTATACCACTAAATATTGATAAAATAGCATTAATTAAGGGAGTTATTTATACAGTAAAAAGTAAAAGAGAAAAAGAAGAGAAAATTTATATTTATGAACATACAATTGGATTATTTTTTAATATCAACAATATAAATAAATGCAATATTTATAATACAATATCTAAATCAGTAAATCCGCTACCTAATTACTGTGTTAAGAAAGATTTTAACAGTGTAATGATTAATTCGGATGAATCTACTGTGTCAGATGAAAAAACTTGTTTGGACCAATTAGGTAAACCTTTCTCTGTAGCACGTTCTAATCTTAAAACACCTATCAAAAACATTAATACTAATATTGATAATAATGATAATGTAGATATGGCTACTTTCAAAAAATTCGGCAATACAAAATACAAAAATAATGTATGCTTATTAGAGCCTATAAAACCAACTGATACAAGTTGTGAAGTAATTTTTGGTAGAGGTTTCTTTGCACCAGGTACCACACCTGATATGTTGATATCTCCTATTGAATGTCCATTTAATCCTTAATCATTTTCCACAGAATTCACTAACTATTCGGTCAATCCAATCTGGTACTATTTTTTTCATATCTGCATTTGGTTCTACTGTTTCAGATGTCTCTGCGGCTGGCTGAACTAGTTTAGGTGGTATTTTTTTGCTATAATATGAGTAATTAACTATTTTACTCATATAGCTAAGAATATTTGCTATTTTTTGAGAAATTTCGTCAGAACTCACATCTCCATTAATCTCTTCTACTAATTTCTTAACATATCCTTCTTGTATCGTATCTTTGCTGCAAATAACTAAGAGACGACAATAATCTTCATATATTTTAATAATAAAGTCGTAATTTTGACGTATTTTATCTATGTATTCGTCACGCTTTGCTACTGCTTTTTCATGTGTCATTTTTGCCGGTACAGTCATGACAACATCTCCTGGGTTTTTACAGCGGTCAATAATGAAATTTATGAGCAAATCCTTACCAATATTACCATCATAAGCATCTATGAATTTATTGAATATATTCTCATATCTCTCCATAAACATAGCATTTATTACTTTTCGCTGTTTTTTAATTATAGTATGCTGAATACGGTATCCATCAGTCATGTCTATAAGCTTCTCTAGAATATATTTTTCTGCATTCATCAGACTTTTTCTATCAGCTTCTTCTTCAGTAATACTATCTACATCTTCTGGTTGAAATTGAGGATAAAAGCAGACAAATCTGGCAAGTGACCCTATCACGTCTTCTAAATAGTAATTGTAGTCAATCTGCCTATTATGCTTTTTCATGATATTCGGAAATTCCCACTTATCAGTCATCTTACTTGCTCTTTTTCTACCATTGTAGGTATATGTGTCTATTTCTGCTGCGACAACATATTCAAAGGTAACATTTGGCTCAGGTATATCATACGAAGAATCACTTTCAGCTAATTTTTTCATCCTTTCTATAAATAAGTTAGCTGTACCAGATTTTCCAGGTTTCCACTTTGAATGTTTAATGAAGTATTCAAAAGGCTTCTGTTTAATAATATCTACACCTAACTGCAAGACTTCGAGGATAAATTGTAACATATCTTTATCAAAATCAAGCTGAATGGTGTCGTTCACTACTTTCTCACTTAATTCTATTAGTAACTGACTGCAGCCACGTTTAATGTGTTGCAACCCAGATACATATGCATGAGGTTGTTTGTCACCTTCATAAATCATGCCATAGTATTTCTTCTTTGCTAAATATACTACTGGATACATTAGCTTATCCAGCTCCATTTTGACAATATCTTTGTCACGGCGTGTTATTTTACGTATTTCTACATGAATTGCGTCTAATAATGTAGCTGCTAATTCTTTACATTTTTCTATCTTTCTACGTGGCTCACTTATGCCTTCAAGTAATTCTATCCGCGGCTGCAAGAAGCATGAATCTGTGTCGCCATAGAGACGCTCATAACCCATACGTTCAGCAACCATTGAAGCGGTTTTTATGCACTGTTGACCTACCAATGTGATAGTAAGAGCAAGGTCCACATTTCGCAGAATAAACTCCTTGCTACCAATAACACCATAAATTGTATTCATAACTATTTTAGTAGCTTTTTGCTTCTCATCAAAAGCTTTTTCTGTAATTCTAGCTTCCTTCATTCTGAAGTCATTATACTCGACTCCCTCCTGTTCAAGTCTTACTATTTCATCTGTAGCTACATCTTTCTTCTTTTTGTAGAATTTACGGATGTTGGCTAAGAATTCTAAGCAGGTTGGATAAACTCCTCGGCAATCGCTTCCATCTGGATTTTTTCGAACGTAATAGATGGTCTTGTCAATTCCCTTCCAGTTGATGTTAAAATCATATACATCGTAGCCTTTTTCTTTCAGACTGGCTGCTACTTTGGCATCTTCTAGATAGGTTTCAGCTGATATGTGCAATGCTCTCATCACTGAAGGATATAGAGAAGCAAAATCGACACAAATTGTTGGTACTTCAGCATATCTTCCACGTTTTGGATTAAATACTATTGCACCAGTATATTTACCTTCATGAGCAGCTTTGTCATTGTGAATGGTATAGATACATGACATACGTCTACCCATACACATAATAACGTTTTTAACCTTCATCCCACCTGCTCTATGAAATGAGTCACTAATGGTACAAATTGCTATCTGTGCTAAGGATATGTATCCTGCAATTAATGCTATCTTGTCTTGTAATCTTTGACAGGATAATGCGTCAACAACACAATATTTTGCAGTTTCGTACATACCAAAACCATCCTTGGAGTTGTAGAATTTGTTCATTTCTTCAGGAGTTACGTCCAGCTTGTTTGGCAAGTTATAACGTTCTAAATAGGCTCTCAATCCATTACTCACTAGCATGTCATCTTTTGGATTATTTTTCTTCAGAGCACGCATCATATCAATATTAATCGACCCTGGTATGTACATTTGACGCGTTTCAGTGGCAAACTGAAATACCCCACCTTCAAGCTTTATTCTTGCTTCTTTTAGTATCTGTTCGTATGCTGATTTGGAACTCAGAAGACATACTTCTCGTTCCATAGGAAGACACAAATCTGCAAAATCATCAAACAGATTATAGTGTGGCTGATGTATGCGTTTACAAATGTATGGGTCGTCAAAACCGAAGTTATTGAATGCCAATCTAAATTCTGGATAGAACGCCTTCAACACTGCACCAAATGCAAGTATCAAGTCAGATTCATTTTCGCATAAAATTAAATCCCAGTTTATTTCTGACTGGTGTTTGTCATATGCTTCTGCCATATAAACCTGGTCAGTAATGGTACCTGAATACACTGGTACATTTGGTTCATCTGAGCGATAGATTCCAAATGATAACATAAATATTTTTTCACCTAAGTTATCTACAGACGGAACTGCAGTAGAAAGTCCATTAGTTTCAATATCATAACCACATATAATATACAGTGGTTGTTTTGGTACTTCTACGTTCAGTGGTGGTTCTACTGATATTGGCTTCTGAACAGCTACCAAATCGGTAACTTTGTTGATAAATAATACATATGTATCATAATCAGCTACATACCTACATTTATAGTTACTAACTACGGACCAATCGGCTAGGGACCAATTGTTCTCATTTGCTATAGAAAGCATCAAATCTCCGGGACTTTCAATATCATTAGCAGTTTGAAATCGCTGCTTCTTAACTACTTCGAGAGCATTTTTTCTAATCCACTGGTTGTAGAACTCAAAGCGCAAATAAGTAACTCGTTCTTCTTCAAATCCTGCTCCTGGAAATGCATTTACAATTCCTCGTTTTGATGCTATTTCTTTAAGAGTTTTTCCATCTTTTCCTATGATTAAGTCATTTACTAGCTTTTTGAAGCCGTCTTTATTCTCTTTTGGAAGCCTCACATCAAAATACATAGGTATCTCTGAAACAACTACTTGAACACGTTGTCCTCCAGCTAAAACACCTGTAATCATAAGGGAGTAACCTTTAATAGTTTCTCCATATACTTTGTTACATTTAATTTGGATACAATCTATTGGAAAGAAAACACATTGTTTTTGACCTGTTATGTCTATAGGTTTAATTGAAGAAAATATGTCTTTGCGGCATGGGTAGCCGTCAATAACGCGGGTGGTAGTGTTGAAATGATATTTCATTACAGCACAGACTATATTAAGCTTACAGAATATTCAATTTATCTTGATTTAATCCTAATATTTTAATATACATATTTATCTCATTTGTATTGGGATAGAATTCAAAATCCATTGTCTTTACAAACAATTCTTCCATCTTGTTTAAATCCTTCAACTCTAACCCAGTTACTTCAGCATAGTAGTTGTTGGATATCGAATAATCATCCAGCATCTTGATTGAAATAAGGATAGCTACTGCATATATTCTATGAATATTTTGCAATGTTAGAGATATTTTTGTATTATCAAGGAATCTAATAACTAATATTAAAGAAAAAGCTACTATAGCAGGGTCTTTGTATTGAATATATTTAAGTATTCTGCGAACATATCTTTTGAACGATAACTGAGGTATAGATTCACAACTAAAATAGTCAAGAAGTGGTGAGGGGATTTCCTCACCGATAAATGCTGATAGATAGCGGTCTACTATGGCTTCCATTATTAAACTAGTATATATTATATGTAAATGTATTTAAAGCGGTAAATAGTCTGTTGAACCCTCTATTTTCTTCAATCCACTATCATACAGTGGGCTATAGTTTATATCTAAACGAGTACAGTAATTTGATTCAGGATAATAGTGGTAATTTATGGGGTTATAAAGACCAGCAGCATATGCTTCATTTAGTAAGAATTTAAATACATCCCAATAACGGTCCGGATGTTGTGTAACATCAGATGAAATATGAGCTAATTCATGAATCAATACAAATACAAGAGTGTTGTAATTATGGAATTTTCCATCTTCTTTTGACTTAGAATAACGCAAACACATTGAAACAAGATAGCCTTTATCTAAAGTGTAAGCAGTGTCATTCTGAGAATTATTGGGGTCGGTCTCAACTAATCTGGTATAACCTCTATATTTTTTAACTAGGTTATTAGTTAAAAACCCTGCATCTGTATCTTTATCACCGTATTTTTTATTCATGTGACTAATCAAATCTAAAGCAGTAATATTTAGTTTTGCTAATAAGTTTGCAGCAGTTTCTGCTTCTTTGTATCCACACTGAACTTTATACTTTTTCCCACCAGATTCCTCTTCACAATAGGTATTAAATAATTTCTCATAGATGAATTTAGAAGCAAATAAAACAAATAGAAGTCCAAATACAATGGCATATAATATTTTATCATCCATCTTATATATATGTACATGAATTTATTCGAAGATAATCCCCTAAAAATTATAGTGGTAAATCCATTTAAACAGTCTATATTAAGAACTATCACTATACCCGAGAAAAACGTAAAAAAACGTGGCGGAGCGGCAGATAAGATTCATTACTCAAAGGAGTTGCAGTTAGGCGACTTGTCTATATTTGATAAAGATATTAAAGAAATTAAGGATGTCGATGAAATTGATACTGTATCAGATGGTGATGTCTCAAAGTTAATGGTGTATCCACAAGATAATGTAGCAACACTAAGAGATAAAATTTATGTAGCAACTGGTATTGCACCATTTAGACAACATTTAGTGTTCATCGACAACAAAAAAACAACCTTTATAACTTACACTGTTACTGTTGGTAATGATTTACTGACAATAGATTTATTTTCGGTATTGAATACACCTTCTACCGACTTCATTTTAAATATACCTGTTGATAGAGATTTAGCATCAAAACGCGAAGAGATAAATATTAGCATGACTGAAACAAATGTTAATTTAGTTGACCAAGATGATGTATACATCGTTACTGTTATGGTTGTGGATTTATTTACTATTTTAAATCCAAAAGATTTATCATTACGTGAGGCTATTTCTATACCACTTCAGAGAGAATTAATTTACTACGGATTTGTTATAAAATTTTTTCCTATTTTGCCTTTTGATGGTTTTGTCCAAATTTATGACAAAGTTGGAGATATATCAGCAATTTACCCATTTCTACAACCAGCTTTTACTAAAATCCGCAACAGATTTGCTAAAGAAAAACTATTAATGGATGCTATTTATGCAAATAATGAAAAAACTAAAAAAATGGTGTCTTCCATTACTAAACGTAACCCATATTACATCAGCCATATAGTATCTGCTCTAAAGGTTTCAAAAATAGAAATACGTAATTTATTTGATAAATTTGAGCTTACGCCAGAATACATATTTGTTGCAATAAAAATAAGTATAAATAATCATATTTATGTAATAGATAAAAAATACATCCCACATGTAGAATTAATAGATTATAACATAGATACTTTATTTTTAAATTCGATGTTAATAATCATGTCTAATGGAGTGAAAATAACACTATTTCGTGATTCTATTACGGTTGATACAAAATATGAAGAAGACGATGGTATGACCTTTGAAACTGCGAGAGAAAGAACAATCAAATTATTAAAACCAGTAATAAATATAATTAACTCTCTTGGATTGCTTGTGATACAGGATGGAGTTAATATTTCTTTAACTAGTAAAGATTTAATAACAATTTCATCATCGGTTTTGGTTCTATGGCCCCTACCATTAAATAGTGAGCAATTTAAATTATTTAGAGACTACTTGATTGAATACGAAGATGCAGATATTTTGAATGTTAGAAACAATACAGTAGGTTCTTATGAAACTGTGTTACATAAAGGAGTTAAATGTTGTACTTCTCAAAAAATGAGAGCAATATTATCTCAGGTTTCAGGTACTCTTTGGAATCAGTTTGATTACTACACGGTACAAGAAGTTCGTAATAAATGGAATGACATAGCTAGAAACAATATTATTTTTGAACAGCGAGCATCTAGTGTAGTAATTAAGATGACGGGTTTTAGTTCATATGAGTTTTATTACGGTTCCCAGATTGCATTAGGTATGATGTATATTTTTAACAGTTCTAAAAACCGAGTTTCAGATAGTGAAACAGTAGAAACTGGAAAATTGAAGAGACTAAAGAGGCTTCGAGAAACAGACCCAGAATTATTTAACTTAAAGAGATACGATGAAAATGCAATGGTCTATTCGGTTAAATGCCAATCCAATCGGCAACCAGTTATTTACAAGGCTGAAGAAATTAAATCACTATCAGAACGTGTCAAAAAACGTGTAGTAAAGTTTTGGAATTTTACTGAGAAAAAACCAGCTTACTACGACTGCCCCAATCCAAAATATCCCAATCTAAGTTTCAGACCACAAGACCATCCACTAGGATACTGCTTACCTTGCTGCAAAAAATTAGAATCTTCTGAAAAATCCAGGCAGTCAATTGTGGATGAAATATGTTTGAAGAAATATCAGATTTCTTCAGAGGAACTAGTTGATATTGTTAACCAAGTTGAGCGTGAAATGGTGCATGTATTAAGTTTTGGTAAAGATATTCCTATTGGCAGAATGTCATATATTTCTCCTTTAATAGAAACCGATATTTTATCAACAAAGACAACATACAGATTAATAGGCGTTAATCAGTATTTGCCTAACTTTAACGATGCAGGTCTGATATATAGCATATTATACCTGTTAGATACTGATATGCCTACTTTTGTTAAGAACATAACTAAAGCTATAAATAATGACATCTTTCTCAACTTAGATGAAGGACATACGTTGATATTTGATTCAATAGATGAATTTAAGGACATATTAGTATCTCTATTAGTAGAAAATCGTGCCAGACCGATTATGAAAGACATTACAATAGTTGATTGGATAAACGTTATATGCGAGTTGACATATTTGGCATATGAAATAAACGTATTAATTTTTACAGATTTTAATGGTAACTCTGAAGTACGCATGCTAAACATGTCACAGTTATGTATTTTACGTGGCTGTGATGCTGACAAGTTTATGATAATTTTTGCACACGATGGTGGCATTTATCCAATGGTAGATATAAATACAGTTAAAGGAGGTCGTAAACGTCTATCAGAAACAATAAAGGAATCTATAAATAAATCTAATAAAAAGTTATTTGATCGCTGCGATGGTCTATTGCTAGGAATGGTACGAGATTTAATAAACGATAGCGAGAAAAAAATATATGAAACAGGTATTACACTCAATAGTATAGAGGAATTTATAAAAGATAGTAAAAAGTATAAAAAATACTGTTATCTTAGAGGTAAACGTGGATTGGTATATGCAGTAATAGTAGATGCTAAAATATATATTCCCTGCATTTATAGCGAGTTACTTGATAATAAAGTAAATTTTATTGATGAATTTCCACGTTTAACTGACTTTAAACGTGCTGCATTATATGATTTTATAGATGATTATAATGCATATATTGTAAAAAAATTTAAGACTAAAAAATCTACAGGAAATATACTAATAGCCCCATCTGTACTTCTTCGACATAAAGATAAATATATAGGCTTTAAGGTACGTTTTATATACGATAAATATGGTCTCACTTTTTATCATGCTCCGGAATCAACTAAAGGTCGTTATAACTCTATCGATAACGTTATAGATATACCATATGCAATAGAAGATGTAAACAATGCTATTCTTAGAGAAACTAATCATGAACCCATACATAAAGATGTACATTACTTTGCTTACAGAAATTACATATATGCCTTGTTTATGGCTGAATTTGCTTACTACATTAGAACTAATAATAATAAAGTTATTAGAGATAAATTGACTACTTTGTTAAAAAGTGCAAAACCAAAAATATCAGAATTAAGAGACATAATAGATAAAAAATATGAAATTGATTATCGTAAAATAGTAACAGTAATATTTAAAAATAATGCATCTAAAGCGATGGAATATATTAATAATACTATATTTGAATTTGACATGAAATTACTGAATTTTATACGTGATAAATCCGAAAAGGATAGAGTTGAAGAAATTAGAAAAATAATGGGCAAAAGATGCATAATTGTAACGGATAAAAAGAAACTGGATGCAGCTAACATTATTGCTGCATGTGAACTCGATACAAATGCAGTTCACTGTGAAAGAGGTAAATTAAAAATAATGAAAGATGACTATGAAAAATGTATAAAAATATTAGCAAAAAATATAGATATACCTTATGTATATGAAACGATTTACCGCTCAATTGTAGATGTACAGAATCAGTTACGTTTTGAGCAACGACCTATGGAAAAAATAAACATAATTGAATACAAAGCTGTTCCTAAAGTATCGCGACAACTCGCCCAATGACACCATCAGTTAGGCGTACTTTTTTACCTCTGCTATGAAAACGTGACCCAGTTAAAACATTCTTAACCACGCCAACGGCACAGCTTTTATAAGTACCATCAATTTTAATTGCTATTCTTACTTTATCTCCAACCCTAACATCTGATTTAGGTGATGGACTATTACCACTTTTTTGTATCTGCTCAAATCGTTTTCTAGATATTCTGCGTCCTTTTCTACCTCCACTGACTTCGTAAAAATACCCGCCTTCAGTTTTGTAAAAAAAATCTACCATTTATTATATATATATGATGCAAACATATTTTCTAATTAGAGCTACAAATGGTGAATATTTCAAAACACCAGAAGAAGCTAATTTCTTAGCTCCAAATTATGAACCATATAGCAGAGTATTTGTTACGGAAGAAGTAGATAACTGCAGTGGAGGAGCAGAGCATTACATAATAAAGGTGTGGAATAGTGAAAAAAAAGAAATTTTGATAGAGGAATGGGAGTATGACTCACATACTATGTCTCTCTAGTATGTGAAGTAATATTTCACTTTCCTTTACCCTTAGGCTTCTCGATAATGATATTGTCACTATTGTCTCTCCTCCATGCAGCCATAGCTTTACCCGCCTCAGAACTACCTTTTTTGAGCTCTGATGCCATTACAGCACAGTAGGCATCTTCTGCCTTGTCGAGCTTAGCCTTAGCCTTTGCGATAGCAGATTTGGGAGCCATTGGTATTATTAGCAGTTAGTTATCTAAAGAAATAAAAATTCATTTTTTTTTATTTTTAAAAATGATTCAATTCTAGCATTGCTAAATCATAGTGATGACGAGTGGCTTTGGAACCATACGTAATTTTAGAAGTATGGGTCATGTGCGGTGATTTTTCTCAAGCATCTGAAATGGAGAATAGTATTTTTTTATTTTAAATAGATATATAAATTCAGTAATGATAGCTGATACGATGAAATTTATCATTTTTATTCTTGCTATAGTTATTTTATATTTACTTATGTTTCATTGTAGCAATTATGTTTTATACATACGCAATACTGATAAAAAAGAATCCAAAGTGGTCTCAATTCCAAAATCAGGCAGGTTAAAAGAATTATATGATGCCAGTAGAAATTTCTACGGAGAAATTTTTGAATTATCTTATGCGTGTAAAAATCTCCAAAACATAGACAGGAATACTCCGCTAAAAACAATTATATGTCCAGAAAATAATGTGATAGAAAAAACTAATATTAATTCAGTCGAGTTTGATTGGAAGGGTTCCCCAGCAGTCAGATCTATACCTGAAAAATAGGTTTTTATAATCGTCGTAACTCAAATGCTTAGTTAAGTTACCATGTTTTAAACGGTAATTAGCATGTTTAATTTTAGTGAGTCTATTAAAAATATCTACTATTTCATATATATCTATATTTTTATTAACATTATTTTTATAATCATTTAAAATTAGCATTTCTAATGCACAATCAGCACAATTATCCATTTTACGAGAAGAATCAATATATTGATTCTCATGTACAACAAATGGGCGATGTATGTAGTTGTAATAAAAGAACGATGCGCTATATTCTTTATCGTCGTATGTTATGAATGGTTTTGTTAAATCTTCACGGGTCCCAATTAGCCTCGTTTCTGTAGATGCACCAGGTGCCCAAGGTTGTAAATAGATTTCACCCTGTAGATATCTTAATTTACCATTACTGATATCCTTTAACATGTCTATTTTATATTTGCGCTTAAAGTCATCAAATTCATTAGTTACTCCAGATACATCAATGGAATCTGCAAAGGGTAACCTAAATTTTAATTTGTATACTTCTGGTTGAAGAATCATTGTCCAATCTAGTTGCTGTGCTAAATTTTTAAGAATCGCTATATTCATCTCTTTTTCGCCTCTTGAGCGTATATCCGATGTAAATCCATATCTAATTCCTGATAGAGTTTCTTTAAGAAATTCTGCTAAACTATTGCTAAAATAATCTTGAATTATGAAAAATCTATATTTTTCAGTTAAAATAATCTCTCTAATTTTTTTACTTCCATCTACTGTCATCATTTTTTCACGATTATTTTTCATTATTTTTTCAATTATATCTTTTTTCAATTTTCTATCCATTTGCGTAATTTCATTAGTTTCTATGTTATAAATGTTGGATAAGTAACTATCTGATAGTGCTCTAAAAACGCTATTATCATAAATATACAGAACTTTATCATTATTATACATACTTGAGTTATTAATGAATCCATCTGTACTATTTTTTAGTTCCTCATTATTTCCTATGTTTATGCTATGCTCATTTGGATCTATCAGTATAAATTTTATAGCAGGAAAGAGATTACTCACTAAACCATGCATTTGACCAGGTGCTGAACCTGCATAGATTAAAATATCAATATTATTGTGATATTTAGTTAGAAATTGTATTTCTTCTAGGGCTAGTTTTCTCTGCCCATTTCCATTTGATACCCTAACAAAACACATATTTTCTTTATAGGGATATTTATATTTTATGTCCTTTAGAGTAACATAAGGAGTTTTAACTGTCATCTTTAATACTTTGGTGAAAAGCTCTATGAATTTTTTATCTAGAAATAATGGAATGATTCGCTTATTATCTCCGCCAGTGATGCGATAACATTTACTTAGTTTATCTAAGTAAATTACTGCTATAAATAAGCATAAAAATAGTATCAAAACTAACATGTATATATAGAAGAAATATTTTTTCTGTTTTTGAATGATTTGTTTTATATATATAAAATGCCACCTCCTATTACTAGAGAACAAAGACTTGCACAAGCCAACACATTAAAAGCTAAGCTCGATGCAGCTCGTGCCGAGATAAAAAGAAAAGAAACCAATCGTGGAGGCGAATTGACAGAAGAAGAGAAGCAAGCAGTAATCAATAAATTTACCGGAATGGGAGCACCAATGGTAATAACTATTCCGGTAGAAACCACTCCAGTTGTTGAGGACATTAATCAGCTAACTAGACGCCCAATTGATGTAACTAAATCAGGTTTAACTCATGAGAAACGTATAGAACTCTTACAGCAGAATATTAATAATACTCCCATACGTCCACCACCTCCAAAAGAGGAAGATATACCAGAAGATAATGTAGAAGCGGAAGATGATGAACATCCACCAGCTCCTAGGGAATAAACATATAAGAATATTTTTAGCATGTACAATATATACAAAATAAAATGGCATCCGCAACCAATGACCTTTCATACAGAGACGCAACATCCCGTGAAGCTACTGCCAATATCTTAAATTATACCGATAAACGTATAGGTAGTATAGAAATACGTGTTGATATAGTTAGAATAACATTTCAGGATACTGCTGGTGCAACAGCTGTTGCAATACCTACATCCTACACAAACGTATTTTCTTTGGTAACTCCGACTGTTGTGCGTCAGCAAACACGTGGAGGGTCAGATTGGAACACCAACACGGCTTCATCCCCAACTTACATCGGAGATGGTAGCAGCTGTTTAATAACTGCTAGTTTATCATTGAAACCAGTAACGGGTGTTAACACAGCTAATACGATTTTATTGGGTGTATTTAAAAATAATGTACTAATTGCTACTTATGGATATACTCTAGCAGTTCCTGATTATACCAACCAGAGACAAACTAGTAACCTATTTTTAACTCTTACTGAACCAGTCTCTAAAAACGATGTACTATCTATGCAAATTAGAAATAGTACAGCTGGTTCTCTAAACTATAACATTTATAATGCGGCTTTTTCAGTTAGACCAATTGAATTAACAGTACCAAAACAGTCCTGAAAAAAACTTTTCATACCTTAATATATAACCAATGCTTGAATCAAATGACCTAAGCTACAACTCTGAAGCATTTAGAAAACGTGTACGACGTGTAGAAAGAACAATTAATGACCGTCTGGCTATAGTAGAATTCATTGCAGATGTGGTTAGCCTTAACTACACGAGTACTACTGGATTTGATTTGCTATTCCCACCATCAAGTGCTATTACACCAATCCCAACTACATTTTCTGCAGTAATAACACCAAGTGTTCTTATTTCGGGCGGTAATGTAACAAATTGGGCTATTGACCTTACCAATTTAACTTTTGAATATATCGGAAATAAAGAGACAACTGTTGATGTATTTTCACATATGGTCTATAGACCCAATACATCAATTAATACTAATGTAGTTTATGCATTATATGGAAAACAGATTTCTGATTTAGATTTTATACAAATTGCTCCTGAAACTAGGGCTATAAGTTCGCCCGATTCAATTAATCAACTTATGAGCACTGATATGCAAACATACACACAATTAACAGTAACACCTGGTATGAAGTTCCAGGTGCGTCCGTATACTACACATAACGTAAGTTTATCTTTCAAAGTATTTGATTTTGTTTTCAATGTGAGACCAATTGATGTGACTGGTTCTAACTAGGGTTAGTTGAACATCCTGGCGGAATCTCATTTACAATTGCATTATTTTGGTCATATTCTATAAAGCATGTTGCCGTTTGTAACGACTGAGGTGATGTTAGACAAACATTAATACGTTGATTATCAGTAGTTATTATAGAAAATGGTTCACCCGCTTTTCCTAAACTGTCTTTACATGTAGTAAAAGGTATTTTTTTTATGTTTCGACATAATACAATTAAAGATAAAGCTAAAAGCAGCAATAATAAGGTTTTATTCATATTTATTATATAATCGCTATGAAAAAATTATAATCATAGTTAATATAAACAACATAAATATACTTAGAGTCAACGATAGAGAATTAACTATGTAACGTCTATCTCCAATAAAAATATGCATATTATACATTTCAATTATATTCGTAGCAATTTCAATATGCGTCGCAAAAAACTGAAACAGCGGAAAAGAAAACCTAGATGATGCAATATTATTCATTTCTCTATTTTCATGTACATTTTTTTCTTTAATCAGCAATACATATTCCCTTCTGCAGTATGGACATTTGGAATCACGTTTAAATAAGTCTAAGAGACATGAACGACATAAATCGTGGTTACAAGTTAAAGTTTTCCTAGTACGTTCTGGTTCACTATCGTATACATAATCACATATATGACACTTATTATCTTCTTCCATAATTCTATATAATATGTCAGATACATCCTCAAGTGGTTCATATCATTTGGACCAGGAACCGCTAAATAAATACAAAAAAGGTGGTTACTGTCCGATTGCCTTTAATGAAATTTTAGGTGAAAAATATTTAGTAACTAAAAAAGTTGGTTGGGGTGGCTTTTCCACAGTATGGTCAACTAGTTGTGGTAAGGTTCTAAAGGTTATCCGTTCTGCCAAAACATACGTTGAATCAGCTAAGGAAGAAATTATGATTTTAAAACGATTTGATGAAGATGTAAAAAATAAACATATCTCATACCTAGTTGATAACTTTGAACATGAATCAAGAAACGGTATTCATCCCGTTATGGTATTTGAAAAATACGGAGTTACAGTTTTGCATCTTTTGAAAGAATACCGCTTTAATGGCTTACCATATGCCCTAGTAGAAACATCATATTACAACTTGCTATTGGCTATAAATTATCTCCACGATAAAGGTATAATTCATGGTGATATTAAGCCTGAAAATATTTTGCTAAAAAATACTGATGAGCCTGAAGCAGGTGTGATTCTCACAGACTTCAGCAATTCAACACTAAAAAATAATCCATATGATGGAGTATTGGAAACCGAAGCATATCGTTCACCTGAATCAATAGTACGGGTATATCCATATAACGAAAAAATAGACATCTGGTCTCTTGGATGTACCATATTTGAACTGTTAACTGGTGACCCATTGTTCTATGCAGAAGATGACGATGACCACCTTGCGTTGATGATTGGAATGTTTGAAGAAGGAAGCATAGTTTTTAACTGCTACCGAAACACATCTCGATACTATCAACATTACTTCGATTTAACTAGTGGAATGCTAAGAGATATAGCAAATATTCGCTACTGTTCACTAAAACTACGACTAAAAAAAACATATGAAGTGGAAGAGCCACATCTAACAAAGTGGGATTGTATAATATCTTGGATGCTAACAATAAATTATCATATAAGACCTTCGGCACGAAAATTACTAGAATATTTTGAAAAATATTGTTGAGGAGATTTTAGCATGTCTCTGAAAAATTTTTTTTTTGCAAACTGTTGACAACTTCATACTTTTTCTCATCAAATTTCTAAGGGGTCCTCGTTTTTGAAAAAGTTTTTCAACTTTTTTCCGGTTTTAGTATAGGTTTTAACCCATAATAACCTGCTTTAAG